>Ga0255055_10003830_pt1 | contig 10051 bp, 11 predicted proteins | sample JV7_2_27_MG_FD_188633 | JGI IMG/M metagenome (GOLD analysis project Ga0255055, IMG submission 188633) | Seawater microbial communities from Jervis Inlet, British Columbia, Canada - JV7_2_27 | ecosystem: Environmental > Aquatic > Marine > Inlet | place: Canada: British Columbia | collected... | reverse complement strand
ATTTATCCTGAGCTTGTCGAAGGATCCTGCCGGGCGTAGCATTATCTATTTAACCGGGGCGCAACCCGCAACCCGACTAGTTCAGCCCCATACCGATCACCAGTCCCACTGCAATACCGAGTCCTATGAATATGGATCCCACTACGATCCCCACAGCCACATTCTTTTCAGCCAGCTGGGCGGATATGTCAAAAGGCGTCAAGCTGTCGAAAATTTTATATCCACAGCCTGAGCCTTAAAATAATGCCAGTTAAAATTAGGGCCGAAATATCGCTTGGAATACTTGGAAAAATAGCGATCAAATTTGACGACGTTATTATAGCGATCAAAGGCATGTGCCACATTGGGAAACATAAAAAATATAATCAGTATGGCTATTTTCATGTTAAATAAGTCACTTTTTCAAGAACGGTGAAAAGGCGGTCAATATCCTCATCGGTGCTGTATAAATGCGGTGATATGCGAACGGACTCTCCCCGGACACTAACGAATATATTATCCTGTGCCAAAAGGAGCGGCAGATCCTTTTTGAAACCGCCCGGCTTGGATACCCCGATCATGTGCGGTGCCCGTGTATGGGCCGGTGCGACATATAGGCCCATCTGCTGAGCACGGTCGGCGATAGCATCGGTTTTGCTTTGCAGCGTTTCTGAAATATTTTCGACGCCCCATTCCAATATTTGCCTGATCCCGGCAGCGGCGACAGGGGCAAGAATAAAATTGCTCGCTTCGCCCTGGTCATACCGTCTTGCTCCGGGCTGATATGACTCGCGATAGTCAACCAGACGGGCAAAGTCTTCCGAGCCGGCGCGGTTAAACCAGTTTTCTTCCAGGGGTGTTCCTGCATGCCATTTCGGTGCCACATAACAGAATCCGAAACTGTAAGCGCCCAGCAGCCATTTGTGGGATGCGGCCACAAGGAAATCCGGTTGAACCCGGTCTATTGAAATTGGCATGGCCCCGATGGACTGGATGCCGTCCACCACCAGGGCGGCTTGCACCGTCCGGCATTTTTCACCGATTTTTACAAGGTCAAGCAGGGTGCCGTCGGTCCAGTGACAGTTTGGTACCGCTACCACCGCCGTGTTGTTATCGATTATTTCAAGAACCACCGGCGTCCAGTCGCTGTCTGGTGGGCGCTCAACTATCTTGACGATGGCATTGTTTTCGGATGCCACCCGCATCCAGGGGTATACGTTAGAAGGAAACTGGTCCTGCAGCACCACAATGGCCTGGCCCTGAGCCACAGGCAAGTTTCGGGCAGCCAGGGCAATGCCGTATGATACCGCCGGCACGAGGGCCACGTCAGCGGGGTGGCAACCGACCAGTTGCGCAAACAGCTCGCGCGCGGTTTCGGCGGTGGTAAAAAAATCACCGGCCGTGATGGTCCATGGATTTGCTTTAGCCTGTAATGCTGTCCGTCCGGCCTGTTGGGCAGCTTTGAGCAGCGGTGATGTAAAGGCGCAATTCAAATAAGCGACATTTTCGGGCAGATCGAACATATCACGCTGGCAAGGGATCATGAGCACCTCCTTTTTTTTAAATTTAGCCGACTATGGCAAACTACTCGCAGAGTTTTTCGCTTTCGTCAAGGGTGAAAAAGAAAACTAATTTGACTAAAAGCAAATAATTTGAGATTTATTAAAAACCAGCGTCGCTTCGCTCCGATACCTGGCCGACTTCCTTCGGTTTAGGTGGCCGAAATCACCGGGATAGGCATATGGGCGTACGACCCGGTTGTCTTTCAGAGGAATCGGATGGTTTGAATTATAGGGAATCGAAAGGGTATTCTCTCCCAGGCAACAACTGTGAGTACTTTGCCACTTATTGTGCCACCGGAAAAAAGAGAAGTAAGCAAGTTCGAAGGGCAATTGGTAGTATTTTTACGATTACACTTGTTGCAACCGGCTCCTTTATCCTAAGAGCGATAACAAGGAAAAAGGAGGGTTAATTTATAGTCAAGAAGCGTCATATAGGAGAAATATCATGAGTATAACTAAAGATGATTTCGATGATCTCAGATATGCGAAAACGCTACTTGAAAACCCTAGCTTGGCAGCCAGAATTTCTAACCTATTGGGTACCCCGATAGAGAAAGGTTTTGAGCACCTGCCTGCAAAATGGAAGAGCGTTGTCCAAAGGGCCACAGAAAAATCACTTAAAAAAGCGCTTGATTTTGCCATTCAAACAATGAATGATAGAACAGGACCCGCTTCTTCGAACAAGACTCATAAAATTCTCGTACTCGCAACAGGAGCTGGGGGCGGATCTTTTGGACTTCCAGCATTAACAATCGAACTTCCTGTGACCACAACCATTATGCTCCGCTCCATAGCAGACATAGCACGGAGTGAAGGCGAACTGATTAGATTATTGGAAACAAAAATCGCCTGCTTAGAAGTATTCGCTTTGGGAGGTATATCAAAGAGCGATGACGGAACAGAAACCGGCTATTTCGTTGTTAGAGCAGCTTTAGCTCGCACAATCTTTGATGCGACAAAATATATTGCGGAAAAAGGTTTGGCAAGGGAAGGCGCCCCCGCACTTGTTAAATTCATTGCCACTTTGGCATCTCGATTTGGAATAATTGTGTCCGAGAAAGTTGCCGCCCAAGCTATTCCTCTGATCGGAGCAGCTGGTGGGGCATTGATTAACACGATTTTTATAGATCATTTTCAAAATATGGCTCGGGGTCATTTTATTATACGTAGACTTGAAAGACGCTATGACAAAGATTTGATTAGGCGGGAATATGATAAGTTGGATTTATGATATCCACTAGTGCGAGAAATAAGCATAAGCTCTGATTTTTGAATTTAACCTGTATAACGAAACCTAATCTCTTAATTAAACAATTACCGGCCGACAAAAAAATAACCGCATTAACAAGAAAGGAGAACGGAATGGCAATTTCAAAAAAGGATCTGCAAGCACTAAAAAAAGAAATCACGGCACTCGACAGAAAGATGGGAAAGCTGATCAAGGAGTTTGATAAGAGTAAGAAAGCAAACGTCAAAAAGAAAGTCACAGCAAAAACCGTCAAGGCAAAAACCATCAGGAAAGCCCCGGTGAAAAAAGTACCTGCAAAAAAGAAAACCACTAAACTGACGGCAATCGACCAGGTGTTAAAGATATTAAGGGGACGAAAGAAAGGTGTTGATGCGGCTACTTTGATGAAGAAAACTGGATTTGATAACAAAAAGATTCAGAACATTCTTCATAGGACATACAAGATGGGGAAAATCAAAAGAGTGGGGAAAGGGGTTTATGTGGGCGCGTGAGAGAATCTCGCCTAAATTTCTAAGTTTGTTTTCTGACCACGAAAGCACGAAATGATATTTTCTTTTTCGTGCTTTCGTGGTGAATTCATGCTGTTTGGTTCCGGTTGATCCGGGTTAGGAGTTCATCAATTTTTAACAAACTGTAAAAAAATCTGACACCCACAGTCCCCGAAACCTTCCATTTTGCTTACTCAGCAATTCTCTGAATTAATTTTTCTTCAATAATATAGAGCACTTTCTCACTACCTTCGTTATTGGCACAGGCTTTGCTCAGATACATGACAAAAGAAGAAAAGCCCTGGATTTTTAAACCGGAATTTCAAAAGACTTAGATGAATTATTTTAAGTTTAGGCCAAAAGGAGAAATTAAATGACTACCCCTTTAGCTTTAGTAATGTTAGTCGACGATGAAGTCCCTTTTGTGGAAACCATGACCAAGCGCCTGGAAAAAAGAGATTTAAGTGTGATTTCAGCCTTTAGTGGTCAGGAGGCATTGGAAATCCTGGATAAACACCAAAATGTTGATGTGGTGATCCTGGATGTCAAAATGCCCGGCATGGATGGGATCGAAACCCTGAAGAAAATGAAGTCAGGCTATCCGTTAATCGAAGTCATCATGCTTACGGCCCATGCCACGGTGGAATCGGCAATTGAAGGAATGAGGTTTGGCGCTTTTGATTATCTGATGAAACCCTGTGACATGGAACAACTGATGGGAAAAGTCAATGAAGCTACCCGTAAAAAGCAGGGTCACGAAGAAAAAATCAGGGAAGCCCATGTGAAGGAAATATTGGCAAAACGCGGATTCTAGTACACGTGGTGGTACGAATATGGCTAAACCTACTCAATTGACTGATCATTATTTCCGATCATTGAACCGGAACATCATCCTGATCATCATCATCGTTTCCGTCATCCCTCTGATCCTTGTCAGCAGTACGATTTATTATCAATTCCGTGCCTCCTATCATGCAAAAGTCTACGACCACCTGCGTGAACTGGTTCACAGCCATACTCAGAATATCGACAGTTTTTTACAGGAAAAACTCAGCGATATTCGTTTTTTAGCCGATAGTTGTGGTCGGGAAAAACTGCAAGATGAATCATTCCTGCAAGAGCGCCTGGCAGCACTCCAAAAGGATTTTGGCCGGGATTTTGTTGATTTAGGCGTTATCAAAGCCGATGGAGAGCAAGTCGCCTATGCGGGGCCTTTTAAATTAGCCCAGGCCGATTACTCGGATGCCGAGTGGTTTCAACGGGCAATTCAAAGCGAATATTTTATCAGCGATGTCTTTTTAGGGCTCAGGGGGATGCCGCACTTTATCATTGCAGTGCGCAATAGCGGGGAGGATGGGCATTGGATCCTGCGGGCGACAATCGACTTTGTCGCCTTTACCAACCTGGTTGAAAATATCCGCCTCGGTCAAACCGGTTTTGCGCTTATCTTGAATAAAAAGGGAGAATTGCAAACAACGCCGTTTTCAAGACCTTCTATAGGCATTATTGCCAGTAAAACAATTTATGCTGAATTTCTGGCCAGAGCATCGGTTTCTTCCGGCGAGGTGCGTATCGCCGTCAAATCGGACAGCGATCAGAATGAAAATATCTATATTGCGGCTTTTTTAAAAAACGGAGACTGGTTGCTGGTATACCAGCAACGGATGGCGGATGCATTTGCCGATCTGGGCAAAACATTCAGGATAACGACGGTCCTGATAGTTATCGGACTGGTTGGCATTATCATCATGGCCTTTACCCTGTCCAAGACGTTCGTCGGGCGGGTTGCCAAAGCAGATTCAGAAAAACAGCTGATGAGCAAAAAAGTTGTCGAGGCCGGTAAGCTTGCCTCGGTGGGGGAATTGGCTGCCGGCATTGCCCATGAAATCAACAATCCCGTCGCCATCATGGTGGAGGAAGCCGGCTGGATGGGAGATTTAATGGAAGAAATAACCTTTGACGAAAGTGAAAATCAGGCCGAATTCGAAAGGGCCATCGAACAGATTCAAACCCAGGGCAAACGCTGCAAGGAAATTACCCACAAATTGCTCAGCTTTGCCCGCAAAACCGACACCACTGTTCAGGATGTGAATATAAAAGAACTGCTCGAGGAACTGGTGGCGCTTTCATCCCAGCGGGCCAAATACAGCATGGTGGAAATACGGACCGATTTTTCGCCAAACCTTCCTTCATTAAGGGTCTCCACATCCGAGCTGCAGCAGGTCTTTTTTAACCTGATCAACAACGCCATCGATGCCATGGATCACGATGGCGGTACTCTGACGATATCCTCGCAACAGAGAGGAAATTATCTTGTCATTGCAGTATCCGATACCGGAAAAGGAATCCCTGAAGCCAACCTGGATCGAATATTTGACCCCTTTTTCACAACCAAGCCGGTGGGCAAAGGAACCGGGCTGGGGCTTTCGATCTGCTATGGGATTATTGAAAAAATGGGTGGCAAACTCGAAGTGGAAAGTGCGGTGGGAACGGGGACCACATTTTTAACCTCCATTCCGTTTCAAACGGACGCCGGCAGAGAACACAAATAAATGGGCCTATAACCAAAAGAAAGTATTCCATCGTGAGGGCTTTGAATTTTAATTAATGTTGGAGTGTTGGAGTGCTGGAGTAATGGGTAAAGGTTCGATGTCATTTTGCAATACTCCAATACGCCATCACTCCAGAATCGAAAATTTCAAAAACTTTTGGTAACCTTAAGGTTATTACCTTTTTATTGGTTTCAATCCGTAAATAAACTAATCCAGCTTGGATCCTGGAAAATTGTGAATTTAATAAAAAATGACAAACTCATCTAAAAACATAGATTCCGACCCTGTTCGACTTCTTCTGATCGACGATGAAAAGGATTTTGTAAACATTCTGTCCAAGAGGATCAAACGACGGAATATTGATGTCGCCAAGGCTTTTAGCGGCACGGAGGCTATTCAGGCGCTGCGCGGGCAGGAGTTTGATGTGGCTGTTCTGGATTTAAAAATGGAGGATATGGACGGTATCGAAGTGCTTAAAATGCTGAAAATAATGGACCCCCGGTTGGCAGTGATCATGCTGACCGGACATGGATCAGCCGAAGCTGCCGAACAGGGGATGAAACTGGGGGCCTTTGATTACCTCACCAAACCGTGTGAGTTGGAAGAACTACTGGAAAAAATCATGGAGGCGTATGCGCATCGCAAGCAGGATGAATAGCGAATCTAGCATGTTGAAATTGGCTTTCGGCGTATCCGGATTAGATGACAGCACCTATCAGCAGGATGAAAGGGGAAAAGATGTTTCTAAAGTCAAAGTGGTTCCAGCTCGGTGTGGCTGTGGTTCTTTGCATAGCTGTTCTTTTACTGCCCAGACCGGAAGGAACCAGATTCACTATAAAAGGTGATGACAACCAGGTCTTTTGGCAGCACATCAAAGATAACTTTAAGATTGTCAATAAAGCAGACAACCCGACTAAAGAATATACCGTTGAAGTCAAAAGCCCGCAGGATTTTAAATCTCCGGGAATATACCTGCGGGAAACGGCTGAAAGGCTAAAATTGAAGGGCCTCCGAATTGGCTATGTAGACGGCCTTTCGCCCAAAGCAAAGCGCTTTCTGGCCGTTCTGGCCATGCTGGTTTTTCTCTTTGTAGCCGAACCCATTCCACTTGAGATCACGGCCATCTGCATTGGTGTCTTTTTGGTCATCATGGGTATCGGGGATGTCAAAGAAGCGTGGGCGCCTTACATGCATCCGGTGGTGGTCTTTATTATGTGCTGCCTGATTTTTGCCATCTCTATGGGAAAGTCCGGGCTGACCAAGCGGTTGGGCTATTTTATTACAAAAAAGGCCGGAAGCAGTGTTACCAAATTCACGTTTATCATCGCCATCAGCCTGGGGCTGGCATCTTCGTTCATGCATGATGCCGCCGCCTGTGCCATCGGAATTGTGACCATGCTGCCATTGATGCGAGCGGCCAATATCGAGCCCCATACCAATACGGCAAAATTCATGATGCTCTCTTTGGCGTTCGCCTGCTCATGCGGCGGTATGGGCACCCTGGTGGGGGGCGGGCGAAACATGGTGGCCGCCGCATTTCTGCTTGAATTCACCGGCATAGAAATTTCCTTCTTCGACTGGATCAAGTATGCCATGCCGGTGGCCATTGTTACCGTGCCGGTAGCAGTCGGCGTCGTCTGGTTAGTTTTCAGGCCGGACCCCCAATTCAAACTACCGCAATTCGATGAAGAACTCGCAGCATGGAGCCCTATTGAAATACGAACACTGGTAATCATTGGCCTAGCGTTCATCCTGTGGCTAACCAAGGGAATTCATGGTATACATTATTCCGTGACCGGCATGCTCGGGGTTACTGCCCTGGTTCTGGCCGGTGTTCTGGAATGGGAAGACATTCACAAAAACCTGGAATGGGGCACGGCCCTGTTTATTTTCGGAGGCGGCATTTCGCTGGGCCTGGCCATGGGGAATTCGGGCGCGGCCGCCTATTTCGCCCATCTTTTTTTCCCGCTGGTACAGGGTAGCGGCTGGCTGGTGCTTTTTATCGGCGTAGCGATTTTCGGCGCCCTGGTAACCAACGCCATGGCCAACGTCGCCGCTGCGGCTTTGATATTGCCGATTGTAATTCCCATGGCCCAACTCGAAGGGGTCGATCCTACGGTGATCACGTTATGCCTGGGAATGGCCACCTCTTTTGCCATGCTGCTGGTTATCGGCTGTCCCCCGAATGCCATTGCGTATAGTTACCGGTATTTTAAAGCCTCCGATCTGACAAAGGTCGGCGTTGTTGCCACTCCCATTTTGTTGAGCGTTTTAGTTCTGGTAGTGGCTGTCTGGTGGAAAATTTTAGGACTGGTATGAAATGGAATCAAATCAACGGGGAAATCTGCCTGTGGAAACTATACGCCTTCTTTTGGTGGACGATGAAGATGGATTCCGCCAAACTATAGCCAAGCGTCTGACGAAAAGAGGCCTGGCTCCCGATCAGGCGGCCGATGGGAATGAATGCCTGTCGATTCTTGAGAAGAAAGCGATGGATGTGGTGGTGCTGGATGTTAAGATGCCGGGTATGAGTGGCATCGAGGTCCTGCGGAATATAACTGACAATTATCCAAAGACCGCGGTGATACTGCTGACAGGGCATGCAACCGCTTCCGACGGTGTTGAAGGGATTAAATCCGGTGCTTTTGATTACTTGATGAAACCCATCGAGCTGGAACATCTTTTTAACAAAATAATACAGGCTTACGACAAGATTCAGAGATTGGACGCCGAACAAAAAGAAGCCCAATACCGAAAACAGATGGAGCAGCAGATGATCGTCACCGAACGGCTGGCATCCCTGGGGACCCTGGCAGCCGGGGTGGCGCACGAAATAAACAATCCGTTGGCAATTATTAGAGAATCGGCGGGATGGATGCGGCAATTGTTCGCCAAAGACGAACTTAAAAATATACCCCGTCATGGAGATTTTGTGAAGGCGTTGGATAAGGTGGAAAAAAGCGTTGAGAGAGCCAGCCGGATTACTCACCAGCTTTTGGGGTTCGTCGGAAAATCCGAATCAGCCGTCACAGAAGTCAATTTAATGGAATTAGCAGAAGAAGCCCTACAACTAATAACCCATGAGGTTCAAAACAGAGATATTCAAATCATAAGGCAGATGGAATCATCACTGGATACAATCTGGAGTGACGCCTATCAAATACGGCAGGTATTGCTGAATCTGCTGACAAATGCCATTCATGCCGTCAATTCCGAAGGAAGCATCACCATTGCCATAGAAGATGTCGGCGACAGCCAGGTGATCACGGTTAGCGATACCGGGCACGGCATTGCCCGGGAGAATCTGGACAAAATATTCGAACCGTTTTTCAGCACGAAATCTCCCGGCCAGGGAACCGGTTTGGGCCTATTTGTCTCGCGGGGGATTGTCGAAAAGCTCGGGGGTACCCTTGAGGTAGCCAGCAAGATCGGTCAGGGTGCCCGCTTTAGCATCCGGCTGCCGAAGTTGCTAAACGGAACCGATGAATTTAACGAAAGCCGCGCTGAGAACTGGGTCGAAAAAATAAAGTCCCACTTTACGGAGTGAAAAGGTAATAATTCACCGCAGAGTTCGCAGAGAACGCTGAGAAAGTCATAATACAATTAAAAAAATAATTTTTCATATAAAAAGCCTCTGTGAGTTCTGCGGTCTTTGCGGTTAGATGAGCTTTTACGTAAATAAGGAGAAAAATCATCATGATTAAGATACCAACCCGGGTTTTGTTAGTTGATGATGAAAAAGATTTTGTGGAAATGCTCGGCTTGAGACTGGAGGAGGCGGGCGAGAACGTCACCCCGGCCCATAGCGGCCAGGAATGCCTCAAAGTTTTAGAAGAAAAGGAAATAGATGTGGTGATCCTGGACATTTTAATGCCGGGCATGGATGGTATCGCCACCCTCAAGGAGATAAAAAACAGGTTCCCCCTGGTCGAGGTCATTATGCTGACCGGTCATGGCACCACCGAGAGCGCGGTGGAAGGCATGAAACTGGGGGCCTTTGATTATCTTTTAAAGCCGGCTCGCTTTGGGGAATTAACCGCTAAACTGGAATCGGCCCGTAAAAGAAAAGATGAGCAGACCGAGCGAATTCGAAAGGCCGAGGTCAAACTTCTTTTACGAAAAGGTGGTGATATATAGATGTCAACTGGACGGTGAAAAGTTACTCTCAAATAGACTTAAATTTTGATCTCATTTTTGTTCCGACTTGCAAAAGGTGTCAGG
>Ga0255055_10003829_pt1 | contig 10051 bp, 8 predicted proteins | sample JV7_2_27_MG_FD_188633 | JGI IMG/M metagenome (GOLD analysis project Ga0255055, IMG submission 188633) | Seawater microbial communities from Jervis Inlet, British Columbia, Canada - JV7_2_27 | ecosystem: Environmental > Aquatic > Marine > Inlet | place: Canada: British Columbia | collected... | reverse complement strand
AAAAGCGAAGATGAGATCCGGGAGGAATATTCGGATATTCGACAGCGCTACGAAAACGGCCGATTTCCCGAGGAGTTCGTCGATCCGCTGCGCGAGGCACTCGACGAACTGGGTTCCACTCCGATCATCGTGCGCTCCTCCAGCTTGCTTGAAGATTCGTTCGGATTTTCGTTCGCGGGGAAGTACGAAAGCATCTTCTGTGGCAATCAAGGCACCCCGAAAGAGAACCTGCGCGGGCTGCTGCAAGCGATCGCTCATATCTACTCCGGCGTGTACAACCCCGACGTGCTTCTGTATCGCAGAAGCAAGGGACTCCTGGACTATGACGAGCGCATGGCAGTCCTGATCCAAGAAGTCCGCGGGCGGAAGCAGAACGGCTACTTGCTTCCCGACGCTGCGGGCGTGGCATTCTCTCAAAATCAATACCGTTGGAGTCCAATGATCGATCGCGAGGCCGGCTTCGTGCGCCTGGTGTGGGGCCTGGGAACCCGAGCCGTCGATCAGGTCGGAAATGACTACCCGCGCTTGGTGGCGCTCAGTCACCCTGAGCTGCGGCCGGATCGTGACCCGGATCGAATCCGTCGCTACTCCCAGCACAATGTGGACCTGATCGATTTCAAGGCCAATGGAATGCGAACGGTTCCCGTCGATGAAGTGCTGGATGGCAGGACGCCTCATCTGCGCTCAATCAGTCAACGCTATCAAGGCGGAATACTTCAGGATTTCATTACCGCACCGCTATCACTCCAGCCAAGCGAACCGGTTATCACATTCAGTGGTCTATTACGCCACACGAGTTTCGCGAGTGACATGAAGCACATCTTGGAAACTCTGGAGACCGCGTATCGGCGGCCGGTGGACGTTGAGTTCCTGACTTTGCTTGGGGATTCGCCTCAAGAACTGGACTTATTCTTGCTGCAGTGTCGACCGCAGAGTCAATTAGAGTTGGAGAGCGTTGAGCTGCCGACCAGCGTTCCCGAAGACCGGTTGCTTTTCGCGAGCCGAAGGTTGGTACCTGATGGGCGGGTCAGCGACGTTCGCTATATGGTCTACATTTCACCCTACGGCTACGCAGGAGATATAAGCGACGCAGATCGATCGGCCATCGCGCGGTTGGTGGGCCGGATTAATGCTCGACTGGCGGATGAATCCTTTATTTTGATGGGCCCGGGTCGATGGGGCACTCAGAATCCCAGACTGGGCATCCCGGTTGGCTATGGAGATATTTATCACGCCAAAGCGCTCATTGAGGTTGTGGCCGATGATCAGGCGCCAGAGCCAAGCTACGGCACGCATTTTTTCCAGGATCTGGTGGAAACGGGAATCTATCCGCTGGCGGTAGCGCTTGAGAATTCAGAGGATGAGTTCAATCGAGCGTTCTTCGAGACCTCGGAGAACGTGCTTGCTCGGCTGCTTCCGGACGAAGCCAAATGGGAAGACCTGGTGTGCGTCATCGAGCTGCCGGACGACCTGCGAGCCGAATTGGTTATGAATGGCGAGGCCAGCAAGGCTGTCGCTTATCTGAAACCGATCGAATCCCAATAGGGTGGTCCACTTCATCCGCATTCTCGGGCCAGAGTGCGGAGCCGCGCTTTGAAATCCGTCCAGTCAAGGCCTGAGCCGCACCCTTTTGGCGACCTACCTCGCCCAAAACGGGCGATGATCGGTCTTCCAGCCGTGCTCACCTCTGAGAGGAACGAATGCAACCGGTGCAATTCGTTCCTGGCTGAACGCCCCGCCTTTTCCTCTCCGCCAGCGCTCCAGCGTCTGCCCCTCCTGGCTCCCAACCGGTACAACTAATCGTCCACCGGCGGCCAGCTGCTCCTTGAGTGGCTCTGGCGGTTTTGGCGCGGCGGCCGTCACTACGATCGCCGGGTAAGGGGCGTGCTCCGGCAGACCGTTGGAGCCGTCCTGCTCCAGGACCTCCACATTGTCGTAGCCCAGCTCGCGCAGTGTCACACTAGCCGAACGCGCTAGTTCCGGGATCCGCTCCACGGAATAGACCCGCCTTGCCAACATCGCAAGCACCGCCGCCTGATAACCAGACCCGGTGCCGATCTCAAGCACCGTCTCCTCACCATCGAGTTCAAGCAGCTGCGCCATCAATGCCACGATGTACGGCTGCGAGATAGTCTGGCCCTTTTCCAGGCGCACTGGGCCGTCTGCATAGGCCAGCTTCTGCATGTCATCCGGCACGAACCGATGACGCGGCACGGCGCTCATGGCGTCCAGGACGCGCTCGTCAGTGATGTCCCGGCCGCGTAGCTGCGTATGAACCATTCGATCGCGTGCGGATCGCTCTTCTTCAGGCATGTGTTCCCAATATCGATTATCGCACACGGAGCTTTGGTAGACTCTCGGTATGATTGCTGCGGTGAGCATTTGAAGTGAGCGTATCCAGCTCCGAGCCTGACCAAGCAGTTTCTCCGTCGAAAGAATCCGCGCTGCTCCGTTCGGATGTCGCGCTGCGCGAGGCCGATCGATCCACTCCCGCTTTACTAGAGAATATACGAGCGCGCATCTCCAATTACTTCACCGCGCGCCGGCGTCGCGTATGGCGTGAATATCTGACCGCCTACGCGCTGATCGCACCGGCCATGCTGCTGATCTTCGTGTTCGGCTTGTTCCCGGTTGTCTTTGCGCTGTATGTGAGTGCGCACAAGTGGCTGATCCTCCGGGGCGAATTCCGTGGCTTGACCAATTACGTGGGCAATGTAGGCAACTTCGCCTACATTGCACTGTTTGCTATGGGGCTAGGGGCACTCGTTGGAGCGGCCATACTGGCTCGCAGAGTGTATCGGAGGTCCAAAGAAGACCTTGTAAAACCTTGGCTGTTTCTTATTCCCACCGCCCTGTATGCCGCGACCAGCATCGCATTCGTGCGCTGGTTCTTTCTTCAGCTGCCGGAATTCCTTGACATTGCCACCAAGATGCGGGGCTTGGAACGATCCCGGGAGTTGTTCCTTCGGCTGTTAAGTGATGCCTTCCGCGCGGAAAGCGTTTTCCCGGCTTGGCAGCAATTTGTCCTGCTCTTTCTGATAGCGATGGTGCTCGGAATCGCATTTAGCATTTGGCGCCGCATTCCTAACAGCGCTCGATACCAGGCAAATCTCACTTTCATGTGGCTGGCTGGCGCGGTTGGGGTTGGACTGCTCGCGTTCACTTATGCCGCGGTAGCAGAGGCGTACGAGATCGCTGTGGAGACGGATGTCGACCCGGGAATCTGGCCGCAGCTCATCATCATCACATCCGGCGTGTTGCTGCTGGGAATTTCCTGGTTGAGTTGGCGAAGCGCGGAACGCCAGACCTCAACCGCACACTTCGCTTTGCGCATACTGGCAGCTATTGTGCTCATGTTGGGCGCAGTGCTGTTGATCCTGGAGATACCCACGATTGTTGCCTCGGGCGACAAAGACTTGTGGGATGGGCTGAAAGTTACAGTTTTCTTCTCCTTAGGCACAGTTCCTGTGCAGCTCACAATCGCTCTATTCCTGGCCGTCATCCTCTTTCAGAAGTTGCGCGGCTCAAGCACCTTTCGGGTGATTTTTTTTCTGCCATACATCACTCCCGTCCTTGCCAGCGCCACCGTTTTTCGTCTGATGTTTTCGGAGCGGCCTTCGGCCCCAATAAACCGTCTGCTGGTCGCCATTGGAATTCAGGCTCAGGACTGGCTTAGAGAGTCCGATGGGGTTTTAAGCATGCTGGCCAACACACTTGGTGTCGAGGGCTACCCGGGCACTTTGATTCCTAATTGGATGCCTGAGGATCTTTCGGCGCTATTGGCTAACTGGATGCCTGGGCCTAGCCAGGCTCTTGTGGTCGTCATCATGCTCTCGGTATGGACCTTCGTGGGATACAACGTGGTGATCTACCTGGCCGGCCTCGGAAATATTCCTGCGGAGTTGACGGAGGCAGCCGAGATCGACGGTGCGAATCGCTGGGATGTTTTCCGGTACATTACCTTCCCAATGCTTTCGCCCACCACTTACTTCCTTTCGCTCATCGCCGTGATGGGAACTTTTAAGGCCTTCAATACGCTCTGGCTGCTTCGCGAATCCGTCGGCACGACTGTGGGAACCCTCAGTACCATCAGCGTTGTTATCTTTGAGGAGTTCTTTGTTAAATCGCGCTACGGGTACGCGTCTGCAATGGCGTTTGTGTTGTTTGCAATCATCCTCAGCCTGACGCTGATCAACAATCGCGTTCAGGGCAGGCGGGTTTTCTATGGCTGACGCAGTGACCGAAATCGAGAAGGATCAGAAGCAAGGACTGGGTTTGCGATTGCCTAAGGTCGGTGGCTGGAAGACTTTCAGCTACGTGGTGCTAATGATCGGCGCGGCTATTTCGCTGATTCCTTTCTTGTGGATGGTCAGCACCTCACTGATGAGCCTCGGTGAGAGCATCTCCGGCAAATTGATACCTGGCCAGCTGCAGTTTGGAAACTTTATTGAGGCCTGGTCTGGGGCAGATTTCTCACGATACATGCTCAATAGTGTTGTGATTACAGGCATTACCTTAACCGGCGAATTGACGGTGAGCATTCTCGCGGCCTACGCTTTTGCGCGCATGAGATTTCCCGGGCGAAATCTCATTTTCGCCATCCTCCTTAGCTCCTTGATGATCCCCGCCATGGTGCTTATGATCCCGAACTTGCTGACCGTCACGTGGCTCGGTCGAGTAGGGCCGATTGCATGGATCGACAATTGGCCCGCGCTCACCATCCCATTTATGGGCAGCGTGTTTTCGATCTTTCTTCTGCGGCAGTTCTTCGCTCAAATCCCGGATGAACTGTTCGATGCAGCCAAGATCGATGGAGCCGGTCACTTCCGCATCATTACCCGAGTGGTGCTGCCGCTTTCCACCGCGCCGATTATGGTGATTCTAGTTCTCTCGTTCATCGGAACCTGGGGCGCGTTGGCCTGGCCGCTGCTGGTTACAAATTCCGAACAATGGTTACCCATTTCGGTAGGCTTGATGAATTTCGTTACCGATGAGGGCGGCGAGAACAATTTGATCATGGCCGGATCCGTCATTACGATCATTCCGATCCTGATCCTGTATTTCATCACCCAGAAACAGTTTACTGAGAGCATCGCTCGCAGCGGGTTGAAAGGCTGATACTGAATTACCCCTAAAGTTTGTTTACAATACGGTGCCGAGGAGGTGCTTAAAGAGAGAAAATCCTAATTTACAGACCATCGTAGTTTCAGTTTGGGCTATGGAAAGCCCAAAACAATCCAATCCTGAGGAGGAGTACATGACGAGCAAAAAATGGATGAGTTTGATCGCGCTCGGTCTGCTGGTTTCACTATTGGCGGCAGCCTGCGCGACTGCGACGCCGGAACCAGCGCCAGAGCCGACCGATGCACCGGCTGTTCAGCCGACCGACGAGCCGATGGAAGAAGAGCCGACCGAAGAGCCCATGCCAGAGTCGATGTTGGAAGGTGACCCAACCGGTCAATCGATCACCTTCTGGCACGCGATGAGCAGCGGCAATAACCTGGCCGGCGTTGAGCAAATTGTTGCGGATTTCAATGCAACCAATGAGTTCGGAATTACGGTGGAACAGGTATCCCAGGGTGGACAGGGCGATCTCCAGACTGCTATGAATGCGGCAATCGCTACGGGAGAACTCCCTAATATGACCCAGGGCTTCCCGAACTCCCTCGTGCTTTGGAACGGCCTTGACGTGATCGCTCCTATTAACGATTTCATCGACGATGCGGTTTACGGACTGAGCGCAGATGAATTGGGCGCGATTTTCGCCGGCACCTACTCTCCCGGAACACTACCAGACGGTTCTCAGGTCGGTGTCCCCATGCACCAGTCGGCTTCCGTTCATTTTTACAATTTCACGTGGGCGGAGGAATTGGGCTTCGATAGTCCGCCGGCAACTTCCGCTGAGTGGAAGGAGCAGATGTGTGCCGCGGCGGCAGCCAATGATGCGGACGACGATCCCGATAACGACGGGACCGGCGGCTACCAGTACTTCCCAGATGCTTCCATGGTTACGCCGTGGGTCTGGGTCTTCGGCGGCGATATCGTGAACGAGGATGGCACGGGCTACAGTCTGAACAATCAGGCTGTGATCGATGCGGCTTTGTTCCTGAAGGATTTATCCGACAGCGGATGCATTATGTTCACGCCGAGCTTTGCGAACCCTGAGTTTGCAGCTCGCCAGACATTGACATATCGCAGCTCGACCGCCGGCCAACCCTTCCAGCAGTCTGCTAACGATGATATTGGCAGCACCGACGTCTGGGGCGCAATTCCTTGGGCAGGACCTGACGGTGATTTGGCTGTGAACCCTCATGGCCAAATGGTTGGAATCGTGGAGACCAATCCCGATCAAGACCTGGCAACCTGGATCTTCCTGAAGTACCTAACGTCGGCGCCAACCCAGACGGGGTGGGTCGCCACGACAGGCTACTACCCGTCCCAGTCAACGACGGATCTCGGAACGAAGCTCGACGATGATCCGATCTATGCCGGAGCTCTGGAGCTCATCGAGGCCTACGGAGGTCGATCCGAGCCGAACTTTGCAGCTCATGGCGCGGTGCGCGGTCTGATTCGGGATGCCTTCTTCGCGATCCTGGATGCAGCGGATGATGCAGAGGTCATTGGGATTCTGGATCAGCTGAATGCGGACGCGGCCGAGCAGGTCGCCGAAACTTCGTAAGCTTGTAGTTGTAGCAAAACGGCAATCTCCCGCTGGGTTAGGTCCCAGCGGGAGATTGTTTTATACAGAATGCAGAATTTGGATGACAAATCGTAGAATAACTGGAATGAGAGCACCATTGTTTATGATCCTGGTCATCGGTCTGGCAGCCTGCGATTCGCCTGCAGCCTCGACGGCCGAGCCGACCCCCAGCGAGTTACCGGATGCACTGTCTACTGCCAAATCGTCACCGGTGTCTCCAACCAGCTCGCCGACGTCCATACCTGAGGCGGCTCGCTCCGCCGATTACCAATTTTTGCATAAGCCGAGTGCGGATAGCGTACGAGTGATGACTTACAACATTAATTGGGATTCCATTTTCCCGGACGGCGATCCCATGAATCACTCCCTCCGGGATTTCAATCGCGTAGATGCATTTGTTCGTGTGATGCGGGCCGTTCAACCAGATGTGGTTTGCCTCCAGGAGATCAACTATCTGCGCGGGAGGCAGGCGTTAGGAGATTTTATTGCCGAGGCGATAGGAGCAGCAGATGACGAAGAATGGCAAGTCACCATCGAACGCGACAACGTTATTGCCACTCATTTCGGTCTGAACGAGAAGGGGTATGAGTTGGCAACCGGGAGCGTCCGTCCAGACCTGCTCCAGGCGGCCGCATTGGTGGATCTACCCGATGGTCAATATGGAAACACGGATCTCTACATGATCTGCTCCCACTTCAAAGCGGCGGGACAGTTTGGGGACATCTTGTTGCGCGGCCGGCAAGCGGACGCGATTATGTACTCCGTGCGGGATTTCACCACGCCGGGGGGCGAGATAGATCTCGAACCAGGAACACCCTTTGTACTTCTGGGTGATTTCAATGTTTATGACACCGATCCACACCTCCACCTGCGGACGCTGGTGCGAGGCGATATCGAAGATGAGAGTCGATTCGGCGAGGACCTAGACCCGGATTGGGATGGCACCGCGCTGGCTGACCTCATACCTAGCCACAATGGACAGGGCGACGAGTTCTACACATGGAGAAATGACGGCGAGCCCTTCAATCCAGGACCACTGGATCGAATCATCTATTCGGACAGCGTGCTGGAAGTGGCAAATGCGTTTGTGCTCAACACCATGTTGCTTTCTGATGAAGCGCTCGCTGCATTGGGTCTGCGGGCGGATGATGTCCTGATTGATGCGCGGTCGGGTTATTACGACCACCTTCCACTTGTTGTTGACTTTGTCCTCATTGGCACTCCATGAGCCAACGCCCACGGCTACCGATCACCCCTTGTCAAGCGAGCCAAAGTTGCGCCACCCCAAGTTGAGGAGCGCTCACTAATGACGACGGTCCTCTACTCTGCGCTCAAGAGAATTCGTGAACACCATCTGCCCGAGCTCGATCTGGGGGAAGATGCGATTCATCCGGCGTACGATGGCTTGTCCATCCTGAACCTCCCTTCCAGCATTTGCCGGTGGTTAAGTGCCATAGAACTCCCACACCCTCCCATCGACCTTGTGGAACTTGACGAACTCGCCTCGGGCGCGCGGCAGGTGGTTGTGATCTTGATGGATGCGGTAGGCCTTCACTGGTTTGAGAAGTGGGTGGACGATCCGCTCGTGAGGCGGGGGACGCTTGGTGCGCTGACGTCGGTGGTTCCCTCCACCACCAGCGCGGCGCTGACCTCGTTATGGACCGGCCGCTCTCCAGCCGAGCACGGCGTCTTGGGCTACGAAGTATTTCTAAAAGAATATGGACTGGTGGCCAACATGATCACCCACGCCCCGGCGAGCTATGACGGCGAGGTGGGGTCTTTACAACACGCCGGCTTCGACCCAGAAAGCTTCCTGCCGGTTCCAACCATCGGACCACATCTCTCGGCGGCCGGCATCGAGAGCCACGCATTCCTGCATGAAAAGATTGCCGGCTCAGGGCTCTCAAAGATGCACTATCCGGAGGTCGAATCGCATGCCTTTGAGGGGCTGTCCGACCTTTGGACAAGCATGCGCCATCTGCTCGAAGCAGATTCTGATTCGCGCCGCTATGTGTGGGCTTACTTTGGCGATGTCGACTACCTGGCACATCAGTATGGACCGAACGACGATCGCGTGAGTGCTCGGTTCGAGCAATTTATCAGATCGCTTCAAGCCGAATTCGTCGAGGGTCTGGATTCAGAGGCGGCGAAGGATACGGTGTTGATCCTGATGGCGGATCATGGCCAGGTGACGACCCGAAGGGATCCCCATTTTGAACTGCGTAACCATCCCGATATGGCCCGCCGACTGCACATGCTCCCATCTGGAGAGAACCGGCTTGCCTACCTATACCCAAAACCGGGACAGATGGAGGCAGTTGAAGAATACATCACCCGCACGTGGCCACGCATGTTTCGGGTGATGCCCTCCCGTCACGCCCTCGAAGCAGGCCTTTTTGGCCCAGGCCAACCTGCAAAACCCACCCGAAACAGAATCGGAGATCGGCTGGCTATCGCCCAAAGTAATGGATATTTATGGTGGGCCGCTAAGGAAAATCCGCTCCTGGGGCGGCACGGCAGCGTCACACCTGACGAAATGCTGGTGCCGATCCTGATGATCAGGTTAGATGCATGAGTGACGCGGGCGAGCGCCGCGGGCCAAGCTCCAGTCAACCCTCCACGAATCGACGGACGCGCTATCAGGGCGCGATCGTACGCGACCACCAAATTTTATTGCTCTATAGCCGCGAGGATTGGGGCGACGGCCCTCGCGAGTTCTGGCTGCTACCCGGCGGCGGTAGAGAGCCGGGCGAGACTGCGGAAGAAACAGTACGTCGGGAGATGCTGGAGGAAACTAAGCTTGAGGTTCGGGTCGAGCGTCTGCTCCTCGATAAGCCGCCGCACCCTTCTGATAATAGTCCTTACAAACAGATATTGACTTATCTCTGCACACCACTAGGTGGCGAGGCGGCACCCGGCGTCGAACCTGAGAATCCATCCGAAGAATGGGTGATCTTGGACGTAGGCTGGTTTGATCTGCGAGACGAAGAGGCTTGGGGCGAAGCGGTCCTAAAGGATCTCATCACGTATGATCAACTGGTCGATATCCGGCGCCAGCTGAACTACTTCGACTAATACGCGAGCCGCTCTTCTTTCCAGATGTCGGCGCGATTGTGATAGCCGGCCTGCTCCCAGAAGCCGAGCCGGTCCTGTTCCAAAAACTCCAACCCGCGCAACCACTTCCCACCTTTCCAGAAATAAGGCTGCAGGAGGTCATCGCGGCCGGGGATCGAACCCACGATACCGCGCAAGGGGTATCCGTGGTCAGGACTGATCGGGTCCCCGTCGAAGTGTGTGGCCAGGAGGAAGTTGTCGGCTAGCGCGACTTCGAGCGGTACGTTGACCGTGAAA
>Ga0255055_10003828_pt1 | contig 10055 bp, 11 predicted proteins | sample JV7_2_27_MG_FD_188633 | JGI IMG/M metagenome (GOLD analysis project Ga0255055, IMG submission 188633) | Seawater microbial communities from Jervis Inlet, British Columbia, Canada - JV7_2_27 | ecosystem: Environmental > Aquatic > Marine > Inlet | place: Canada: British Columbia | collected... | reverse complement strand
TTTTGATAATTAATATATTTAAAATTGAAATTAATTATTACTAAAATATTTAATCATAAGTATGAAGCTTAATAAGATTTTTACAGAATTAAATGAAAGTTTAGAGAAGCTAGACAAAGATAGAGAAAGCTTACTAAAATTATCTCGTATTATAATCCGTAATTGTAGTATTGCAATAAAAAATATTCATAGAAAGGAATTTAGTCAATATCACCAGAAAATCTTAAATATTCAGAAAATCCACAAAGATATGCTACTTTTGGTAAATAATAATCCTGGTGTATTTTTAAAGTATTTAAAAACTCCGGAACAAGAGTATACGGAAGCTATAGCGTTCTATGCTGTCATATCAAAAGAACCTCTTCCATTACCCAGTGATTTGAATATCGATCCAATTAATTATGCTTTAGGTCTTGCTGATGTAATTGGGGAATTAAGAAGATATGCATTAGACAATATAAGGAATTCATTCGTAGAAGATCTGAACTACATATTAGAATGCATGGATGATATATACACTCAATTATTTTCGATCGACTTTCCTGCCGGTTTGACAAAAGATTTAAGACACAAGATAGATCAAGCGAGAAATATAATTGAAAAAACTAGAGGGGATGTTTCTATTTCGCTGCAAATGAATGATCTAAAAAATTGTATAGAAAAAAGAGAAAAAAATCCCTAACTTGAAAAAACATAAATGAGCTGAAAAAAAATCGCGAAGAAAGTATTAATTGCCGGTACATTTGATATAATTCACCCAGGACACTTATATCTAATCAATGAAGCTGCTAAAATGGGCTCCGTATATGTAATTGTTGCTACTGATATGAATAGAAAAATTTATTCTGGAGAAACACCCATAATTTCAGAAGATCAAAGGTTAGAAGTTATCAAGAGCATAAAAAACGTAAAAGAAGCAAGATTGGGACGATCTGACAACGACACTCTCAAAACTGTTGAAGAGATTAACCCTGATATTATCCTTTTAGGTCCAGATCAAAAATATGATCTTGAAACATTGAAACAAGAATTAGAAAAAAAAGGGTTAAGTAAAATTATTGTAAAAAGGTTGGATATATATTATGAGAAATATGCTCTTCACTCCTCTAGCTTAATTAAAAAAAAAATATTTGAACAATATAAGAATTAATATCTTGAGTGAAGTTATGACAAATAAAGAAGAGATATCACCTGAAAACTACGCTAATTGGTTTGCTCTCTATCAACTTTGTAAGCATATAGAATATCGACAAACAATTAATATTAGTAGTGTAGCGTTTGGGAAACTTCTAAACTTGAGTCAGCAAACTGCTTCGAGAAGAATTAGTGATCTGGAGAACCTCGGGTGGATTAAAAGAAAAATTGAGAATAAAACCCAAAAAATTGTCGTTACGAGAGAAGGAAGCGATGTAATGCTCTTAATGCATAAAAATTTAAAGGAAATTCTTGCAAGCATTGTAATCCTAGGTTCTGTTCAGAGTGGAATAAAGGAAGGTGCTTACTATGTTGCAATTAAAGGATACTTTGATCAATTTCAAGATAAATTAGGCTTTTTACCATATAAAGGCACATTGAATTTAGAACTAAATGATACAAATATCGATTTATTAAGAGAAAAGCTAAAATATATTAAACCAGTGATTATCTCGGGGTTTAAAGACGATAACTCAGAGCGGACTTACGGAAGCGTTCATTGTTATGATTGTTTTATATCTCGCTTAGATAATCATGAGAATAAAATTAAAGCTGCAATACTTGATATACAAAGAACTCATCACGAAGAAAATACAATTGAAATCTTGGCTAAACCTTATTTGAGAGATTATTTTAACCTCAAAGATGGAGATAAATTAATAATTGAACTAAATTTTAGTAACTAAAAATTGGTTTAGCTTGGGAAAAGATTGCTGAGAGTAAAATAACTTTACGTATTATTCTCATATTCTTTTATAAGAGTCTTAATTTTAAAATATCTGAAAAAAGCAGTGGCTAATACCAAAAACATGAAAACAAATAGAAATTCGTTTACATAACCGATAAAATTCGCAACCAACATCGTGACCACTAGATAAAATAACCTTTCGGATCTTGCCATCAAACCAAAATCAAAATCACCTTTAAAAAATACCTCTGCCCTCGCTCTTAAATAACTTATCATAATGGAGCTAAAGAATGATATTAGGATAATTATTTTCATGTCAACAATTCCCCATAAAGCGCTATTCCAGCTATAAATCAAAAGCGCTAAAAAGATCACGAATTCACTTATTCTATCCATTAAAGAATCAAAAAATCCTCCAAATTTCGTTACTTTTTTCTGCTTCCTTGCGATTGCTCCATCAACTCCATCAAAAAAACCCGTTGCGAATACAAATATTGAGAATAAAAGCAAATTCGATAAGAAAACGAGAAGAATGAAACTTATGATAGAAAAACTGAGCATAATAATCGTAGCTAAATTTGGACTTAAACCTACTCTACTTAGAAGATGTGCAACTCCTTTCACTAGTGGTCTGAAAATTCTGCGAAGTCTAAATTTTGATGCCATATCCTATATATTCACTTTATTTTATGACTCTTTTTAATAAATCTAATAATAATAAAATTATAATAAAATTTTTTTAAAATAATAATTTTAATTAGCTTAATAAAAAGATTAAAGAAAAATTTTGTGTGATACCCTTTGAAATTAAAATTAATTCTTAAGGTTACAACTAAAAAAAACAAAGATGTATACATTAAATTCAACATAGCTCCAACCAAACATTTAGGCTTCATAAACTTCATTAATTTAGCTTTAAATCAAGATGAACCAGTTTCGATATCTTTCGAAAAAATAAATAAAAGGGGAGAAAAAGAAGAAAGTAAAATTGTTGGAACCTTTAAATTTGAAGGAAAAAGAGATGCTGAATTGAAACAGATTGAGGACGAAATTAAAGAGCAGGAGAAAAAAAGGAAAAAACAGCACCAAAAAAGAGTTCAAGGCTAATTTCTATTGAATAAAAAATTTAAGATCATATTTAATTTCTCATTTTATAAATCTTCGATCAATCCCTCATTAATATTTTATGAAGCCCATTTTTATTAGGTTTTTACATATATTGTGTACTTGCGCGTGCTTTAAATTCAAGCTTTCCGTTATCTGTCTTATAGATTTTTTCCCATCGATTTGATAATATATTTTTTGCGAAGTTACTCCTGACAAGTAATGTCTAGGATTAATCTTTTTTGTTGTTGTGAATCGGGGGATTTGATTACAATAAGAAGGTAAGTTAGGTGGAGGATCTAATTTATTTCTTAGAGCTTGTAAGTTGGATTCTTCATTTAATCTCTCTTCTACGTTTTTAAACAACTCAACAACTCTTTCTTTAAAGCCAGTATCGCTTTCATTCAATTCTTCCTCTACAAAAGCCTCTAAGATATTCTCAAAGGATTTGAATGCATTAGTATTACCTCTCCAATTCAATATTGCGTCGATGCTGAATTTTTGTAAAAATGTTCGAGATAGCTTTCTTAAAATCCTTAATACATTTACAGGTTTAGATTTTTCATCATAAGTGGCAATGTAAATTAAATTTGGAATGCTTGAGTCCTTTAAAAACGATAATTTTAACTCATTATTAGATAATTTCAATTCGCTAATTGTTCCTAAATCCTCAAAAGAGTCAGAAAACGAGTTCAGTGCTGAAAAAAACCCAGATACCATAAGTAATGAATCTGTTTCTGAGAAAATATTTTTAGCTATAGAAAAATTCTTAAACAATAACGGTAAGCCATCTTTAATAATTAGAAAATCATGTATCATGAATTAAACTCGTCTTACATTATTCAGTTATTTATAAAAACTCAAATAAAATCATCAACCTAGGTATCAATAAAATCTAATATCCAAAGAAGAAAAAAAAAAGTAATATCCTAGTAATATAAAAAAAATATTGAAATCTTTAAACGATAAGGAAATATAATTATTTGGAATTTGAATATTATTTTCAATTTCTTCACTTTCATTGAAAAAGTAATATGATAAGGATAAAATCTCCAGAAAGAACTATCCAAAGAGCTGGAGGAAAAGCATACAATATAAAAACAAGTAATGGAGTTGGGATATATTGAAAGCAATAATACTTTGTGCGGGTCAAGGGACGAGGTTACAACCTTATACTAACAAATATCAAAAGGCGATGCTGAAACTTCACGGGAAGCCTTTTTTAGAATATATTTTAGAAGGATTGATATTTGCAGGCTTTAGAGAATTCATTTTTGTTGTTGGGTATAAAAAAGAACAAATAATTAGCTATTTTCAGAGTGGTAAGAATTGGAATGTAAAGATTGAATATTTCGAGCAAGAAAAGTTAAATGGAACTGGAGGAGCCTTATTGCTTTGCGAAAGTTCTATTTTTAGTACCCATTTTTTTTTAACATGGGGAGATATTTTAGTACCTTATAAGATTTATAAAGATGTAGTTGAGAACCATCAAAAAGAAAAGTACGATTATATTTTAGTTGCTAATTATACGGAAGATCCTTACTTAGGGGCCGCAATTTATAGCGATGGCGAGATATGTACCAATATCATTGAAAAACCACCGCTCGGAACCTCTAAGACTAATTTGAATAATTGTGGCTTATTCGTTTTTTCTAAAAACATTTTCAATGTTTTGAGAAATCTCTCACCTTCCGAAAAGGGTGAAATAGAAGTTCCTAAAGCTATTCTAAAAGGGATAAAAGAACATAATTGGAAGGTAAGAGTTATAGAAATGGGAAAAAATCAATTCAGAGTTGACTTAGGCGTTAAGCAAATATATGAACAATTAAGAGACGATCCATCATGGCTTCAATTTTTAAAGATTTAAATAATAGAAGAGTGAACATAAATACATAATAAAACACTTGAGATATTTTATATCAATTGTGAAAGAGTAGTGGTCTGAATGCGAATAAGAACGAGAAAAAATCTTTTAAAGAAAAATATCGTGGTAACATTTCTGCTTTTGATCCCTGTAATAAGCTTTTTTAGTTTTATTTGTTTTGGCCTTAGTATTCTCGACGATCTCGCTTCGCTCACTCTAAACCTCGAACCTCCAGATACCAATTTTTTTACACCCCTAGATCAAATTACAGCAAACCAAACTTATATAGACCAAATGGCTGATAAATACGATTATCTGTTAGAAAAATGGCACATTCCTACTAACATCAGTATAGATGTTACATTCACAAATGACTCGTATAACGAAGTTCAAACCAATGATGAGGTAGATAATGGAAATTTGCATTTAGGTTATACACTCGCCTCTCAATGCTTACGCTATAAATACGCAAATGATACTAACGATTTGGATGAGTTAAATAATGCTACTCGCATGGTTAAAAAATGTGTTACAGGATTCAGCAACATGCTTGCTGCTCCTAACGGAGGGATCGGTCCAGATTTCCCTGGAATGCCTGCAAGATTTGTATCTGCTCCAGAAAATAGAAAATATCACGAATGGTTATTCCAAGATCATCCGCGACACTTTAACGGAACAGGAATTTATAAAAATTGGAGAGTAAGGCTACATACCTCTCGTGACGAGCTAGCAGGGTATTATCTAGGATTCGCTAGCGTGTTAAAATTCATCGATCCTGAAGCCAATGAAGTCAGCAGATGGTGCGTTGAAAGAATCAAGTTATTAACTGCTCAAATGATAGAAGGCTTTCGCAAGACAAATTGGCTTGTATTGGGTGGAGATGGTGAACCTGTTGGATCAGATTTAAATCCGATACTAGGGGAAAGCATGTGGCAATTAGCATTACTTCGCATAGGAGCTACAGCCTATCCAGATAGATATGATTCCCTTTATCATTATGCAGCAACAAAAATCATGTCTATGCACAATGGTCACATGGGATCAGCTAGCAATACTGCATACGACACCTATGCTCTATCTTTTAGCATGGATGTAGAGTTTGCATTAATAATTTTAGAAGATAATCCTCTAATTCAACACCATTATATAAAAAGATTCGAGGAAGGATTTTATAGTTTCTTGAGATACCACCGCAATGCCTTTTTTAATATTATTCACCTGGCCTTTATGAAAATGATTGACGATTCAGCTTTGTTTGAGGATTCTAATTATTCTGATGAAACTATAAAATGGGATGTTTTGGATCAGTTGTGGAGATTTAATACATCTGGATGGGGAAATGGGATAAGAAACTATAATTTAACTATGAGACCGAATTCAACAAGAGAAACTAGTGTAAATCCCGCAATTGCCAGTATGGAGATAGATCCGAGTAGAGCAAAATGGGCTGAATTCTTTGAAAATAACATATATGGGACCCTCTTTTCGTGGGTTGGAGAAGCAATCGATCTCGACGATCCAAGCGATGTTCAATACACACTCCCTTTAACTATCTCAGAAATGGGAGTTCACCACTTTCTTTGGGAGCACAGCAAATTCTTTGGAACGGGAGGCAATCCAACAGGAAATGGCTTGACACAAGTAATACCTAATAGCTATTTGGTCGTCTATTGGATGGGAAAGGCTTTTAATATATTCTAAAAATTGTTTTGTAAATTTATTTTTATAAAACCTTTTTATAAATTGGACTCCAAATCTTTTTAAATCAATGAATCATCTCGTTAATTAGAATTTCTACTACTAAAAAAAGGTTAGAAATCATGTCAAGTACAAATTATAGAAATCGTTATTATTCCAAAAAAAAATACGAAGCCGCAATTGAAACGATGGGATGTGGATTTGTATTCTTATTTGTAGCAATATTATCCCTGTTTTTTCTAGCTTTCAACGTTAACTTTATTGGTCTTAGCTCTTGGGGTTATTGGCTTTTTATTCCTGCATTCTTTATAATTCTTGGGGGCGTCCAGCAGTATTATACTAATGAAAAATTCCAAAAATCTGTGAGAGTTGCAATTTTGGATCGCGGTAATCAAGGAACTCATAAATTAGAAGACATAGCTCTCGAAGTCGGAATTAAACCTAGGGATGTGCTTAAAGTGCTTATCGACTTGCGTCAAAAAGGAGCGATTAGCTACCGCTTTAACTCGGAAACGGGAGAGATAATTCTTGGTGAAAAAGTTGCTTATGTTAAATCAGAGGAATTTGTAGTTCCTCCAAAACAGTTAGCAGAGCCATTAGAAACGAAAGGAAAAGGATATTGTGTGTATTGCGGTCATGAATTACCTTCAGAAGGCAATTTTTGTGAAAATTGCGGTTCAAAAATCTAGATATCTATAATTAAATCTTTTTTTTTTTAAAAATAATACACTTCTTAATTTCATGATAAATTAACTGAGGCTTTTTTTTTAAATAGCTGTCTTGGATTATTTTTTTTAAATCGAAAATTCTCCGGGATGAATACTTATTTCTAAGGGTTTCATTAACAACAAAGATGTTGAAAATACATTCGAAACAATTAACCTAAATGAGACTAATCTTAATCTAAGTAAGGAAGAGATTAATGCCGGAAAAACTTCTTATAGCATAAATAATCCTATTGATATACTCATTCAGGAATGCGATGTTGCTAAAAAAGAATATTTAACCATGGTGGAAGATATCCACGCTATCTTAAACAATCGCGAAGAATTATCTAACTTTGAAAAGTTAAATTATTGTAATAGCGAAAGACATTACATGAAACAATATCTAAAGCATACTATGATAAAAATAAGTAGAATTTTGCCCGATTAATTGTTAAACCCCCGATTAATGTCTTATTAGGCGTAAAATTATATATATAGTGCCGTTAATTATGAAATGTTATGGTATTTTCTAAATCTATAATTGACATTATAACGGAACGGACATCTTGGAGAACTTATTCTAATCAATTACTTGAAGATGATACGAAGAAGAAGATTAATCAAATTTTAACATTTAAAGATTTTAAAAGTCCTTTTCGTGAGCTCGCGGGAAAAACTCGATTTGAATTAATTGGAGTCCCTGAATTTGCTCCCAATGAAAAAAAAAAATTAGGAACTTATGGGCTAATCAAGGGTGCTCAAGAGTTTATAGTGGGAGCGATCGAAAAATCCGATTATTATAAAGAAAATTATGGATACATCTTGGAAGCTATAATTTTAGCAACTACAGATTTGAATTTAGGTACATGTTGGCTCGGAGGAACATTTAATAGAAGTCTTTTTTCTACTAAAATAAATTGCCAAAAAAACGAGTTGGTTCCAGCAATTACGCCTATTGGATACACTCCTGAAATTAGACGGAGAAAAGAGAAAGTTATGCGGACGATCGTTAAAGCTGATTCTCGATTTCCTTGGAGTAAGGTATTTTTTGAAAAAACCTTCTCTACAGCCCTTCCTCGAGAGACAACAGGTAGATTTGAAACTTTGCTGGAAATGGTTAGACTTGCTCCATCTGCCGGCAACAAACAACCATGGAGAGTATTAAAAGAAGAAGATTGTGATAATTTTCATTTCTATGTTAAATTCTCAAAAGACTCAAAAATGAAAGGTTACAATACATTCGTTAATATCGATATAGGGATTGCGATTTGTCACTTTGATCTAACTGCTAAAGAAGTTGGAGTGGACGGAAGATGGGAGATTTTAGAGCCAAAACTCGAACAACCCAAGGAATTAAAATATATCATATCTTGGATTGGTCAATAGGACTTCTTTTTAAATTGATTACATATTTGTCAAACTTCCTAAACTTCTCTTATTTTAATAATATTAATTGTTTTAAAAGTTTTAAAAACAAGATTTAATGATTCTCTTTTATTTAAGACTTGAAAATACAATTACTTATTTTTAATAATGGCCAATATACTTATAACTGGAGGAACGGGATTTATTGGGATTCCTTTAGTCAAAAAATTACACGAATTAGGACATAAATTAAAATTACTGATAAGAGAGAGTAGTAATACAACACCATTTAAGGAACTTAATGATATTGATTATGTTATTGGCGACGTCCAAGATATTAGCAGTTTGGAAAAAGCTGTGAATAGTGTAGATGCTATATATCATCTTGCCGCTTATACAGGCATATGGGCGAAGGATAAATCGATTTATTATGATGTTAATGTAAAGGGGACAGAAAACGTCGTTAATGTTGCTCTTGAAAACAATCTAAAATTATTTTATGTTAGTTCCTTTACTGCTTTAGGTCATACACCTCAAGAACCGGTTGATGAGACTCATGAAAATGAGGATTTTTTTATGGAATATGAGAAATCTAAATTCCAAGCTAAAAAACTCGTGAAGAGTTATATACCAAAAGGTTTGAAAGTGATGATGTTTTATCCCGGAATCGTATACGGTCCAGGAGATTTTAATATATTCGGTAGAATGCTATTTGATGTTATGAGGGGAAAAATGTTTCCCTTGGGCATTTGTCCTGGAAAGGGAGAATCTATGACCTGTCTATCTTATGTATATGATGCATCAAATGTTTTAGCGGATGTAATGAATAGAGAAGATCTTTTTGGGGAAGATTTTATTCTTGGGGGCGAAAATGTTAGATTTAAAGAATATCTTGATTTAATTGCCAAAATTGGAAGAGATAAAAAAGCAATAAAGCTTCCTTTCACATTTGCGATGGTATATGCTTGGTTATTAGAAGTTAAAGCTAAGTTTAATAAGAAAAGCCCTTATTTAACTCGACCTACACTAAGAGCAATTAAATATCATAGATCATATTCCTCAAAAAAAGCCATTAATAAATTGGGTTATAAAATTACTCCATTAAAAGAAGGTTTAGAAGAAACAATCAATTGGTATAAGGAATATAATGAAGAAGGAAAAAAATAATAAAAATTTTACAAAATCATGTTAGAAGATGAATTAACTAGTCAAATTATTGATAAGGAAGCATATAAAACAGAAATAGCTAAAAAATACACCACATTTCTTGCACAATATCCTGAAATTTTTTCTGATCTAATTTTCGGATCACATTTTGATTTCGCGCTCTACGAATCAATTGAAACGTATGATTCTGAATCTCCAGCAGACATCTTTAATGTGTTAAGAAATGGAAATGGAATTGTAATTAAACCTGGAAGAGCAATTGATTCAG
>Ga0255055_10003826_pt1 | contig 10057 bp, 10 predicted proteins | sample JV7_2_27_MG_FD_188633 | JGI IMG/M metagenome (GOLD analysis project Ga0255055, IMG submission 188633) | Seawater microbial communities from Jervis Inlet, British Columbia, Canada - JV7_2_27 | ecosystem: Environmental > Aquatic > Marine > Inlet | place: Canada: British Columbia | collected... | reverse complement strand
GAGGAATGGGAGAAAAAGCTCGTGGACATGAATGTCACAACCCTGACAGATAAAGACCTTAAGTGGGCCGATTATGTATTTCTCAGCGCTATGGTGGCGCAGCAAGATTCGGCGAGGGAGGTTGTCGATAGGTGCAGAAAGTTAGAGACTAAGATTGTTGCCGGTGGTCCCTTTTTTAATCCCGGCTATGAAGACTTTGGGTTTGATGACATGGACCATATTATATTTGGCGAGACTGAAGATAAGCTGCCGCTCTTTGTAGAAGATTTAGAAAAGGGCTGTGCCAAGCATATCTACGCGTCTGAAGAATTCCCGGATATAAGGAAAACTCCTGTGCCTTTGTGGTCGCTTATCGACAGGAAAAAATACCAATCAATGAATATCCAGTATTCCCGAGGCTGTCCTTTCAATTGTGAATTCTGCGATATCGTTATACTGAACGGGCATAGACCACGAACCAAGGACAAGAATCAGGTAATAGCCGAACTGGACGCATTATACGATAGCCAGTGGCGAGGTAACGTATTCTTTGTTGATGATAATTTCATTGGCAACAAACGAAAACTAAAGTCGGAAATTCTGCCGGCGATAATGAAATGGATGGAAGAGAAGAAACGTCCCTTTTCATTTTTTACGGAAGCATCTATAAATCTTGCCGATGATGAAGAGCTAATGCGTATGATGACTGCGGCGGGATTCGACATGGTGTTTGTGGGCATCGAAAGCCCCAGTGAAGAAAGTCTTGTTGAATGTAATAAATTGCCGAATAAGAATCGTGATTTGCTGGCCTCGGTTAAGAAGATGCAGAACTACGGACTGCAGGTGCAGGGAGGATTTATTGTCGGGTTTGATAGCGACCCACTTTCCATCTTCAAAAGCCAAATCGATTTCATTCAAAAGAGTGGAATCGTTACCGCCATGGTTGGCGTACTGATGGCTCCTCCGGAGACAAGATTATACAAACGTTTAGACAAGGAGAACCGCATACTGCCAAAGGGCTCCGGTGATAACACGGATGGTTCAACCAACTTCATCCCCAAAATGGGTCGCGAAGCGCTTGCCAAGGGCTATAAGCATGTTGTAGATACAATCTATGCCCCTGGGCAATATTATGAGCGTATTAGAATCTTTCTAAAGGAGTATAAGCCTCGCCATAAAGGGAAATTTAAGGTTTCTCTTCTCTATCTCGCAGCATTGATAAGGTCCACATGGGTTTTGGGGATCAAGGAGAAGGGGAGAATACAGTATTGGAAGCTGGTTGTCTGGACATTGTTGAAAAAACCAAAAACTTTCCCTTTATCCATTAAGCTTGCCGTTCAGGGATTCCATTTCCGTAAGGTCGCCGAGAAAATACGCATATCCCTAACCAGTGACATCAGCAGGTTGGAGCAAGCAGGCAAACGAAGTTAGCCTCCAACTTTGAATCCAAGTCAGATGTTCTCGCCCTGGAACCTACCTTGATAGCCCTGGGCTACCTCGCGGCTCAAGAGGAAGAAGATCATCTGGACAATTCGGGCATTCCTGTATAGCCGAAATCCCTGTGGATTGTAGACCACCATAAGGGACTGCGACCTGCCGGAATAGCCAGCATCCCAAACCGCGTTATGAATACTGACCCCACAGCGCAGAAGACTTGACCGGGGTCTTGCAAGAGCCATTATGTTCTTGGGAAGATTGATCACCTCGTTGTAAGTGACTAGGTAGCAACCGGGCAAGAGGTCTACACGATCCAGACCATCGAAAATGAGTGGGGAAGTATTTGAAAGGACTCTGCCTTCTGTGCCAGTGCCCAGGCTGCCCGGCGAGTCAAGCAAAGCTATTTCTTTGAGAGTCAGGTCTATACCGTTGGGTTGCACTTGCTGCTGAATATCGCATAGGTTTTGCACCAAGGGGGGACTTCCCTCCAGCATCTTCAGTATATCCTCTCTGGAAAGAACGCCAAACATTTATGCACTAACAGATTAAACCGATGTAACCCGAGTTACTGGCATTTAGTATAGTCCGTGCTGCGCTATCAGGCAAGACATCAAGATATTTCCCATTATTAGTGACTAAATTTGATTCCTTGCCATGACAAGCCAAATTTCTTCTCCTTTGGCTGGAAGGAATAGGAGGCTGTCCTGAGCTTATCGGGGATGACAGGGAGCAAAGTTCCGTTGAGATCTGAGATTTTGACTATGATAGTTGGGTAAATCCTGCTAATATAAGTGCTGTCACAATTCCCCGACTCTTGTTGGGATTGATTACGTATAAACCATGACGGTAGTAGCAATTGTTGGTATGGCTGGTTCGGGCAAATCTGAAGTAGCCAGGGTGTTTGAAGGTCATGGTTTTAAGAACGTACGGTTTGGAGATATTACAGATGCAGAACTCCGAAGTAGAGGGGTAGAATCCAATGAGGAGAATGAGCGCTATATCCGGCAACTACTTAGAAAAGAACATGGGATGGCTGCTTACGCCAAATTAAACTTGCCCAGGATTGATAGCTCGCTCAAATCAGCGAATGTTGTGATTGATGGTCTGTACTCCTGGGAAGAGTATATTTTATTGAAGGAATACTATGGTAGACAGTTAACCACGGTTGCTGTCTGGGCGTCCCCAGCAACCAGGCACGTAAGGCTTACTGGCAGAGCAAAGCGGCCATTAAAGCTGGAGGAAGCAGCCAGTCGAGATAAATCCGAGATAGAGAACATAAACAAAAGCGGGCCAATCGCCATGGCCGACTTCATAATCGTAAATGAGGCTTCTCTAGAGGAGCTGGAAAAGGAAACGGAACGAGTTATATCCGCTTTGAAATGAAAAAGGAAACCAGGCCGGACATCGATGAATATTTCCTAAAGATAGCTTCGGTAGTGGCGGAGCGCTCCACCTGTCGCCGCCACCATGTAGGCGCTGTGGCAGTGAAGGACAAGCACATATTGGCCACGGGGTATAACGGGGCCGCCGCCGGACTTAAAGATTGTCTTGAACTCGGCTGCCTGAGGGATGAACGGGGAATAGAATCGGGAACCAGGCAGGAAGTATGCCGAGGTATTCATGCCGAGCAGAATGTCATCATCCAGGCCTCCTTGCATGGCGTCAGTTTGGAAGGTTCTACCATTTACTGCACCCACACCGCATGCACACTCTGTGCTAAGATGCTGGTCAATTCCAAAATAAGACGATTTGTAACTTTTGGCAACTATGCTGACAACTCCTTTATGGACCTGTTTCAGGAAGCTGGAATAGAGTTTGACCTGCATAAGAAACCACCATCCGAAATATCTTACCTGCCTTGAAACGACAGCGTCTTTACTGTAATTGTGATGAGCTTTGTGACAAAGCAAGCTCATGGGTTACTTCCTCGATCATGCTCACAATAGCATTCAGGTGAGATTGTCTCGCCTTCGATTCTCACTGGCGTACGTGGGGCGGCTCGTACTGATATGAGGGCTTACCGTACCCTCCCCCTGGCGAGTGAGGCGAAGATGCCGCCGAAGCAGAGCGCAGCGAAAATGATGAAACACGTTTTCATACTTTGTTGAAAAAGCGGATAGTATTCCGGTGTAATTTGTACTCTCCCCATGTACAGGGCGAACATCAACATGGCGATTCCCATACTGAGGACCATGCCAACCTGTCGCATCGTCGCCAGCGTTGCCGAAGCTACTCCGTAAGCCGTCTTTGGTGCAGAACTCATAATCGCGTTAGTATTGGGAGACACGAAGAAAGCAAAGCCAAAACCAATCAGAATTAAGTTGCCGATAATGAGCTTCAATGAGGTTTCTTCATTTAGAAAGATGAGGAGGACAAGTCCTACGGTGGTCAATGCCATTCCTGCCGAGGCTATTAGCCTTGGTTCAATCCTGTCTGAGAGCCTGCCGGCAAGCGGTGAAAAAATAGCCTGCACAGCGGGCATGGCGACCAGAATCAAGCCGGCATTTTGAGGGTTGAATCCCTTCAGATACTGCAAGTAAAGACTTATGAGGAAAGTTATGGCGAATGTGGCACTGTAATTGATCAAGGCTGCCAGATTGGAAAAGGTAAAGGTCTTGCTGTTTTTGAAGAGGTTTATGTCCAGGACCGGACTTCTTGTTCTCACCTCCCATCTTACGAATGCTGCAAGCGCGATGGCACCTCCAACAATCAATCCTACTCCTAATCTCGCCGGCAGGAGAGTAAAGCCGTATACCAGTGCTACCAGCCCAAGGCTGTAGATTACGGAGCCGGCAAGATCAAATCTCTCGCCCTTTGCCCCGGTCCACTCACCTTTTAGCTTCCATAAAACGACGCCGATGACTACCAGCCCCAGAAGTGCACCTAGGAAAAAGACGCTTCTCCAGCCAAGATGCTGCGTTAAAACCCCACCCAGAGCCGGACCCAAGGAAAGGCCCATATATGTTGCCGCGACAGCTATCCCCAGGACTTTTCCCCTCTCGTTGGCGGGAAATACCGTAATAAGCAGTGCTGCTGCGGTCCCGGCAAGCATGGCACCGCCGATTCCCTGAAAAACCCGGCAGGAAATAAGCATGGCGGCGGAGTTTGCCATTCCCGAAAGGAGGGATGAGAGCGTGACGATAACTATGCCAAAGGTGAAAATCTTCTTCCTGCCATATATGTCTGCTATTCTGCCGAAGGGGACAAGAAGGGCTGCCGAGGACAGGAGGTAAGCGGTAGCAATCCATCCTAATGTGACTGCGTCCAATGAAAGTTCTTTCCCGAGTGAAGGGAGAGCAATATTCACAGCGGAGGCCATAAAAGGAAAAACAAACACGGCAATCGTGACGACGAGAAGTACCATTCCTTTGCTGGTACCATTGCCTGCAGGGGTATTCATAACCAGCCAGTTTAACTCATTTGCTGAGGACTCTGCTAGGCCTCGTCGGTATTAACAATCGTTTTACAGCCCCGGTTGCGTTACATAGTGACTCAGCGGGAAAATCCTGGTTAGCGGTTGCCTAAGCAGAAATATAACTGTAAACTTCTGATTCCATATTGTTTTATATCGGGAAACACAAGAGGGAAGAGATGTTTTCAACAAAGACCGGAGCTACCAAGCTACTGATCGGAGTGGTCGTCGGTTTAATAATATTTAAGGTGATCACTGGTTGGCTGACCGGCAGTATCAGCGTACTGGCTCAGGCAGCCGATAGTTTATTGGATTTGTTTGCCGGGATAATTACGTTTTCTGCTATTCGCATTGCGGCTAAGCCACCTGATGCAGAACATCCCTATGGTCATGGCAAGGTGGAGGATATTGCTGGCGTTATACAAGGAATTCTCATCTTTGTTGCTGGCGGAGTGATAATCTATTCGGCAATAGCCCGGATAATAGAAGGCTCTAGCATTGAACTAACCGAGGCTGGAATAGCTGCGATGGCGGTTTCCATAGTGGTCAGCATTTTCCTTTCCCGGCATCTAATGAATGTATCCCGGACCACTGGCTCTATAGCCTTGGAGGCTAATGCCCGCAACATTGCCACCGATGTCTACTCCGCCTCAGCCGTGTTGGTGGGATTGACCATAGTTCGATTCACCGGAATCAATATTGTTGACCCTATACTCGCTATCGGAGTTGCTATTTACATACTGAAAGTAGCTATTGATACTATCCGTAAGCCGGTATCCGGACTGCTTGATGAAACGCTACCTTCTTCACAACAGGCAGTTATCGAGGACTGTTTAAGGAAACATAGCCACGAGGTATCAGGCTTCCATGCACTGCGGACACGCCGGGCTGGAAACCAGAGCTACATAGACCTTCATTTGGTGATGGCCAAGGATATTAGTTTGGAGCAGGCTCATCAAATATGCGACCGGATTGAGGCCGAAATACAAAGTCAACTAGACGAAACCAGTGTAACGATTCATGCTGAGCCATGCGACAATCAATGTGAACAGTGCTCTGCTATCTGCTCAAAACGTCGACTTGATTAAAGAGGATGACATTTTGGTTATTTCAAGTTAGCTTCAGCAGTCAAGGTCCTGAGCACCCCAATTGCTGGAGCAACGACCCACCGCCGTAAACTATGGCGAAGCCAATTGCCAGGCAAATCAAGACTACAATTGGACCTCTGAGAAAGAATTTCTTTATCATAACAACCGCCGGACCTTAGCTTGGTTGCTTGCGGGCTTTTTTGATCTTGGCTCTCTTAGACAGAGCGTCCTTATATACTCTTGCCAGGCTCTTGCCGTGCTGGGGAACCTTGGCCCTTTTCTTTGCTCGCCGCCTTTCTCTTCGTGTTTGTTTAGTTTCCCCAGCAAGCTGGTTCTGCTTTGAAGGCTGCTCGCTTACCACTTCATTTCGTATGAGCCGAGGATAAAATCGAGGTCATTTTGAAAAGCGGAGAGCTTTTCTTGGGGGAAGAGGGTTTCATCTATGTTAAGGAGCATTTTTGTTTCGCCCAGTGGTGAGCCCAGAATATGAGCCCTGCCGAATTCTTTCTGGTCTTTCTCTTGCTCGGCCTGCGTTTTTAATGCCAGCGTGGTACGAGATTGAGTGTCGCCGCTGGGAAGACCATATGTTTGTGACTCAGTCTCAACCGTTATAATCCCTTGTTTCCGCAGCAAACCTTGTACCTCATCGCAGAGCATCCCTGGATTTAAGCCCCTGTAATTCTTTTTAATCTGGATCGTCATTTTATTCTCCTGCTGGATATTATAGCATGTTCTTGTCTTAGTTTCGCTGTGCATATGATATAATTGGAATCTGAAATGAAAAAAGAGTTGATGGAAATACTAGCCTGTCCCGTATGTAAGGGAGATTTGGAACTTAAAGTGGATGAGGAGGAAGGGGAGGAGATAGTCAAGGGTTCCCTTTATTGCTCTAAATGCGACTACTCATACCCTATTGTAGATACGATTCCCAATTTATTACCACCGGAACAGCAATCTTAGCTCAAGGGCTATACGACACGCCTGTCGTGGGTGATTCCCAAACTTCTATGTTCACCAACTTAACCGAAGAGTCGGAGAGTTGGGGTCGGAGTGCATTATATATAGTGGCAGCAATATTCTCGCTGGAGGGTCCGATCTTATCAAGCGGGGGTATATCATTCAAACAGGTGTGGTCAAATTGAGTCAAAACTTCCCTCAGGTAGTGCTTCAACTGTGCAAAGTCGTAAGCCAGGCCGGTCTCATCGAGCCCGGCTGCTTCCAAGCGAGCTACTACCTTGAAGCGGTGGCCATGTAGCTTTTCACACTTACCATGGTAGTGCGGGAGGTAATGGGCTGCATCAAAGTGCTCTTCCACAAATAGCTGATACATTAATGCCTCTTATGTATATCGCGCTCTAATCAATATCTAAAATTCAGGTTCTGAACGGTTTAGTTTCTTTGGATTTTGGGCGTTAGATATTGTTTAGAGTTTAGTAATTAGTATTTACTCTATCTCTTTTTATTTCTTCTTTTCTTTGTCCTGCTTGGGTTTCTTGACATTCTTTCTTCCCTTAGATCCCATTACCAGCCTCCTTTTTTAGTATCCTTTGCCATTCGCATGTATTTATGTCATTTCATATGATACCATTTTCGCACCCCTTTTTGTCCCTTAACATCATTGGCTAATTGGGCGATACTCTTGCCCAGCTTGGGATGAACTAAGTCCGGGGCGATTTCCGCCAATGGGATAAGAACGAAAGCCCGGTCTCTTAAACGGGGGTGTGGGATAGTCAAGTCCTGAGTTTCCATAATCTTGTTGTCATAGAAAAGGATATCTATGTCCATAGGGCGGGGTGAATCTATTTGCTCGCTGGGAACCCTCCCCATCCTGGTTTCAATGTCTTTCGCGAGGCGGAGAAGCTCTTCCGGGGGCAAATTGGTGGAAATTCGGCAGACCAGGTTGAGGAAGAATGGTTGGTCCTTGTAACCCACCGGCTCGGTTTCATAAGTGGATGAGGCCTCGTCAAAGGTTACTTTTGGAGAAAGCAGTGTTAAAGCCTGGCGGAGATTTGCCTCCCGTTCTCCCAGATTTGAGCCCAGACAAAGATAGGCAATGGCCAATTCGCTTACACGCCTCTCACAAGAGCATCGCTCATTTTGCACACGCGTGCCATCTCTTTGACATCGTGTACGCGAACGATATCAACGCCCTTGGCGATGCCGATGGCTGTGGTGGCTGCCGTCCCTTCCAGCCGTTGGTCGCGGGGCTGAACGAATGCCACTTCACTTGACCTTTGTTCGGGAGTTAAATCTAGCACCCAGCCTATAAAGGACTTGCGTGAGCTACCCACCAGGATGGGCCTGTCCAGTGCCCGGAGTTCCTCCAGGCGTTGCAAGACCTCCAGATTTTGCTCCTGTGTCTTACCGAAACCTATGCCGGGATCTATGATTAAGTTCTCCCAGGGAACTCCGGCGTCTAATGCTTGCTCGACGGCTCTTCTCAGATCGGAAATAACCGCCGACATGATGTCGCGGCACAGAGATCCACGCTGGTTGCTCATTAAAACAATCGGTACACCTTTTTCGGCTGCTAATTCGGCCAGTCGGGGCTCCTTCTTTAGCCCCCAGATGTCGTTTATCATGTCGGCTCCGGCATCTAAAGCCTGACTGGCTACTTCCAGTCTATAGGTGTCTACACTCAACGGCACCGATGTCTGCTCAGCTATCTTTTCCACAACAGGAATCACTCGTCTTAGTTCTTGGTCGGTTGAAATCGGAGTTGAGGCAGGACGAGTGGACTCACCACCGATGTCAATGATATCTGCTCCTTCGGAGGCTAATCGTTCTGCCTTGGCTACGGCTTCTTCAACATCTGCCAGTCCATCGCCGGAGAAGGAATCTGGGGAAACATTTATCACTCCCATGATGTAGGTGCGCTTACCCCAGCAAAATACACTCCTACCGCATAGGGTGGAACCCCGCTCACTTGATTTGTAATCAGGCACGTTATTGATTATAGCAAAAGGAAACGATTAGAATAGTGAGACAATCAGAATGGGCAAGACATTAGCCGAGAAGATCCTGAGCCTTAAATCTCATGGCGAGGCTAAAGCTGGGGATATCGTGATTGCTGATGTGGACTGGGCTTTTGTCCAAGATACTACTGGCCCCCTGACCATAAGACAGTTCAAGAAAAGCGGTTTTGAAGCTATAGCTAAGCCGCAACAAGCAATAATATTTTTGGACCATGCTGCTCCCAGTCCCGCTCAGCAGCTTTCTAATGACCATATATTTCTGCGTCGCTTCGCCGAGGAAACAGGCTGCCGCATCTACGAGGTCGGCGATGGCATATGTCATCAGTTGGTAGCGGAAAAATTCGCCAATCCAGGGGATATCATTGTGGGTGCGGATTCTCATACGGTTACAGGCGGTGCTTTGGGGGCTTTTGCCACTGGTATGGGTTCCAGCGACGTTGCCGTAGCCTTAGCCTTGGGTAAAACCTGGTTCCGGGTGCCGGAAAGTGTTCTCATTGAATTCAATGGCGTCTTCCCCAGGGGAGTCTATGCCAAGGACTTAGTTCTGCATCTGGTTGGTCAGATTGGCGCCGATGGTGCTAATTACAAGGCTCTGGAATTTGGTGGCGAGGCCTTGGCTCAGATGACTTTGTCACAGCGTCTAACTATCGCCAATATGGCTGTGGAAGCCGGGGCCAAGGTCGGCCTGTTTCCCACCGACAAAATAACCCAGGACTTCCTCGTAGAGCATGGACGCGGTGACAATTACAGGCCCCTATATCCCGATGCCGGGGCAGATTATGAACGGGTCATACCCGTGAATCTCAACCAGCTTGAACCAATGCTCTCGCTTCCCCACGCTGTTGATAACGTCCGTCCGGTGACTGAAGTAAGAGGGGTCAAGATCCAGCAGGCATTTATTGGCACCTGTACTAACGGACGTCTGGAGGATTTGGCCGTGGCTGCAGAGATTCTTAAGGACAAGAAGAGGCATCCCGGTACCAGATTGCTTATAGCACCCGCCTCGAGGCAGGTGCTCATTCGAGCTATAGAAAGAGGCTATATCCGGAGCCTGATTGAAACTGGAGCAACTATTCTACCACCGGGTTGTGCTGCCTGCCTCGGTCTCCACCAGGGAGTACTGGGAGATGGCGAAGTTTGCATTTCCACGGCCAATCGTAATTTCA
>Ga0255055_10003824_pt1 | contig 10059 bp, 10 predicted proteins | sample JV7_2_27_MG_FD_188633 | JGI IMG/M metagenome (GOLD analysis project Ga0255055, IMG submission 188633) | Seawater microbial communities from Jervis Inlet, British Columbia, Canada - JV7_2_27 | ecosystem: Environmental > Aquatic > Marine > Inlet | place: Canada: British Columbia | collected... | reverse complement strand
GGTCATCAGACTCTGGATTCTTCTCATGGTTCGATTCCTCCCGGGCGCGGCGGGATCTAGCTCTCCGCCGGGTCTAGCAAACAACGCCCACAAAACACCTGGATACTTATTTGTTATTCCGGGGTTCCCACCCATCCCACGCAACAGCAGTATTCTATTTCGACACTCCTGCCACTGCAACGGCCCGCAAGCAGCTCCATTGGTAAACTCCGCACCGGTACTCTTCTTCGGGGCGCCCGAACGGCGTTGTGGTCATGGGTATTTCCACCGACATTATCCTGCTGCTGGCGATCATCGTTTTCACCATCACGGCCTTTGTCCGCGAATGGATGAACATGGCGGTCATAGCGATGGTCTGCTCGGGATTGCTGCTGTTGTTCGGCCTGGTCACTCCAACGGAAGCGATTTCTGGATTGAGCAATCCTGCCGTGGTCACGGTGATGATGATGTTCATCCTCAGCTCCTCTCTGGTGCACAGCGGGGTGGTGACCAAGCTCGGCTACATCATTGTCGACCGCACCGGAGACTCTCGCTGGAAGGCGTCACTTCTTTTGCTGCTTCTGGTCGGGGCGATCTCTGCATTCATCAACAACACGGCGGCTGTCGGCGTGTTCATGCCGGTGGCCATCCATCTGGCGCGACACTACCGTTTCAGCCCGTCGAAGATCCTCTTGCCCCTCTCCTACACCGCCATCTTCGGCGGCACCTGCACTCTTCTCGGCACCTCCACCAACCTCCTGGTGAGCTCGCTTTCGGCGGAACGCGGCGCCGGCGGGTTCGCCGTTTTCGAGTTCCTCTCCTTCGGCGCCGTGCTCTTCGCAGCCGGCTTGCTCTACACCGTCATCGGACCCATGCGATTCCTCCCGTCGCGGGTCATCTTGTCGAGCCTGACCCGGGGTTACCACCTCACCGCCTTTCGCACCGAGGTCAAGGTCCCCGCGGGATCGCGCCTCGTGGGAAGAACCGTGGTGCAAGAGCAAGTTAGCGAGCGGCATCAAATCAACGTCCTCGAGATCATTCGGGGTCGCAACAAGATTCCCTCCGAGCTGCGCAGCACGCCGGTCGAGGCTGATGATCTTCTCCTCGTGCGCGGCGACATGGAGGATATTCTCGCCTTCAAGGAGCAATATGGATTGCTTCTGCTCACCGACCTGAAACTCCAAGACACCGATCTGAGCGACGAGCACACCATCCTGGCCGAGGTGCAACTTTCACCCACATCGCGTCTGATCGGCTCGACGCTCAAGGAGATCGACTTCCGTCGCCGTTTCGGGAGCTTCGTGCTGGCGCTGAGACGTACCGGCGAGCTCATCCGTGAGAAGCTCGCCCGGATTCACTTGGCCCAATGGGACACCCTGTTGGTCTTCGGGCCCCGTTCCCGTGTCGAGAGTCTCTACGACATGGACGACTTCTTGCCGCTCGGCGAACGTGATCTGAAAATCAGGTTGGCACCACGCTGGTGGCTCAGCATTCTGGTGATTCTGGGCGTTGTTTTGCTCGCCACCCTGGGGATCGTGGACATCCTCACCGCCGCCTATCTGGGGGCAGTGGTGCTCTTGGTCGCGAACTCGATCACCATCCAGCAGGCTTTCCACTCCATCGATTGGACGGTGATCTTCCTCCTGGCTTGGATTCTGCCGCTGGGCCTTGCCATCGAGAACACAGGACTTGCCGCTTGGATCGGCGAAGGCTTGGGTCTGATCGGAGGCCGGTTCGGGCCCATGGTGATGCTCTCCGTCCTGTACCTGGCAACCTCGCTACTGACTTCCTTTTTTTCCAACAATGCGACCGCCGTCCTCATGGTGCCCATCGCGTTCACGGCAGCCGCGGAGCTGCAAGTGGACGTCAAGCCCTTCCTCATGGCCGTGGCCTATGCTGCCTCTGCCAGCTTCATGACGCCCATGGGCTACCAGACCAATGCCATGGTCTTCAGCCCTGGAAACTACCGCTTCGGTGACTATCTGAAATTCGGTGCGCCGTTGAATCTCGTCTTCTGGATTCTGGCCTCGTTACTGATCCCGGTTTTCTGGCCGTTTCACCCCTAAGACTTCCTCCAGCCGGGCGGTCACCATCTCCACAGCCACCCGATTCTCTCCACCTTCGGGGACGATGATATCGGCCCATCTCTTCGAGGGCTCGACGAACTCCAGGTGCATGGGTCGCACGGTTTCCGCATACTGCCGAAGAATGTCATCCAGATCGCGGCCGCGCTCGCGAATGTCACGGCGAATTCGCCGCATCAGCCTTACATCGGGGTCGGTATCGACAAAAACCTTGAAATCGAGCAGCTCCCGCAGCCGGGGTGAGGCAAGGAGAAGGATGCCTTCGAGAAGGATCACCGGGCGCGCCGGCATCGTAGCGGTGGCCGCAGTCCGGCGGTGGGTGACGAAATCGTAGATCGGCACCTCGACGTCTTGCCCCGATTTCAGCAACCCCAGGTGCTCGACCAGAAGATCGTGATCGAGGGCGTCGGGGTGGTCGAAATTGTGCTGCAGTAGATGCTCGTCCGATTGCCAGTCCACGTCACGGTAGTAGCTGTCTTGAGCCAAGAACGAGATTCGGTGGCGCCCGACCGCCTCCAGAATCGCTTCCGCGACTGTGGTCTTGCCCGAGCCGGTGCCGCCAACAACCCCCAACGCAACCGGCTGCGAAAGCTCGGATCTTTTCATGACTCGGATCTTACCCTCAGGAGCTCGGGTAACTCGGCCAACGTGCCGATCGTGAAATCCGGATTCGGGCCGCCCCCATCTTCGCTCTCGATCCAGACCGTTTGCACGCCAGCCGAGCGGCCGGCGGCGATGTCCCGGTCGCGACGATCCCCCACCATGACCGCTGACCCTGGCTTGGCCGCCATCGCTGCAAGTGCCCGTCGCAACATTGCTGGCGAAGGCTTGCGGGATCCACAGTCGTAGCTGAACAGGCAATTGTCGAAGCAGCTCAAAAGGCCATAGCGCTCCAAGATCTCTCGATACAGGGCACCGGGCAAGGGCACGTTGGAGACCAGGGCCAAGCCCACGTTCATACTCTCGAGCTCACGCAGTGCGGTGGCGGCACCCTCGAGGGGCTCCAAACGCTCACCGTAAGGTCTGAACCAAGCCCGCAACAGGTCGAAATCTGGCGTCTCGATGCCGGCTTTCTGCCGCAGCCTTTCGAGGTGGGGACTCCAGCTCGCCTCTTTTCCCGACTCCTGTCGGCTCTCGTATCGAGCCCGCCAGGGCGCGAAGACCCACTGCTCCAGATCCTCCAGTGTCGCCTTACCGCCAGCGGATCGCATACGCTCCAGCATCGCCTGCCGACCACGCCAATCCAATCTATCCACTGGAAATCCATGGGCATGGGCCATGTGAAGGATCACACCGCCCATGTCCAGAAGCACTGCTTGGATGTCGGTCATCAAGCGCCTCTCACCGCTGACAGCCGGGACAATAGAACGTGCTGCGCCCCGATTGCACAATTCGACGGATGACAGCACCGCATCTCCCGCACGGATGCCCCTGACGATTGTAGACCTGGAGCGACACTCGGAAGTAGCCCGATTCGCCGGCAGCATCGGCGAAGTCGTTGAGCGTGGTACCCCCCTGCGCAATGGCATCCCGCAGGGTCTCCTGAATCGCTCCCACCAGCCGGTCCCATCGGACACTGGCAATTCGCCCCACCGAGCGTGTCGGGTGAATGCCGGCTCGATACAGGGCTTCGACGGCGTAGATATTGCCCACTCCGACGATCACCCGCGCATCCATGAGAAAGCTCTTGACCGGCGCCCGTCGGCCGCGCGCCAGCTGCCGGAGAGTGTCACCACTGAGACCCTCCATCAAAGGCTCGACACCGAGATGGGCAAAGTGTCGATCCCGCTCCAGATTCGCCGTACGGAGCACCAGGATCAGGCCGAAGCGCCGCGGATCACGGAAGCGAAGCCGGTGCCCTGAGTCGAGAACCAAAGTGACGTGCTCGTGCAGCTCGCGATCGGAACCCGCAGGCGCCAATGTCAGACGACCACTCATGCCAAGATGCACGACAACCGTGCGACCACCTTCCAGCTCGAGGAGCAGGTACTTGGCCCGGCGCCGAACTGCCAGGATACGGCGGCCACGGGTCGAGCTCGACAACCGGCGACGATCCAGACGCTCCCGCAGGTCGGGGTTCCAGACGTGGGCTTTCTCGATCCGCGAGCCGACAACATGAGGCTCTAGACTTCGCCGCAGGACCTCGACCTCTGGCAGCTCGGGCATGATCGCCCTTCTTTCAGCTTTGGTTGCGGGCTGCAGTGGCCAGATCGCAGACCAGCGCTGTCAACGCCACATCGGGCTGAGAGCTCTCGCCCTTGAGTCGGAGCTCGGTTTCGAGGATTTTCGCCGGCAGACCGCAGATCCGCTCGGACGGGATTCGGCAAGCCACGGTGTAGGCGCGATAGAGACGGTAGGGATGCAGGCCAGCGACCGGGCTCTTGTGTCCGTCCGGAAGGTCTGCCTGGAGTCTTGGTGCGATCTGATTCTTGAATCGGGGATAGGCCACCGGTCGCCGAGAGACGTCGGTCAAATCCATCAGACTGGACAGCGCCGTCAATTGCCGGGCAAATCCGGCCACGAGGGCAAAGAAGGAGAGTCGGGCGGCAATCGGGTCGGCTGCGGCAGCCAGCAAACGGCGGATGCGGCGCAGGGCCTCGTCGGCGCGACCCTCCCCGATGGCGTCGAGGGTCTTCCACGCATCCTCTTCCCCCCTGTCCTCTACCGTACTCTCAACCAGTTGGACCTCGATCGCACCGGCGCTCGACAGAGTCGCCAGTTTGCGGTACTCGGCGGCAAATCGAGCGGTACTCTCAGCATCCACCGAGCCGGAGACGCCCCCTTTGGTGGCCTGACTTTGGATCGTCCGCCGCGCCAGCTCCTCCAGGGCATTGGGAGCCATTTCCACTCCGGTTTCCCGGCACAGCTCTGCGGCCAGCAGGTCGAGTCCTTGCCAGCCACCTCCTTTGGCCGCCTGCACCCGCCCCACAGCCACGTAGCGAGCATCGGCTACCAGGGCCTCGACGAGGGGATGTGCCGCGGCCACGGCGCTCTCCGCCAGCACCAGGGTGTGGCCCTCTGGCAGACCCCGCTGAGCAATATCGGCGAGCTCACCGACCTCGGTCTCGGCCCAGCCCTGCAGACCGGCGGCTCGCGCGGCTTGCAGCAGGTCAATGAGATTCTGCTGCGCTTCTTCGACTTGGCGCCGACCCCGACGGCGGCGGCGCTGGCCCAAGCCCTTACCTCCTTCGAGGACCCACGCTGGCAGACCGCCGATCACTTCACCGGCACCACCGCTGGCCGTCTCGAGCTGGAAGAGGCGCAAGGTCTGCAGCAAGCGGCTGGCTGAGCGGCGCTCGCGCTCGGATAGCTCGACACCCTCCTCGACACTGACGGGACAGGCCTCCAGGGCCTCATCGATGAGGTCCGCAGCCGCCTTTGCATCCGCCAAAATCGCCGTTTCGACCGCCACCACGACTTTGGCCGGCGCAAACAGGGAGTAAGTCTTGAGATCGGCCAGCAGGGGGCCGAGCTCGGCAGGTCGCTTGTAGACCTCTACCGAACAACCAGCTGCTGCAGCCAGGGCCTCGCCGAGGCGAAGCGCAGCGGGCTCCGCCAGCACCCGGTCACCAGCGACCAGATAAAGCGGCCCTACCTCGCCGCCGGCGATGGCGCTTTCGACAGCTTCGAGATCGGGCCTATTCGTCTTTGTCATAGACGGGCCACACTGGCCGTTCGCGCAAGGTCGCTTCGTCGCCGCCAACCGGCTCCAGATCGAGGTGCAGCTCGACGCAGTTCCAATTGCCACACTGTCCGCAGCGGGCCATCCAGGTCTCGTACCGGGCACCGCAAGTCCGACAGGTATAGCCGTGTGTGATGCGATTGGCCATCTCGAGACTGGTGCGAAAGGCCTCCCTGGCCTTGGCCTGCTCACCGCAACGCTCTTGCAGCCGACCCAGGAGATACAACAGCGAAGATGAATCGTGGAGGCGATCGCGAATGCTGGCCACGACCTTCAAAGCCTCGTCGGCCATCTCTAGCCGAGCGTAGAGTTGGGCAAGAAAGAACCGGGGCACGAGATCGCTTTCAGCCTCGGCAATGACTTTGCGCAGAGTCTCGATGGCCTCCAGTGGCTCTTCCCGTTCGATGAAATAGTCCTCGATTCGCTGCAAGAACGTGTGATTGCCCGTAGCCTCCCAACCGGCGCGCCATTCGGCCACCGCGGCTGACGGGTCTGCCGCCAACGACCAGACTTCCCCCAGCATGATGCGGGCAGGAACGTACCCCGGGTCGGTGCTGAGGATCTCCTCGAAAACTCGCTGGGCCGGCGCCAGCTGCTCACTGGCCAGCAACTCGACGGCCTTCTCGTAAGCAAGACCTCGACGGATCTCCTGCTCTTCTTCGTTGGCGCTCTCATGCCCCGCCTCTTGCTCCAGAGCCTCGATCTTCTCCTGGCTGCGGTTGGCTTCGTCCCAGTTCTGTCGCCTCAGCGCAGATCGACGGCGCTGGCGAAGAACCCTGATTCCGACACCGGGAAAATCGCGCAGGATCCGGTCCTCGATCTGGATCGCTACATCCAGCGAGCCCTGGGCCCGGTAGTCCTCGGCCAACTGATACAGCACCGCGACGCTGTGCGGATAGAGAACACTGGCGCGGCGATGTACATCGAGCGCCTCCTCGGTTCTTCCCTGTCGGCGTAGGACTTCGCCGTAGCGCAGTAGCGTGCTGAATTCCTCGGGCTGATCGGCGACCACCGCCTCGAACTCACTGGCGGCGCGAGCCCATTGGCTGTCCTCCTGCAGATCCACCGCTCGTCGGTAGCTGCCACGCACACTGCGGGCCTCGCGGTCGAAACGACGCTGCCGTCGCTGCGCCAGATCTTGTTGCAGGGTCTTGACCAAGAGAATGGTGACAACAGGCAAGAATCCCAGCAGAAAAACTGCCAGCAGCGCCGCGTAGAGAGGAACTGAACGGGACTCCGAGAGCCGGAACGACTCCTGGAGGAGATCGATATTCTGCTGGGTGAAGAAGGCTACCGCGACGACGACGACCAAGGCGAGGAGGATGCTGATAACGGTCTGAAGTCGCATCGCAGCTTGCCGTCTAATCGTCTACAGGCTCAGTTTTCCAGGACAACCCCTCGCTCTGCCTGTTCCTGACAATCGATGCAATACCGCGCCCACGGCAGGGCTCGAAGTCGAGCTTTGGGGATACCCTCGCTGCAGTTGAGACAAGTTCCGTAGTTACCGCCATCGAGACGCACGAGAGCCTCATCGATTTCCAGGAGGATGTGCCGCTCGGTATCCGAGAGGGCGAACATGAACTCGCGGTTGTATGAGTTGTTGGCTCGGTCGACTACGTCCTCCGCCCCTTCGTCGCTGGCCTCCTGGCCGACCCGAAGGTCGTGCTCGTACAGGCTCACTATCTGCTCCTGCTGCTCAACGAGAAGTTCGCGATAGGAATCGTTCCCGCCAGCCTTCTTCTTTGATGTCTGCTTCCCGCGCGTGGATTTGGCCACCCCTTTTCTCTCCTTTCCTATGGCAAGAAAGACACAGAATTCCTACAACGGTTCGCGATGGTACTTTATTCCGGCCCCAATACAAAGGCCCCGATAGATCTGCTCGTACAAAACCACGCGCGCCATCTCGTGTGGCAAGGTCAGCGGACCAAACGACAGCTGGTCCCGAACCTGCGTCAGAAGAGATTTATCCAACCCGAGATCCGAGCCCACCAGAAAGGCGATGGGGCAGGGCCAGTCGTCCAGCAACCGCTGGAGCCACCTCGCCAGCTCCGCCGAGCTGCGCTGGGTGCCGCGGCGATCCAGCGCCACCGACCAGGCGCCCTTGGGGATGGCGGCCAGCAACGCCTCACCCTCGGCTCGCAGCCGGTCGCGATCCGCAGCCACTCCGCGGACGCGAACCGGGACCTCGGTCAACTTGACAAATCGAGAGATCCTGCCCCGATACCGCTCACAAAGTCGGTCCCATTCATCGCGCCGATGCCGTCCTGCCCAAAACACCTGCAACTCTCGAGACATGCTCGGCCCGCAACCCTTCTAGTGGACTGTAACGCCCACTAGTGAGTTTCCTCTCCCCTCCTGGCGCTGGCAGCGGTATCGAGGTACCGGTTCCACTCGCTGCCGAACGCCAGGGAGCGAAGATCCCGCATGCGGTCCAAAAAGACCACACCGCTCAAGTGGTCGTGAGCATGTTGCAGCGTCCTGGCCACCTGACCCTCGGCCATCAGGTCGATGGGTTCTCCCTCCTCGTTGGCACCGCGCAACCGCACGGTCGGGTAGCGGGGCACCAGCCCTTTGAGATCGGGGATCGACAGACAGTCCTCCCAGTCGTAGATCAGATCTCCATGCTCGGGCTCGAGCATCGGATTGATCACGATCTGAATCTCGGAACCCGCATCTACCGCCTCTGTGAGCGCCGATCTGAAAGCCAGGACCTGGGCCTCGACGCCTAGCTGGGGCGCTGTGAGAGCCAGGGCTCGACTCTCCTTCAGAGCCGCCTCGAGGTCCGCGACCAGACCCTTCAAGGCTCCCCGTTTCAGGGCCTCCACATCCACGGGCTCGGCGGCGAATCGGAGGGCTGGATGACCTAAGCGGACAATGGATCGACTCATCAATTCCCCCTCTCTCGAGCTCGAATCTGATCATTTTACCTTGGTATGGCGTGCTAATCTTCTCCCTGAATGGCGGCACGAACTTCCCAGGAGGAGCAGAAACGACGACGGCGCAATCGGCTGGTAAAGGGCCTTTTGGTCGGCAGCGCCGCGGTCGGCCTGCCGGCACTGGCCAATGCCCTGATTGCTCGCCGCAGTCGACGGCTCGGTCTGCCCGTCTGGGGACGGCACGATCAGTACGCCTGGAAGTACGGTGAAATCTCGTTTCAGAGTCTCGGCGACGGTGAGGCACTGTTACTGCTGCACAGTTTTGGACCAGGTCACGATTCCGAGGAGTGGCGACCAGCCGGCGAGGTGCTCGCTTCTAAGTACCGAGTAGTTGCTCCCGACCTTTTGGGCTGGGGACGCTCGGACAAGCCCCGCTTGGCCTATGATGGCGAGCTCTATATTCAGCTCATCAGCGATTTTCTCGAAGACGTGGTCGGCGAGCGTTGCACCATTGTGGCAGCGGGGTTAGCGGCCGCGTACGCTATCCAGATTGCGGTTGATCGCCCCGAGCTGGTCGATTCCCTGGCTCTCGTCGTCCCATCGGGAATCGAGATTCACGGCGACGAGCCCGATCTCAAGGACGCCCTGGTCCACCGTCTGCTGCGGCTGCCGATCCTGGGCACTTCCGCCATCAATCTCTTCACCAGCCGCACGGCCCTGGGTCAGTACTTGAAGCGGGACGTCTTTCGGGGACCCGAACAGGTCGATGCAGCCCGGGTGGAGCACCACTATCGATCGAGCCATCAACCGGGTGCCCACGCAGCGCTTGCGGCCTACCTCAGTGGCTATCTCAACCACCGGGTCGACGAGTCCTTGAACCGGCTGACCGCACCGCTATGGATTGCCTGGGGTCGCCAAGCCACGGCGCCACCGGTGGAAATCGCAGATCTGTGGCTCCAGCAAGTTCCCAGCGCGAGGCTGGAGGTCATCGAAGAAAGTGCCAACCTCCCCCACCTCGAACGCAGCGTTCGATTCTGCCAGCCTCTCGGTGAGTTCCTGGCCACACCGGGGAACCGAGCTCAGCCAGACTCCTGACCTGCAACCTAGCCTGCATTATTCATGCGGACCGCAGGGTAGAATGGCCGCCGCGGCGGCGAGGCTTGGACATCAGGCGATGAGCGACAGACGATTCCCAGATCTGCCAACAGGCTATCCCTTCCCAGATCTCGAGCTCGAGGTGCTGGAAGAGTGGGATCAGTACCAGATCTTCGAGCGGTCTCTGGAACAGACCCACGAAGGCGAGAACTTCGTCTTTTTCGAGGGTCCGCCGACCGCCAACAACAAGCCCCACGTCGGCCACGTGGTGACCCGAGTGGTCAAAGATCTATTCCCCCGCTTCCGAACCATGCAGGGCTATCACGTGGCTCGCAAGGCGGGC
>Ga0255055_10003823_pt1 | contig 10060 bp, 12 predicted proteins | sample JV7_2_27_MG_FD_188633 | JGI IMG/M metagenome (GOLD analysis project Ga0255055, IMG submission 188633) | Seawater microbial communities from Jervis Inlet, British Columbia, Canada - JV7_2_27 | ecosystem: Environmental > Aquatic > Marine > Inlet | place: Canada: British Columbia | collected... | reverse complement strand
TCATGAGCTCCTTCATCTCGCGGCGGATCTCCGCAGCGTTCTCCCCGTCCTTGCCGGCCGTCGACAACAGACCCTCCAGCTCCTCGCGCGCACGGTCGGCCGGGTCCTCGCCCGTCGGTTCCAGATCAGCTCCCCGGCAGTACTGCGCCATGGCGACGCCGGCGCGACGCCCGAAGACGACGAGGTCGACCAGTGAGTTCGTGCCGAGACGGTTCGCCCCGTGCACCGAGACGCAGGCGCACTCACCGATCGCGTAGAGGCCCCGGATCGACTCTCCCTGCATGCCCACGACCCCGCCGTTCACATCCGTCGGGATTCCCCCCATGGCGTAATGAGCGGTCGGCTGAATCGGGATCGGCTCGGTGACAGGGTCGATGCCGAGATAGGTGCGGCAGAAGTCGGCGATCTCGGGGAGCTTCTTCTCGATCACATCGGCACCCAGCTGGGTGGCGTCCAGGTGAACGTACCGCTCGCCGTTGATCCCCCGCCCCGCGCGTATCTCCTTGTATATCGCGCGCGAGACGATGTCTCTGCTCGCCAGATCCTTGAGGTTGGGGGCGTAGAGCTCCATGAAGCGCTCCCCGTCGTGGTTCCTCAGGATCCCCCCTTCCCCGCGTACTCCCTCCGTGATGAGGATGCCCATCCGGCGGATGCCCGTGGGGTGGAACTGGTAGAACTCCATGTCCTCGAGCGGAACGCCGCGACGGGCCACGAGGAACATGCCATCACCCGTAAGAGTGATCGCGTTGCTCGTGATCTCCCAGACCTGGCCGTAGCCGCCGGTGGCGAGCACGAGCGCCTTGGAGCGAAAGAGGTGCAGCTCGCCGGTCGCGATGTTCAGGGCGACCGCACCCCGGCAGGAGCCGTCCTCGATGAGAAGGTCGACGACCTGGAACTCGTCGAAGAACTGAACGTCGTGCTTGATCGACTGCTGATACAGGGTCTGCAGGATCATGTGGCCCGTGCGGTCCGCGGCGTAGCAGGCGCGGCGGACCGGCGCTTCACCGAAGTTGCTGGTGTGACCGCCGAAGCGGCGCTGGGCTATCCTCCCGTCCTCGGTGCGGCTGAAAGGAAGGCCCATGTGCTCGAGCTCGTACACGACCTCCGGAGATTCCCGGCACATGACCTCGATCGCGTCCTGGTCGCCCAGATAGTCGCTTCCCTTGACCGTGTCGAACATGTGCCATTCCCAGCGATCCTCCTCGCCCATGTTGCCGAGCGCGGCCCCGATGCCTCCCTGTGCAGTGCCGGTGTGGGAGCGCGTGGGATACAGCTTGCTCAGAACGGCGGTTCTGAGGTTGCCCTGCCTCGCGAGATAGACGGCCGCCATGAGGCCCGCGCCGCCGGCACCGACGACGATTGCGTCGAAGGTGTGCTCCTGGATCCGCGTCATCTCGTCACACCCCGCCCGAGTCGAACGTGAAGATGATGTAGGCGCCGGCCGAGATCAGCAGGAAGCTCAGGACATAGGCGATGCTCTTGAGCGCGAGCCGCCGGCCGGGCCGCTGTACGTAGTCCTCGAGAACGTACCTGAGGCCGTTGACGCCGTGGCCCAGCGCGAAAGCGAGCAGGGCAAGATCGTACATTCGCCACAGCGGCCCCCAGCGACCCTCCCAGCGGCCCGCCACGGCGTTGAAGTCGATGTTCTCCACGCCGATCACGAAGTGCATCCAGAAGAGGTGGAAGACGGCGAGGCCGAGAAGGACGACGCCCGATACCCGCATGAAGAACCACGCCGATGCCTCGAAGCCGCTCCCCTCTGGCCTGTGGTGGCCACCTCCTTCGCGCCGGCTCATGACAGCGACTCCAGGAAGCTGCCGAACATGATCCAGGCCGCCGGCAGGAAGATGAGGAGGAAGACGACGAGCTGGACCACGATCAACCGGTCGTGCCGGCGTCTCTCCCAGCTCTTGGTGAAGAGATCCTGTACGATGATCCGGAGGCCGTTGACGGCATGAAAGAGGACCCCGAACAGGAGGAAGATCTCCATCAGCCGTCCGGGCGGAGAGGTGTAGAGCACCAGCAGATGCTCGAAGGCCTCCGGCCCGAAGCTGAGCAGGAAGATGTCGACGATGTGCAGGGCCAGGAAGAGAAGCAGTCCCAGCCCCGTCACCCTGTGCAGCGCCCAAAGGAGGTAGCCGCTCCCGCCCCGATAGGAGAGCCAGCTACCCAGGCCGAGGTTGGTGGGTTGGCTCACGACGAGGCTACGCCCTCGAGAGCTTCCATCGTCTCCTTGACCTCGGACGCCGACTTGGCCAGCGCCGCCCGCTCATCGTCGGCCAGCTCGACCTCGTAGATCTTCTCCAGGCCCGCTCGTCCCAGCTTGCAGGGCACGCCCATGAAGATGCCGTCGAGGCCGTACTCTCCCTCGAGCCAAACGGAGCAAGGCAAGACACGCTTCTTGTCGCGCACGATCGACTCGCACATCTGGGTGACCGCCGAAGAGGGAGCGTAGTACGCACTTCCGGTCTTCAGCAGCGCGACGATCTCGCCGCCGCCCTTTCGGGTTCGGTCGACCAGCGCCTCGATGCGATCCGGCTCCATGAGTTGGTCGAGCGGAATCCCGCCGACCGACACCGAGCTTACGAGCGGGACCATGCTGTCGCCGTGACCTCCCAGAACGAGCGCCTGAACGTCCTCTACGCTCACGTCCAGCTCGAGAGCGATGAAGCTTCGGAAGCGGGCAGTGTCCAGCACGCCGGCCATCCCGATCACCCGCTCGCGAGGGAAGCCGGTGGTTTGCATGGCCACGAAGGACATGACATCGAGAGGGTTCGTCACCATCAGGATGATCGCGTCGGGGCTGAATGTCGCGATCTCTCGCGCGATACCCGAGATGATCACGGCGTTCTTCGTCACCAGGTCGGAGCGGCTCATGCCCGGCGTCCGCGCCAGACCGGCCGTGACGATGTAGGCGCCCGACCCGGCCGTCCCCTCGTAGGACGCCAGACCACCCACACGGGTGTCGAACCCCTCGACCGGAGCCGACTCCCACTGGTCCAGGCCCTTCCCCTGCGGGAGCCCATCGACGATGTCGACCAGGAAAACTTCGCGGGCCAGCTCGCGTTCGGCGATCCGCTGAGCTACCGAGGCGCCGACATGTCCGGCGCCGACTACCGTTATCTTCTCCACGCGCGCCTCTCTTTTGCTTGCGGCCGTCGAGGGGCTTCGGTGAGTCCTGGAGGATCGTGAGGTGTGGACCGTTGGCAGGAAAAAGTTATCGCCGTCGCGGCGGCGCGCGCAATGTCGGGAGCGGGCGGGTTTCGGTTCTCGAGTGGCCCTCTGTAGCAGTGGCTCCTAGAGCGGAGTCGGCATGCCTCCGACTCGCCGCATGACCTCGCCCGCGATGAGCTCCATCAGGTGGTCGATGCGTTCCGGGCTGACGCTCTCGAGGGCGACCTCGACGAGCTTCAGGATCCTCCGGGCTTCGGCACGCGTGAGCGGCTCCGCCGGATCGTCGGCGGCAAGCTCCTGCTCGAGGGACTCCAGCTCCTCGCGCAGCTCCCGGTAGCGCTGTCTCTCTTCGTAGGTCATCGCGTTCCCTTCGGTCTCCTTCCCTCGCGGGCCCTCATCCGCCTACCTGACTCAGGGCGGCGAGGCCGCCGCTACCGGTGTCCGTCCCTATCTGCAACCAGTGGCGCTCCTGTTTGTCCTGTAGCGCCCTTCCCACGGCATCCAGCACGTTTCCATCGGTGCGTAGCGGTGTCTTGAGGTCGACCTGGTGCGAGCCGAACAGGCACGTGCGAAGCTGCCCATCCGCGGTCAGCCTCACGCGGTTGCACCGGTCGCAGTAGTTATGCGACAGCGGCGTGATCACTCCGACCGTGCCCGGTGCATCTTCGTATTGGAAGTAGCGTGCCGGGCCGTTACCTATCGGCCCGCTCACGGGCTCCAGGCCGCCTTGCTCAGCCACGCGCTCCAGCATCTCATCGGCCGAGATGAACCGATCCGCGAGGTGGAGGTTCTCTCCCACCGGCATCAGCTCGATAAAGCGCACATGCCATGGCCGCGTCCTCGTCAAAGCCGCGAACGCTGCGAACTCGTCGTCGTTGAGCCCCCGCAGCATCACCGTGTTGATCTTGATCGGCGAGAAGCCGGCACCCTCGGCCGCCGCCAATCCATCGAGTGTGTCATCGAAGAAACGCCTTGGCCGGTGGGCGATCTCCTCGAACCGCTCGGGCCTGAGCGTGTCGAGGCTGACGTTGATCCGCTGAACGCCGGCTGCCTTGAGCCCCTCGGCGCTCTCGGGCAGAAGGATGGCGTTCGTCGAGAGCGCGATATCGCGGATCTGCGGGACCGCCGCGATCATCTCCACCAGCTTCGGAAGGTCTCGGCGGATAAGTGGCTCGCCGCCGGTGAGTCTGACGCGGGTCAGGCCGACCCCCGCCATCTGTCGCACGACCTCGGCGATCTCCTCGTAGGTGAGGAGCTCCGGCTTCGGGATCCACTCCAGGCCACCGACGGGCATGCAGTAGGTGCAGCGGAGATTGCACTTATCCGTCACGGAGATCCGGAGGTAGTCGATCCGGCGGCCGAACTGGTCGAGCATCATGCCTCCGAGGGAACGGGACCTACCCACTCGGTCTCGCCGTCCGCGTATTCCTCCCGCTTCCAGATCGGCAGCCTTCTCTTGATCTCCTCGATGACGTGGCGCGACGCCTCATACGCAGCGGCCCTGTGCGGCGCGGCCACCACGATCGCCACGCTGAGCTCTCCCAGCTCCAACGTCCCGGTCCGGTGCACCGCCTCCAGGTGGCTGAGGGTCCAGCGGCCGGCGGTCTCATCCAGGATGGCCGCGAGCTCGCGCTCGGCCATCTCCCCGTAGGCCTCGTAGTGCAGCCGTATCACCGGGCGACCGTGGTTGTGATCGCGGACGCGGCCGACGAAGACGGTGACGGCACCGTCCGCACTGGACCCGGCCCTCAGCAGCTCCTCGACCCGAATCGGGTCGTCGCTCAGGTGGCCGATCACCCGAGCTCCGCCGGTCTCGGAGGCCATCCTCATCCGCCTGCCACCGCTGGGATGAGGGCGATCTCGTCGCCCGGCTTCAGGTCTCGTTCCAGCGAGGAGTACTCTCGGTTGACCGCCACGGTCGGCTCGGCCGGAAGGCATCCGAGGCCGGGCAGCGACCGGAGACGGTCCATGGCATCGCGGACGGTCGCGTCAGCCGGTAGCTCCAGGTCCAAGGACGCCGTATCGGCCAACTCTCGATAAACGGCGAACAGGAGGATCGTCACCGTCACGACGGTGCGTCCGAGGCGGGTCCCTCGGAGGCCGTCGAGAGGAAAGCGAGGAATCTCCCGACGGCTCCGGCGTCACGCAGCGATGAGGCACGGACCTTCGTCGCACCGGTCGACCCCGAGTCGGGGACAGCCGACACCACGATGTTGCTACGGAACGTCGCGAAGCTCACGTGGGTCGAGCTCTCCGTCTCGACCCACGTCGAGTGTACCGCTTCACCGCCCGTGAAGAAGCGCTTGGCTGCCGTGAGCACCTGATCGGGCGGCAAGCTCGTAGTCGTTTCAGCTGTCATGCGCGTCTCGTTTCGGCTCCTTGACGCCCCGTCGCCGGGGCAGGTAGAATCTCGAACAGGTGGCGCGGGCGCTACGGTTCCCCTCTGGCCGCCTTGTCGCGGTCTCAAAGTAGCGCATGCTCGAGACCGCTACAATTTGCGTCTGATCGCACCCCGCCGAATGGGCGAAAGGGTGCTTGCGAGCCGAGATACCGTGCAATTCTCGTCCAACGTCAACGTCCTGAAGCCGTCCGCCACCCTCGGGTTCGCGGCGCGAGCACGCGAGTTGAAGGCGACCGGCAAGTCCCTCGTGGATCTGACCGCTGGTGAGCTGGCTTTCCCGACGCCGGAGTACGCGTCTCGAGCCGGGATACGGGCGATCGAAGAAGGCCGGACCAAGTATCCACCGACCCCGGGGATTCCGGAGCTGAGGTCGGCGGCCGCGGCCTACCTGGAGGAGACGACCGCTCACGCGCCGGCCGACCCGTCGCGCATCCTGATCAGTGCGGGGGTGAAGCAGGCGCTGTTCAACTGCCTCTATTGCCTGTTCGGTCCAGGGGACGAGATCCTCGTCCCGACGCCCACGTGGCCGACATACGAAACCGCCGTGGCCCTCACCGGGGCGACCCCGGTCCTGGTTCCTACGTCGTGGGAGGATGGCTTCCGGGTTTCCGTCGAAGCGCTTGAGAGCGCGAGAAGCGACCGAACACGAGGCCTGGTCATCAATAGCCCGAGCAACCCCACCGGTGCGGTCTATCCGGCCGAGCTCGTGGAGGAGCTGGTCCGCTGGTGCGGCCGACACGGGGTTTGGCTGCTCTCCGATGAGATCTACCGGCGGCTCTCCTATACGGGTCCGGCCGCGCCGTCCGTTTACGATGTCGAAGATCGGCCCGAGCACGTGATCCTGTTGGACGGAGTGTCGAAGGCGTTCGCCATGACGGGATGGCGGATCGGGTTCGCCGAAGGCCCGGTGGAGATCATCCGCAAGGCCTCGGATCTCCAGAGCCAGACCACATCCGGAGCCGCGGTACCTTCGCAGTACGCGGCAACGGCAGCGCTCTCCCGGACGGAGCAGCGTGAGGCGGCGATCGCGGAGTTCGTTCGGATCCTCGACCGCAACCGGCGGTTGGGCTGCGAGGTGCTCAACGGCATATCGTCGATCGAAGTCCGGCTGCCCGAGGGCGGCATCTACCTCTTCGCCAAAGTGTCGGACGGCAGATCTTCGGCGAGGATCGCCGAGGAGCTCCTGGAGGCAGGTGTGGCGTGTTTGCCGGGCGAACCGTTCGGCTCGCCCGGCTATCTTCGGCTGAACTTCGCCGTGGACGAGGAGTCGCTGAGGGAAGGCCTGGACCGAGTATCCAGGTACCTCGAAGGTACCTGAACCCCGCTAGTGTACCGTCTCAGAAGTCACAGGTACGCTAGTACGTCGGCTTGTCCGTGCCCCAGCTCCCTCCGCTCCACGCCGGCGGCGGCGGAGGCTCCTCACGCGGAGGTGGCGCGGGACGATCGGCCGCCTCCGCCACTTCTTCCTTGAACAGCCGGGATGGCTTGAACACCGGCACGGCCCGAGACGGCACGTGGACCGGGTCACCCGTGCGGGGGTTTCGCGCCAAACGCGGCTTGCGGCGCCGCACCTTGAAGGTGCCGAAGCCACGGATCTCGATGTGCTCGCCGCCGGCCAGGGACTGCTTCACCGCGTTCAAGAAAGCGTCGATGATGGCGGCGCAATCCTTCTTGGTGACCCCCGGTCCGATCGCTTCGTAGACCTGCTCCACCAGATCCGCCTTCGTCATCTGTTCTCCCTCCGCCTAGTTGGCTGGTTTCCTCCGCGTCCTGCCCTAGCTGCCCACTACCTCCAAAGGTAAAGAAGCTGCGGCCCCGTGGTCGTAGGCCGAGCCAGCCACGGCAGCCACCCTCTCAGCTTGCTCTCCGCGATCCCGTTGACGAGGTCGAACAAGCCGACCTTGCGTTCGCGCGGTCGCACGGTCGACGGGTTCTCACCCAGTCCCGCCATGCTGCCCGCGCGGTCGATCGCCTCCTGCAGCGTGGCGATCCCGTCCACGAGTCCTACCTCAGCCGCTCGCTCCCCGGAGAGGACTCGACCATCCGCCACCCGAAGCACCTCTTCCCGGGAGAGATTCCGATTCTCCACGACAGCCTGGACGAACTGCTCGTACACGTCGTTCACGAGCTCTTCGAGGACCTCCCGTTCTCCGGGGGACAGGCTGCGTGCCACGGAGCCCAGGTCCTTGTACTCCCCGCTCTTCACGACCTCTATGCCGATCCCGACCTTCTTCATGAGCTCTTCGGCATGAGGAAGCTGCATGATCACGCCGATGGAGCCGGTCATGCTGCCCGGAAGCGCGAAGATGCTGTCGGCGCCCAGCGCCACGTAATAGCCGCCGGATGCGCCTACGTCGCCGATCCAGGCGATGACCGGGCGATCGTCCTCCTCCCGGAGCCGTCTAACCTGGCCGAAGAGGTCCTGCGAGGCACCGACGCTCCCACCGGGCGAGCGGATTTCGAGAACGAACGCCTTGACTTCGCCCCGATCGCGGAGTGCCACGAGATCCCGGCCGAAGGAGCGATCCGGGTAGATCACGCCCCCGATCGGCAGAACGGCCACGCTTCCACCACCGAACGGAAGGGGGGATCTGCCAAGCAGCGTCCTGGACGAGAGGTACAGCCCTCCCGCGAACACCATAAGTAGCAGCCCGATGCTCAGTAGTGCGGCTCTGCGCGTCTGATCGGCCATTCGTCACGCGCCGGGTGTGGGGCGACCGTGCGGCCCGAGAAGGCCCTATCGACTAAAGCTAGTCTCTGAGGGGGAAAGCTGTCAACCAGTTGCCGTGCTTGCAGTTGTGTGCATCGCCGAGATGAACTGATCGAACAGATATCGGCTGTCGTGCGGACCGGGCGCCGATTCGGGATGGTACTGGACCGCGAAAACGGGCCGGGAGATGTGGGCGATTCCTTCGATCGTGCCGTCGTTCAAGTTCAGGTGAGTAACGCGGAGATCCGGGGCATCGTCGAGCACTTCGCCGGTCGCGTGCACGGCGAAGCCGTGGTTCTGAGAGGTGATCTCGACCCCTCCGGTATCGAGATTCTTCACCGGGTGGTTCCCGCCTCGATGTCCGTACGGGAGCTTGTAGGTCCGGCCACCGAACGCGCGGGCCACCAGCTGGAGCCCGAGGCAGATGCCGAAGATCGGGAGGCCGGCGTCGGAGAGGGCCCTGACCTTCTTCGCGGCACCCGGGACCGCCTCGGGGTCGCCCGGTCCGTTGGAGACGAAGACTCCGGACGGACGAGCTTCGAGCAGCTCATGAGTCGACGTGGCGGCGGGGGCCACGAGAACGGAGTAGCCGGCCTCGCGAATCAGATCCAGCGACCGCTGCTTCACCCCGTAATCGAGGCAGACGACGCAGCCCTGTGCATCCGGGTGCTCGAGCCTGTACGGCTCCGGTGCGGATACGGCCGAGGCGAGATCCCTCCCGGTCATCGGCGGCTCCGCGATCACGCGGGAGAGGGCCTCGGCTTCATCGAGGGCCGCCGGAAAGATGCCCGCACGCATGGCCCCAGCCTCCCGGATGTGTCGGGTGATGGCTCTCGTGTCGGCTCCGACGAGCGTCGGGATCTGGTGGCGCTCGAGGTACGCCGGCAGCGGCTCGCGGCCTCGAGGTGCCGCGTCCGAGAGGTTCTTCACGACGAAGCCCGCGACCCATGGGCGACGTGACTGCGCGTCTTCCGGCCGCGTTCCGTAGTTCCCGATCATCGGGGCGGTCATGACGACGATCTGGCCGGCGAAGGAGGGGTCGGTGAGCACCTCCTGGTATCCTGTATGGTTGGTCGTGAAGACCACCTCGCCGAGCCCCTCCTCCGGATCGCTCAGGAGGCGGCCTGGAAACGCCTTCGCGTCCTCGAGAAAAAGATAGCCGTCTACGCCTTGCGGTCGGATGTCGGCCCCCGTTCCTTGTCTCCATGAGTGACGGTCTCGTCTACATCTACGCCGACGAATCCTGCCTGGGCAACCAGTTCGAGGGAGGCAATCCCGGAGCCGCCGCCGGGATGATCGAACAGTTCGACCCGCGCAGAGGATGGCGTCGGAAGGACTATTACCAGTTCGACCCCTCCACCACCAACAATCGCATGGCGCTCACCTCCGGCGCCCTGGGGCTGGCGGCTCTCATTCGGCCGTGCGATGTCATCTTCACGACCGACAGTCAGTACCTGGTCTCGGGCATGAAGGAGTGGGTCCACGGCTGGGCTGCCCGCGGTTGGCGGCGAAAGGGCGGTACGATCGAGAACCTCGACCTATGGCGTCGCCTCGTCGAGGAGGCCCGGCGGCACCGGGTGGAATGGAGATGGGTGCGGGGTCACGCCGGTCACACCAAGAACGAGTACGCGAACATGCTGGCGGTCCGGGCCGCGACGGAGGCCGAGAGCTCCGGTGGGCTGCTGGAGTCGGGATTCGAGGGTTGGCTGGAGGCGGAGATGGAGCGGGGGCGCTATCTGGAGTACCTGGACGTACCTCCGGAGGAGCCCTTCAGC
>Ga0255055_10003822_pt1 | contig 10063 bp, 8 predicted proteins | sample JV7_2_27_MG_FD_188633 | JGI IMG/M metagenome (GOLD analysis project Ga0255055, IMG submission 188633) | Seawater microbial communities from Jervis Inlet, British Columbia, Canada - JV7_2_27 | ecosystem: Environmental > Aquatic > Marine > Inlet | place: Canada: British Columbia | collected... | reverse complement strand
ATCTGGAAAGAACAAGTTGTATTGGTTGTGGGAGCGGCTTCCAGCCGCGATCATTTAATTTCGCGGCTGGAAGCCGCTCCCACAGAGGGTATTTTATGGTAACTTGGACTTTCCGGATAAGCGCCTATCTATTTTATTCCGAAATAAGGTGCTTTATCCCTTCAATCAGTCTTGGTTCGTCGGCACTTTCCTGCATGACGTCCAGTCTGAGTAAATCCGGCTTTTCCGTCAGCATCCCTGACTTTTTTAAATATTTTTCGACTTCGGTGCTATGGGTGGCTTCCTGAGTGTGTTCGGCGATGGAGATTCCAACCCGATTGGCATAACTCAACATTTTTTCCAATTGCGGGATGGATTCCTTGCCGTCGGTGTCCCAATCATCGCCGTCGGTGCCGTGAAAGATGTAAATATTAAAGTCCCGGGCCAGGTTTTCTTTTTCAACAATTTCGTTGACCAGGCGGTATGCCGAAAATACCTGGGTGCCGCCGGCCACTGCCGAATTGTAGTACTTGTAAAAGTCCTCCACCTCCGAGGCCTCGGTGTCATGCAGCACAAAACGCGTTTCCACCTGCATCGCATACTGATATAACAGCCAGCTGTATATCATCACATGTTGAGCAACGACCAGTTCGGTTGATCTGCCGGCCATCGAACCGGAATAATCCCGCAGAAAAAAAACCATGGCCTGAGATTCATAGTCCTTTTCACGGGACAGCACCCGGTAGACCATATCGGTAGGCGACACCAGAAATTGTGCTGGATCGATGGCGTTGATATCAGGCAGGTTCCCAAGGTGAATATTGGTTTCGACAATTTTCCTCAGGGTGGCTTTTTTATCCAGCAGCTGGCCGAAACCGCGGTTGCGGTCGGTGAGGTCATATGTGTAACGGGTGAGGGACCGTTTTTTGCCTTTGTCTTTGAGGTTCGGCAGCTGAAATTTTTCGGTCAAAATCCGGCCCAGATCATAGGCGTTGGATTCCATTTCGTGCTGGGCGCCTTCCCCCTGTCCCGGACCGGTTCCGTCGCCGCTATCCGGGTCATGGACCGGCTGTTCACCGATCACATCACCTTCCTCCCCATCACCGGAGCCCCCGTAGGGTTCTTCCTCGGAGGTCTGAAAGGAGGGGTCATGCATAAATTTTTCTTCCACGGTTGACGGAACCACGACGACCTTGTCCTTGCCGGCTTTGCCCGGTTTGATCAAACGGCCGACGTTTATTTTGCGCGGAAAGCCGTCCTCTTCGCGTTGCTTGTCCCTTTCCAGCAGTTCATCGATGGATCGCAGACTGCTGTTATGGGTGCTTTGCAGGGCGGTTATTCCTTGCAAAAAGGAAAGATCATCATAGTTGTAAATATTCTGGAACTTGCGGAATGATTTGGAGGATCCGGCCTTGCCGGTTTCAGGAAGGTCATGGGCATCGGCTGCCTGCAGCTCGGCAAGAATTTTACGCTCCTGCTCAAGCGTCAGGCCTTTTTTTTTCAAACGCTCATAAAACTCGATGAGTTTTGGATCCATGATTACCCCGTGCATTAGGCTTCAGGCATCAGGCGTCAGGCAAAAGGCATAGAGTCTATGGCAATAAAGCTTGCACTCTATGCTAATCAAATTATTCTCAACCTAGAGGATTACTTTCCCTATCTTTATCGTTTAGGATATTCGATTGTAATTTTTCTTTAGAAAAATTTGGAAATGAGCAATTTTTTCGCTGAGCAAGGCCGCACAAGGGTTTTAGCCCGAGGCGTACTTATGGTACGTTGAGGGTTGAAACCCGCGGAGAACGCCGCTCAGCGGAAAAAGGGCCATTTCCACCTCCCCGTTTATTTTTCGTCTTCCTGTGTGCAAAAGTACTCGATCGTCTTCTGCGCGCAGGTGCGGCAGTAGCCCAGTTTATTGAGCATGGTTTGGATCATGCGATCGTACAGCTTCTGGTTTTCCTCATTGGTGCGGTTGGCCAGGGCGCCGATCAGACTGCCGGCGCCGGCAATATCGGATTTGAGGCGCACGTCGGTGACGGCTTTTACCAGCTCCAGGTTGTCCATAAAGTCGTAATCCGGATCGACTGAAATCTTCTGGCCGTAGATTTTACGGATCGATGTTCGAAAGGACTCACGCTGTTCTTCGGTTTTAAGCCCCAGGCGTTCTTCCACGCTGTTGATATAGCGTTCATCGATCTTTAAGGCCTTGAGTTCATCGTTTTGCGGGTCTTTGTATTTCCACATCTTATCGGGGCCCAGGTTTTCGGCATCGATTCCAATGATCATGTTTACATAATTCATGACATCTTTGCGAATGGCATAGGGCTCATCCATATAGGCATTGAACATCTCGGTCATAATCCGTTCGCGATATAACCCTTTCCCCGTTTTTAGATCTTCAAGGAATTTGGCCCGATCATTGGCTTCGGTAACGTAATCCAGAATAATGCGATCCAGGGCTCTGAAGATATCGTAGGCAAACATACACTGGCCTTCGTTGGTTTCAGAGCTTTCAATCAGTAGCTGAATGGCTCGGCCCAGATTGCGCTGGCCCAGGCCTTTTTGGCCAAAACGGTTGATGATTTCAGGATCCTGGTTAAGCGTGTCGATGACCTCCGCCAGTGTTTTAATGCTTTTTTCACCGGCGACCTCACCGGCAGCCAGTTTCATGGTTTCAACCGGGGTCAGTTTTTCAGATCGCGGCAGCCGGCTTAAAACAGCGGCCACCGAGGAAGAATAATTCAAATTCGGATCCTGGTGCAGATTTTCGCCGCTCAGGGTGGTGCGGGCCTCACTGCCGATGGCATAGGCGGTCAGATCTTTTTGGAGTTTATAGTTGGTGTTGTGGGAGACGTAGCAGATCCGGCAGCGGTCGACGATGGGTGCTTCTTCTTTTTCCGACAGAAAGCGGTGGAATTCGGAGTTGTTGCTGGTGGCGACAATCAGGGTATCGATGGGCCACTTGAAGCCGTCAATTTCGATGTTGCGGTTTTGAATGACACCCAGGTAGACCTGGACCAGATCTTTTTTGTTCTTGTAAATCTCGTCGCTGAAATGGATTCCGCCGCCGGCGACGCGGGCCAGTGCGCCGCGGCGCAAATCAAAACGGTACGGATTGTTGGTATCGGTGATATGCAGCAAGCGCTGGATGGACTCTTCGCCCAGCAGATCTACGGCAGAGGAGGTGATTTTATCTTTGGCCGGATATTTTCCGGTCACCGTGCCCAGGCTTTCGGTCAATGGCACGGGTATGATATCGATGAATTTAAGAATTTCATCGATATTTCCGTCACAGTGCTCCTGGATATCATTCCAGATATAGCCGCTGCAAGCGCCTAACGGGCGGTAATTTTCATACAGTTTTTCAATATCCTTATCGGAAAAGCCGATCTGTTTTGCCAGATATTCCTTATTTTTATCCGAATCTTCAAACAGATTCATGGCCAGGATCATGGGATCTTCATAGGTCTGGGACTCAATTGCAGAAATCTTGCCGTAGTTGCCGACCTTGTCCAGATTCAGGAATTTAAACGAATACTTGCGATTATTTTCTTTGGACAGGAAGTTGCGATATCGGCCGGCCAGAAATTCAACTAAGAACGTTTTGCCGTTTCCCGGTTCGCCAACCAGCACAAAAGCCATTTCTTTGGAAGAGCCGCCTTCGGCCGCATCCTTCACATAGGAAACAAAACTGTTGATCTCCTCATACATGCCGATGACGTGTTTGGAACCTTTGCGGAAGATTTTAAAATCGTAGGTTGTCTTGCCGTTCACCACCACTTTTTCAATTTCGCTTTCCAGGACCATGCGACTCACCCCCTGGAAGGCGTTTTCAAACCGCAGCTTGCCGTCTTTTACGGCCGCCAGGTGCTGGTGAAGGGTGATTGATTTTTTAGGCATTTTTCCTCCCATTATAAATTATGGTTATGGGTTCCTTATAAATCCTCTTTTTTTCAGATACCGGCCCAAGCTGCCAGTTTCTGATTTTCTTATAAATTTAACCTGTTATTCAGATCACGGACAACTGAGAGGATGCTGTTTTCACCTTCGGGCAGGAAATTACGGGCTGGAATATCTGGATCCATTTTAAATTCAAATCCGCTTAACGCGAACACCTTTTGCTTCCCACCCAAATGTGTAATCATCAATCATAGTTTGGCAACCGTAATAATGCAAAAATTTAACGATTTTTTGACGTTAGGTTGTATTAATTTCTGGCAGCGCTATTTTTCTTTAGACTTGATTTTCAAATGAACAGCTTATCTTTGTTTAATTTCATTAATCTTAAAAATCACCGCTAAACGTCGAAATTCTACTAATATCTGCATTTTTCGGGCATAAAGTGTTTTTTCCGGCAGTACTTTAACCCTTATACGGTCGAAGTATCAGCGCCGACCCTTACAACACATCTACATGTATAGATGCAAAAACAATACCATTCGTTTCATAATAATGATCTTTAAAGCATTAAATTTGCGGGCACCTGATAAACGATGCAAGCGATTGAAATGTAAGGTATTTTAATAGCAGAAGGTTTTGATCTTTCAGAACCGGAGGATCGATTCTGCGGGTCATGGGATTGGAGAAGCAAACGATATGGAAATTTTTTGCATAAAAGTATTCATTGTTTGTTTAATTTGTTTAATTTGTTTGATTGGTTCGATTAGTTCGATTGGTTAAGATTCAACCAATTAAACGAATTCAACTAATAGAACTAATGCAACAAGGTGTTAGACGGCCTCCGTGCCGGCCGGGAGATGGCAGACGACAGAAATCGGCGGCCACTGAGGGCCGCCCTACTGTTTTTTCATCTGTCATCTGTCATCTGTGATCTGTCCTCTGACCTCACCAGCATCAGGGTGTTTCCAATCACGCTGATGCTGCTCAGGAGCATGGCGGATACGGCCACCAGCGGAGTCAGCATGCCGCTGATGGCCATGGGGATGCTAATCACATTATACGCAAATGTGAAGATCAGATTCTGGCTAATTTTTTTATTAACAGCGCCGGCAAATCTTAAAAAATCGATGAGTTGTTCGGGTTCTGCACGCATCAGGGTCACATCCGCGACTTCTTCCCCCAGATTCGCCCCGGAGTGGACGGCCAGGGAGAGGTTGGCCTGAACGAGGGCGGGGGCGTCATTGATACCGTCGCCCACCATGGCCACCGAATGGTTTTGATCCTGCAACGTTTTGATGATGGCGACTTTATCGTTCGGCATCTGACCGCCGTGGGCATCCTGGATGCCGACATCCTTTGCGACGGCCCCGGTGGTTTCAATTCCATCCCCGGAAACCAATGCCAGCTGAAATCCCCGCTGTAGCAATTTTTCAACGGTTGCCCTGGCACCGTTTCGAATGCTGTCTCCGAAAACAAACACAGCGGCGGGCCGATCTGCGATGCTCAGATATACATACGAATATGCTGATCCCTGTTGTAAGTCATTGGATTCAGAACGTTTATTGAATTTTACAGTCGTGTCTCGCAGAAAGTCCGCTGATCCGATCTTTAGGATGTCACCCTTAAAGCGGCCGATAACACCATTTTCTTGCGTTTGAATTTCGTTTACGGTTGCGGGCTCAATATTCCGTTTTTGGGCCTGCCGCAGAATTTCCCGTCCGATAAAATGATCTGAGTTTTGCTCCAGTCCCGCCGCCACTTCAAAGGCCCGGTCTTCGTCAAACGGTGCAAACACAATAATTTCTTGCAGGGTCCAGTTGCCCCGGGTGACGGTGCCGGTTTTGTCAAAAACGATAGCCGTAATCCGCTTGGCCATTTCAAAGGCATTAAAATCCCGTACCAGGATGCCCTGTTTGCCCGCAATGGATATTCCGGCCACCCTGGCTAAGGGGATGGCAATTCCTAATGCGCAGGGACAGGAAATAACCATGACGGTTACCGCTCTTAGGATCGATGTTTCCAACGACAAACCCATAAACCGGCATACAATCCCGGTAGCTGCCGCCAGCACCAGGATGACCGGAACGAACCACTGCAAAATAACATCGGTCTTACCCTCGATGGGCATTTTGGTCAGCAGTGTTTTTTCGATGACCTGCATCATCTGTCCGAGGGTGGAATCATTTCCCACCTTTTCGGCCTTGATTTTAAAATTGCCCTGTTGGACCCGGGCTCCGCTTCGGATAAAATCACCGGGCTTTTTGGGGATGGGCACGGGCTCGCCGGTCAGCGAAGATTCCTCTACAGCGCCATTGCCGGTCAATATGCGGCCGTCTGCCGGTATAAGTTCAGTTTCAGTCACCCGGAAAATATCCCCTTCTGCCAGCTGATCCATGGCGGCATAACGGCCGTCGGGGAAATGTTGACTGCATATCCTGACCTTGGTGGGCATCAGCGCAAAGAAATTTTCCAGATCGGCTAAAACTTTTCCCTTTGCGCGGCGCTCCAGCGTTTTACCCAACAGGACCAGGGTGATCAGCATGGAGGCGGTGTCGTAGTATAGGTGGATACTCGCGGTAAAAATGTTGTAGGTGCTGTAAGCATAAGCACTTAAAGCACCGATGATGATTAAGGTTTCCATGCTGAAAGACGCATTCGTGATTCCGGCCCATGCTTTTTTGTAAAATTCATATCCGCCGTAAGCCAGGACGATTCCGGCCATGATGAATGCCGGCCATGAGAGCTTGGTAATGGTATTGGCTGTCAGCTGGGTAAAAAAGCCTGAGTAAAGCGCAAAAGAAAGCATCATCACATTGGCTGTTAGAAATGCCGAGACGGCAAAACGGAAAAATTCTTTTTTGCGTTCGACCGCCTCGCGGGTTTCTCCCGGAACGGCCGCCTGGTAACCCAGTTTTTTAATGGCAGCTATAATCCGGTCCGGAGACGTTCGGACGGGTTTGTAAGTGACGTGAAGCCGATCGGTTGAAAAATTACAGCGTGATTGACTGATGCCCGGTGCTTTTTTTAAGCATTCATCAATTAACCAGGCACAGGCCGGGCACCACATATTGCTGATTTTGAGGGTCAGCGGAAGGAATTGTGACGCCATCGGTTCGGATGGGGTTTGCGCCGGATCGCCTAGTAGGCGGCCGTTTGAAACGATATCTTCGGCAATGGTGGTCCCGGGTCGGCCGGCAAGTTCGGCCTCAGACACAGGGATGAGGCCCATTTCCAGGCATTGTTTGAAAAGATCGGTTTTTTTAAACGCGGCCGGGTCTGCGGAACCGGTTGCCTCCAGGAGGATATTAAAAACCTGCCGGCATCCTAAACAGCAGAAAGAATAGGTGGTTTCTGAAAATACCGCGGTAACCGTCCCCTGCCGTAATGGCAGACCGCACAGGTCGCAGGTTTGGGAAATCGGGGGTTGTTGTTCGGAGTCTTTATTCATTGAGTGTTGGAGTCACCCACTTGCCCGAAGCAGCGCTGGATGAACCGGTTTTAGGATTCGTACTCGTCCTCGTACTCAGCGCAGCGGTCCTCGTCCTCGGGTTTGTTTAAGGGACGAGTACGAGGACGAGTACGACGACGAGTACGAAACGCAGAACGGCTGTTAACGAGCTTCATTTACTCGCGCACACCAAGAGATTTGACATAGGCGACCACGCGCCAGCGGTCCAGAACATTTATAGTGGTCGCCAGTGCCGGCTGGCGGCCCTGGGCTTCCGGGAGACCGTAGCTGATATCCCAGAATATATTACCTTCAGATTCGGCTTGAACTTTTGGGCTTCGCAGGTCGGTGGGCAGGGGGTAAAAGCTCTGGCCGACCGGACCTTTTCCATTGTGGTTTTTACCGTGGCACTGGGCGCAAAAGGTGAAGTAAACCGCCTGACCGCGCTTAATGGTTTCTGGATTATTAATTTTCAGGGGAGACTTCAATTCATGCGGCTGCCGGGTGCGGTAATTCATTTCACCACCTGAAAAGGGCACGACACCGGCTTCCATGATCAAAAGGGGCTCTTCGTGAGGTCTGACAACAGGTGTTTCGCGCATCCGGCCGTACATGAATTCATTATCGTAAAACATCAGGGCTTCATAGGCCGCGTAAATAACGAATCCCGCTGCGATTATTATCAGTAGAAATTTTTTCATCTATTCCCCCCCGGCGCCTTTCACATGTTGCGGAGAAGGGGCCTTTCGATAAACGGCATAGGGGGATTCGCCCGGAACATCGCGGACAACGCCGTAACTCCAGGAGGGGTGACCGGCATCTCCTATGACTTTATAGGCCAGAAGGCTTAGGATAGCGAAACATAGCGCCAGAATAAAAACAAACACCCAGGTGGCGACAACGGATTCATTTGATGCTTTCATTTATATCTTTACCCCTAATATTCCGGTTAACAAGGTGTAACTAACCGCCCATATTAAAAACCCGACAATAATTAAAACCAGAATGAGCGGAAAGGGAGAGTTTCTTGATTTCAGATCCGCAGGGTAGCTATGCACGATTTTCTTTTTTCGTTCCTCTGCATTTTTCCCCGTAAAATGAGAACGGGATAATCCCACATATAGCAGAATCATGAATATTAACGTTGGGAAAATAAAAAGAATGACATGTTGAAATCCCAGAAGCTCGAAATATCTCATAGCGGTTATTTTCCGTTATAACGGTTCAAGCGTTTCAGCGATTGCTTTGCAAAACTAAATTAAATGCGCATAAACAACGACCGACGCAACGGTCACAAGGCCCAATATTAAAATACCAAACAAAACGTAAAACTGCAGTTTGCCGGATCGGGACACTTCGTTAATCGGTTCTTCCTGCTCATCTTCAAGCGGCAGATATCTTGCCCGCTGCTGTTCTTTAAACTGGCCGCTTTTCAAGGCCCACAAAAAAACAACAATTCCAAAGAATAAACCTGAAAAAATAAATATGATAAAAACGAAATAGTACATATTCGGTTAACTGGTTAACTGGTTAATTGGTTGATTGGTTTATTATGATTTTATCTATTTTAATTAGAATGCATCCTTTCAACTACTTAACCAATCAACCATTTAACGATTCAACTAAATCACGGTTCCCAGGACGCATCAATGCCTCTGGGTTCCTGATTGGCATCGGTTTCACCGACAAAATAAACTGCCATATAATCGCCGACTTCCCAGATCTTTTGGGATTCCAAATCGCGTTTAAAATAGGGCATGGCGGTACCGGTGATGCCGTTCATGATCTGGTAATACAGGATGCCGCCGCTAACGCCGCGGCCCTTTAAGATCGTGAAATTAAGGGGCGGCGGATAAATCCACGGCTGGGCCGATCCCATTCCATCCCCAACCGGTCCGTGGCAGCCGAGACAAAAATCCTGATAAATTCTATGCCCTCTGGCCAGTCCGGCTTCGGTTGTAGGGTATGGATTGGGAACATTGCGCCAGCCTTCAGGGACTTGGGAATGGAGCCATTCTACATTTTCATCCGGTCCGGCTTCATAGGCTTTAATGGATTCGGCCTTCCAGAATGTTTGTCGTTGCATGCGACGATCCGCCATTTTAAATCCCAATCCCTGTATGTAGCGGGTCAGGGTGTTAATTTTGTCCATCCCCAAAAATTTCCAGGGAGGCATGATGGAGTTGGGTCGCGTATAACGGGGGTTAATAAAATGGGCGATATGCCAGTCGTCCGGATGTTCGCCGCCGGCCTGGGAAAGATCGGGTCCGGTGCGTTCGGAGCCCAGCAAAATGGGCCGATCGGCGACATAGTCCCCGGCCTGGGCAATGCGTTCGGCCCCCAGACCCCAATCGACATGCCGTACCGATTGGCTGTGGCAATACGTGCACCCGTTGGCGATATAGATTTTGCGACCTTCGGCTTCTTCAGTGGATCGCATTCGAAATATCGCCGAAGGCTGTTCAACCTTGGTGGCCCAGGGCCAGTAAACAACTGTAAAAACAATGACAGCTAAAATAAAAATTCCGCCTAAAACAACAACCGCCGGCGTCATTTTCAGATTCATGCGGTTTCTCCCGGTTTATAAAATATGGTTCTGGTGATGTTGTACAGACCGATGATTGCACCGGTAACGATCAACATCCCGATCCCTGCGCGGACAATATTGTAATGATGCAGCTGGGGCAGCATACGATAAACGGTTTCGCCATTTGCCCAGCCATGGCCCTGAACGAGTCC
>Ga0255055_10003821_pt1 | contig 10064 bp, 9 predicted proteins | sample JV7_2_27_MG_FD_188633 | JGI IMG/M metagenome (GOLD analysis project Ga0255055, IMG submission 188633) | Seawater microbial communities from Jervis Inlet, British Columbia, Canada - JV7_2_27 | ecosystem: Environmental > Aquatic > Marine > Inlet | place: Canada: British Columbia | collected... | reverse complement strand
TTTTCGATTGAGCAGTCCAGACGCCTGCTTTCCCGGGCAACGGATCTGGGTTTTAAATTAAAACTGCATGCGGATGAGATCGTTCAGCTGGGTGGGGCCGAACTGGCAGCTGAGCTCGGAGCGGTTTCAGCGGATCACCTGCTGCAGGCATCCGACAAAGGCATTAAAGACATGGCCGCCGCCGGTGTAGTAGCGACCCTGCTGCCGGCTACCGCTTTCAGCCTGAAAGAGCCCTATGCACCGGGTCGCAAAATGATTGATTCAAATTGCGCTGTTGCCCTGGCGAGCGACTTTAACCCGGGCAGCTGCTTTACGGAATCGATCCCGCTTGTCTTTGCCCTGGCAACCCTGTATATGAATATCTCTATTGAAGAGGCAATTACGGCCTTCACCTTAAACGGGGCTGCCGCCCTGGATCAGGCAGACAGAATCGGAAGTATTGATGCCGGTAAAAAAGGAGACATCATCATTCTTGGGTTTCCGTCCTATCATTTTATTCCGTATCACATCGGTGTAAGCACGGTCGAAAAAGTCGTAAAAAAAGGAAACCTGGTATTTGACAAAGAAACAGGGGGGGTCATCTATTGTTAGGCAATCTTAAAGTTGCTAAATTTTTGGATAAAACAGCCGAAGGAACCGCCGTACCGGGCGGTGGAAGTATCGCTGCGCTAAGTGCAGCTCTATCCGCAAGTCTTTCGGAAATGGTCGCCAACTTGACCATTGGCAAAAAAGGTTACGAAGCCGTACAAAAGGAGATGAAAGAAATCACAGCCGCGGCATCCAAACTTAGAAAAAAGCTGGTAAAAGATATTGATAGAGACGCGGCCGCCTACAATGAGGTGATGAAGGCTTTTAAAATGCCGAAAAATACAGAAAAACAGCAAGAACGGCGCAACAAGGCCATCCAGGCCGGTTTAAAAAATGCATCTCTGGTGCCGTTAAGTGTTGCCCGTGACACCTTTAGCATCATGGACCTGACCGCAAAGGCCATTCGCAAGGGCAACAAGAATGCCGCCACAGATGGCGCTGTGGCGGTCCTGACTGCCAGAGCGGCAATTTTAGGTGCTTTATACAATGTGAAAACAAATTTAAATTTTATTGAAGATCACCAATTTTTAAAAGAAATGACCAAAGAAGTCAAAAGCATGGAAAGTCGCGTCGTAAAGAAGGAGAAAGAGATCCTTTCGCATGTTGATATTTAGACCGAATTTAACCTTCCATGCAGCGTTGCCGGGAAGTGCCCACCATCTACCCATGTTGTAACACCTAAGGCTTTATGCCGGATCCCATTCGCGTGTTATCCTCCCAAAAATACAAATTGTTTTAGTTCTCAAGAAGTTATTGATACGGTGAAATCCCGTCGGAAGTTTTCATTGGGCTAAAGAAATCGCCTGTTTGTGCCGATTATCATCTGATAGAAGGACCTCATTTTTAGTTTCGCGATCTTGAGATATATCAATTAAGCGACTTGTCCGATCTGAAAAATCTAAAGCGAAAAGGCTAAACCATTTATGATAATCGTTCCGGTAACCGGTAAAATCAGCCGCCGTAATCTACCCTTGGTCACCATCGGTCTCATCCTGATTAACTGTCTGGTATTTTTTATCTTTCAATTGAATGATGAGCGGCGCAGTCATGCAACCATTACGTTTTATTTTGCATCCGGGCTGTCAGAAATCGAAATGTCCCGTTTTATTGAATACCGCAACGCTGTCTCTGAAGAGAATTCCGGACCGCAGGATTTTGATAAGCTAAGTGATGAAGAGTTGTGGAGCCTGTATCTGTCAATGAGTGGGGATACCGCATTTATTGAAAAGCTTCGCAGTGAACAGATTATCACACCGCAAGACGACGAGTATGCCGCATGGAGCCAATTAAGAAATGAATATGAATATCTGGAGTCGAAGATTACATCTGCTAATTACGGTTTTATTCCGGCCGAAGCAAAGCCCTTAACTTTTTTCACCTATATGTTCTTACACGGTGGCTTTCAGCATCTGCTGGGGAACATGGTTTTTTTATGGCTGGTCGGCTGCATGATTGAAATGGGAAGCGGCAGGTTCTTTTGCGGCAGCACTTATGTTCTAACCGGTCTTGGCGCAGCAGTGTTATACTGGCTGATGAATCCCAACAGCAGCATCTATCTGGTCGGTGCTTCCGGATCGATTGCCGGATTGATGGGCGCATTTTGCGTGTTATACGGTAAAAAAAGGGTTAAGTTTTTTTATTCGTTGGGATTTTACTTTAATTATTTCAGAGCGCCCGCCATTATCATCCTGCCGATTTGGATCGCCAAAGAAATCTACTTTCTGTATACCGACGACATCGGCAATGTTGCGTATGAGGCCCACCTGGGTGGATTGATTTCCGGAGCCGTGCTCGGTTTGATTGGTTTTATTCTATTTCGAAATATAAATGCCGATAGGCCGGCGGCGGATGAACAGGTAGATGAAATTTCTCCGTTGATTGAAAAGGCCTTGGAACGTGTCAGCCAACTGGACATGGAGGCCGGCAGTCGTCTGCTTGAACAGGTACTGACAAAAAATCCCGGGCATATCGGGGCCATGACCCATCTGTTCAATATTCATAAAAACAATCCCCAGGATCCGCGATTTCATGAAATTGGGCGACAATTGATGGATCGCCTCACCAGCGACAGCACCCAACACCGCACTGCCGGTCAGATCTTTGAAGAATATACAAAGATAGCCGGTCGTCCCAGTCTATCGGCGGATCTGTATTTGCGGATGATTTCGGTCCTATCCGGGTTGGGGCATCCGGAAAAAGCGGAACGTATTATGGCCATGTTTTTAAAACAAAAACCGGATTTGCCGGGTATACCACAGGCCCTTCTAAAGCTCGCGGACGGATATCGCCGGAAAGGTACAAAGGAAAAGTATCAAAAATGCCTCCTCCTGCTTGGTAAAAAATATCCGGATTCTGCAGAAGGTCAAATCGCCCGCGGCCAACTTCAAAAACCCGCCCAGGCACCCGCTGCGCCGGCCTAAAATATAAATCTGAAATTGAGCGGCTATTTTTTATCCTTCAATAAGGTATCGAGATTGGCGAAGGGTTTATGGATGGCAGTTGGCTCCTGCTCGCCGTCCGGCGTCAGCTCTGCATACCCATCCTGATCCAGATATCGCGAGTGCTCATTGTCGTGGCAGTAAAGACACAGCAGTTCCCAGTTGCTGCCATCGGGCGGATTGTAATCGTGGTTGTGGTCTTTGTGATGGACCGTGAGCTCACGAAGCTTCTTACCCTGGAATTCGCGCCCGCAACGCGCACATATCCAGGGATAAATCTTGAGCGCTTGCTCCCGATAACCCTGCTCTCGCTGCTGGAGGCTACGCCGGACCCCAGCGACAATCCGGTCCATTTTGTCTTTGTCTAATTTTGTTTTCTTCGATGGCATGCGTAAACGAATCGGTGGTGTATATTTAAACAGTAGATCATAACGTATGCGTTATCAAGTGTGAAATCTACGGCATAACATCACGGTTAAGCTACGTGCCCGATGCGCTTCATTTTAAGTTTTCAGGCAATGGAAAAATTTGACTTCGAATGGCTCGGATCCCGCGCTTGCCAAAGCGGGCTCGTTGCAGGCTGATATCGATTACCCAATATTCGCCAGAAAATTTTCCACATGCGGAATGATCTCGTGGTCCGGGTATTTCTTTTTTACTCCGGTAAGGATTTTTTTGGCATTGGCGGGGCTCATTAAACGGTCCTGGAATATTTGGGCCACCCGGAAAAAGGCTTTGGGTACCAGCTTATGCTCCGGATACTCCTTTACCATACGGTTGTATGTGGCGATGGCCTCCTTGGATTTTCCCATTTCGTTCAACCATCCCGCCAGCCTGAACAACGCATTGGCGTCCGGCAGAAAGTCCGGCTTGATTTTTTTACATTCGACATAGACCATTAACGCTTTGGTTTTTTTGTTTTGGTTTGCTAATAATTCCAGAAAATACTCGGCATGTCTTAGCATTTCAGGGATTTTTTTCTTCATTTTCAACAGCGTGTAATACCGCTCGGCAAGATTAACGCCTCGTATGCCGACAACCGTTGTCATTTCTACGATCAGTGCGATGGCTTCATCCAATTTGCCTTCCTTAATCAAGGGGTTAACCGCATTCAACACATGCGCATCCGGATCAGCCGGCCCGTGCTCTGCGGCTTTCTCGGTGGGGTCCCGGAAATCATCCTGATCCACCGCGTAACCCACCTCTTCATGATATTGCAAAATGACGTAACCCAATAAATGGTAGGTCACGATCGTATAAAAACTCTGGGCAAAAGTCAGCATGGGCACCTGCAGCGCTTCCGGAAAGTGCTGGATAATATAGTGGCCCAAAACAGCGGGCGCACTGCCTAAAATCGAGAAGAAAAGGTACACCAGCAGATAGGCTCCGCCGATTCGAATGGCGATGCTGCCAACGGCCACTGGATTTAGCGCGTTTAACAGGCTTCCGCTGCTGACCAGAATAATAATCATTGAAGGAATCAGCAACCCGATAAAATACAGGTATGGATAGGCAACGAATGGGCCCCATGTGGCCATGAGAAACCCAAACACAAAGTAGATCAGAAAATACATTACGCCCTGTTTTAGAACAGGACCGATATCTGAAGTAACGGTTTCAGCATTGACTTTGGGGGGCTTAAGGTTACCGCTGGCGGTGGCCTTGAGGGATTCGAATGAATACTTGAGGATCATTATGCCCATTAACCCGCGAAATATAAGGGAAAAAATACCCGTATTTGGAAAAAAGGCGCCGATCACTGCAATAATGGTCACCAATATCAGGGGCCGCGGGTAAAATCCGTACGCAAAAATTTTCGGCAAGTGCTTCCAGAAAGGCTCGATCAAATTGCCGACCCCGATCCATTCGACCGGAAGATAGCACTTCGGACACAGATGCAGCTTCTGGCCCTTGGCAGACCCTTCTTGATCACGCTGAGTAACACATGCGGGACATAAATTAGCCCCGCATTTTTCACAGTTCCAGTGCGCAGGTTTGGTTGGGTGATAGTTACAAAAGATTTTCATCAAGGCCTCTTTTCGCCCGCTTTCGGACACATTCTATTAAATATCAGCTCCTTGGAAAAAAACAGCAATTCATTATCGATCATTTCGGAACCGATATTTCTAAGTATTTTTAATATTTATCGGGAAATAAGGGGGAAACTTAATAAAAAAAGAGGCTGAGGGTGGGATGGTCAAATGCGAGTTTGCAACCTTGATGAATTCGTAAAAAGTCGAATTCATCAAGTGTTTGGTGTTTCGTGTTTCGTGTTTGGTATGAAATATATGATGCTATATCGGCATGTTAGAATTCTAAACACTAAACACCAAATACAAAACACACTCGTAAAAAGGCTGCTTTTCTGACTTTTTGCGAGATTATCAACCTTAATCTTTTTTGATAAAAATCTGCAAATAATTATCAGGCCCGAGGTCGGTTAAGCGATCCTGTTTGAAACCGTATCCCGATACGATTTTATCAACTTCCTGCGGTGATAGGCGAACGGGCTTGGGAGGCCCCGGCGGTCCCTCCTTTTTATAAAACTCAACAATGGCCAAAACACCATTGGGTTTAATTACTCTTACAATTTCCTGCATCACTCCCCGATCGACTTTATCTTCGACAAAATCATGCAGCACCGTGGCCATCAGACAGACATCCACAGAATCATTTTCAACTGGAATGTTTTGACTGACATCGCTGACAAAGGTCGCAATATTTTGGATCCCTTTTGAGGCGGCTTCATTTTTTAAACTTAAGACCCCTTCTTCCCATAAATCAACCGCGTATACCTGACTGTCTTTGCCGATAATATCTGAAGCTGCCAGCGAATAGTTCCCCCGGCCGCAGGCAACATCCAGAAACGTCGTCTCTTTTTCTAAATCGAGTTCATGAAAAAATTTGGCAGTATCAATCAGCCCAAAGCTGCTTTTGCCGGCCCCGGTCGGTTTGGTTTCATGATTTTTCATTACAGTCAGCCTCCTGAACGATCAACAGATTGTCAACTTATAGAGTCTTAATTGTGAATTCTTTGCATTTTGTGTAAAAACATTTTTGCCACCAAGACACCAAAACACAAAGTTTAATTTTTACAAATAGTTTTGCTTTGTGTCTTTGTGCCTTGCTGGCCATTTTCCCAGCTTATCCGGGTTAAGTAAAGGAAACAATAATGATACGATCGTACCCTGTTCCGGACTGCTTTGCACTTCAATTTTACCGTCATGGGCTTCCATAATCGTCTTGCATAAGCTCAATCCCAACCCGTAGCCCCCGGTATCCTTGGAGCGGGACTTATCCACCCGATAAAACGGCTCGAAAATATGAGACAACTCCGCTTCAGGGATTCCAATTCCTTTGTCCGTAATCCGGACAACCGCAAAAGATTCCCGCCTTTTGCAGGAAACCTGGATCGGCTCACTATCCGGTTTAGAATATTTGATGGCGTTGTTCAATACATTTTCGAAAACCGTTTTAATCTGTTCCGGATCCACCGCTGCTTTCATCTGCGAGGCAACATCAGCCATCTTAATTCCCGGCGGCTGGTTTTCAAATGCCGCCACGGTCTGTTTTAAAAGATCAACCAGATTGGTTCGCTGTTTCTTCAAATTTTCATATTTATGCTGCCGGCGGGCTGTTTCCAGAATTTCGCTTACCATTTTTTCCATTTCTTCAAGGTCGGCTTGAAGATTTTGTTTGGCCTGGCTTTCTTCTAAAAATTCAAGCGCTACTTTCATGCGCGTAAGCGGCGTTCGCAGCTCATGACTGACATCTAAAAGCAGCTGCTCTTTGGTGTGCAGCATATCCCGAATCCGATCGGTCATGTTATTAAATGCAGCCGCCAGATCTCGCAGCTCATCCGACTTTTTCAGCGGCACCCGGTGTTTTAAATTCCCGCGACTGACTTCCTGAACACCGGTATTTAACCATTTCACCGGTCGCAAAATGTATCGAATCGCAAAAAACGCACCGGCTAAAATGGCTGTTAAAAGGACCAGCATGATAACAAGCAGCCGATGTCGCGCACTGTCGACCGGCAGATTGCGAGACACGCCGAAAATAAAGCGGCCCGTTTCTTTGTCGACTTCGATTACATGTCGGCCGCGATATTTTCCAGAGCGAACAGCGGGGTTTTGACCCAAGGCGACAATCCGGCCCTTGAAATCTGTTGGCAGCTCGTCGGATGTGGTCCAGCGAAGATCCGGACTCTCGTAGCGAATTTCCAAAAAGGACTGGCGGGCAATTTCTCTAGCGCGGTCCAGGTTTGGGGGATTGCCCATATCGGCAATCAGATAATTGAGGTATTGAACAACATTTTTCTGAAACGGTTCGACGAACACGTTGCGAAGGTGCAAGAAAAATCCACCCACCACCAGGTTGATGCAAATGCCGGCGAAGATGATAACCACCAGAAGCTTGGTGAATACCGAACGTATGATTCTGTTAAAAAATTTAATCCGCATGTTTATCCGCAATAAAAACATACCCGCTTGCCCAAACCGTCTTAATAAATTCAGGAGATTTGGGATTGTCGTTAAGCTTTTGACGCAGGCGACTGACGGCGATGTCAACGGAGCGATTGAAGGCATCACAGTCCATACCGCGCAGCTCCTGCAGAATCTGGTCACGATTCAACACTTTCCCGGCATTCCTGGCCAGCAATGCCAGGGCAGCAAACTCATTGGTTGTCAGATCGACGGGATTACCATCCAGCAGGGCAATGCGTTTATCCAGATCGATGGTCAGCCGATCAAACGTCAGGGTCTGATTATCGCTGAGTTGCCGGGTGCGGCGCAAAATAGATTGAATCCGAGCCACCAGCTCCCGGGGTTCAAAGGGCTTGGCCAGGTAATCATCGGCCCCGAGCTCCAGTCCGACCACCTTATCCGTAACTTCCCCCCGGGCGGTCAGCATGATAATCGGAATGTTGCTGGTCTGGCGAATCGCTCTGCAGACTTCAAAACCGTCCATATCCGGCAGCATGATGTCCAGAATAACCAGATCGGGCGACGCCTGCTTTAGTTTCTTCAAGCCACGGGCCGGACGGGTTTCCGCGAGGACCTCAAAACCAAAGTCCTTTAAAAAATCTTTGAGCAGCTGATTCAGCTTGGCGTCATCATCGATTATGAGGATGGTCGGGGTCATATGATTTTGGATTTTAGAATATAGATTTGATGATCTCGTAAAAAGTCTGAAATTCCTTTAAAGTGTCATTCCGGCGAAGCAGGCTGTGTCGTAATTGGCAGAACGATGCCGAACAACGTCTTCGTCATTCCGGGCTTGACCCGGAATCCAGTGTCTTTTCAAAGACTTACGTTTCTGGATGCCGGATCAAATCCGGCATGACGGGCAGAATTTATGCGCTTTTTTGAATTACGACACAGTCTGGAAGGCCGGAATCCAGTGATTTCAGTATGTTCTGGATGCCGGATCCGTCATCCCGGTCCCGGATCAAGTCCGGGATGACGGATCCGGGACCGGCATGACGAATTCGGACTTTTTACGAGTTCATCAGATTTTAAAAAAGAATGCAAGGCGGCCCTGCACAAAAAATTGCAAATGGTCTAAATAATTCTATAAAAGCTGGAGTGATGGAGTATTGGAGTAATTGGTTATCAAAGGATTTGATCTATTCTAATTCTTATCCAACACTCCAGATCTCCAGTACTCCAATACTCCATTTGCGAATTGGCTGTCTATCTCATATTAGCAGGAAATTTATTCCCAGCTGCGATTGTGCTTCTTACGGAAATACTCCAGCTTCGCCACCAGTTTTTCTCTTTGCTCCGGTGTCAGGGTGCTGTGAAACTCAGCCAGGCGTACCACCGCCAGATCTATAATTTCATCCATTTGCGACCGCTTCTGAGAAATAAGTTCTTTTATGCGTTGCCGGTCAATTTGTTCTTTGCGCAGCTCCACGATAAACTCATCATGCATGGCCTCTTTCTCGACATGCATTTCTTTGGCTTTGGCCATAAACTCTTCTTTGATCCCATCGAGCTGCTCCCTTTGCGGGTCGGTCAGGTCAAGGGTTTCGGCAATATAGTCGACCATAAACTCCACTTTGCCCTGATGAGAGTGAGATCGACATCCTGTAAAAACCAAAGCTGCTGAAATAAGAACACAAATTGTTGCAATTGTTAAACCTTTTTTTAGCATGATTCCTCCTTTGTTGTAAAACAACGCTGATGGGTTTGAATAGAAAGAGAAGCTCTGTATGGGAGGAATATAACCAGAAAAAAGGAAGAATGCTTTTCCAGGGTGTAACAGTTTGTAACAAATTGTAACTTAAGGAGATCGGTGTCAAACCTTGAATAGTGAATTCTATTGGGTGTTGCGAAATAATACAACTGTCCTATTTTAGGACGATTGACAGAAGAATATCCATTTAGTTATAGTTTAAATTTTAACTACACCGATCAAGGAATAACGGATTAAAAGCCATGTCCGGAACAAAACCTAAACCACCCTGGCTCAGAAAAAAAATTCCTCCGGCCGGGCACAGTTCGGAAATATTAGCCGCAATTAAAGAAGGGGCGCTGCATACCGTATGTGCCGAAGCGCTTTGTCCAAATCAAATGGAGTGCTTCAGCAAAGGAACTGCCACGTTTTTGATGTTAGGCCCGAATTGTACCCGGCGCTGCAAATTCTGCGCCGTGGGAAAGCTTCCGGTTGGCCCGCCGAATCCACATGAGCCACAGCGAATCGCACGGGCCGTGGCAAAGATGGGCCTCAATTTTTGTGTTTTGACAATGGTATCCCGGGATGATATCCCCGACGGTGGTGCCGAGCATATCGCCGCAACCGTCAGGGCCATCCGAAAAGAATGCCCTGAAGTGGGCGTAGAAGTGCTGATTTCTGATCTTGCCGGAAACTGGCAGGCACTTAGAACAGTGCTTGATGCTGCTCCGGAAGTTCTCAACCATAATATCGAAACCGTTCCGCGACTATACCCAGATGTGCGTCCCCAGGCGGATTACCGGCGCTCGATTGAATTGCTGGCCCGATGTAAAGAAATTGCTCCACATATCCTAACAA
>Ga0255055_10003820_pt1 | contig 10067 bp, 12 predicted proteins | sample JV7_2_27_MG_FD_188633 | JGI IMG/M metagenome (GOLD analysis project Ga0255055, IMG submission 188633) | Seawater microbial communities from Jervis Inlet, British Columbia, Canada - JV7_2_27 | ecosystem: Environmental > Aquatic > Marine > Inlet | place: Canada: British Columbia | collected... | reverse complement strand
AATCGTGCTTGTTTTCTGGCCCCAGTTAGCATCTTTCAGCCTTTCCAACAAAACGGCTCTGGGCTTGGTGTTGAGCGCTGTATCAACTTTTATGGCATCACTGGGCAATATTATTTCGGCCCGCCATCAAAAATATAATTTGCCGATTATCCAGACCAACGCCTATGGCATGGCTTACGGCGCCGGAATTATGGGAGTTATCGCAATTGTCCTCGGCAAGCCATTCAGTTTCGAGATGTCTTTTCCTTATATCAGCTCTCTTTTTTATCTGGCACTTTTCGGAACTATTATCGGCTTTGGGTGCTATCTGAAATTAATCGGGAAAATCGGTGCAGATCGGGCGGCTTACGCCACCATGCTCTTTCCGATTGTGGCTCTCAGCATCTCAACGGTTTATGAAGGGTATCAGTGGGTGGCCCATAATGTCATCGGCATGGCAGTTGTGTTGATCGGTAATTGGCTGGTGTTAAATAAAAAGGCATTGGCAAAGACAACTTCAGATGGGAAAGGGATTCCATAAAACTGGGCATTGGGTTTCATATTGTTATGTTGTGCAATTTAACCCAGTTGCATTAACTATTTGAAATCGAAAGTGAAATGATATCGGTCGGATACAAGGGGAAGTGTGCATGGTTTTTGCTTCTCCTTTACTTTTATGGGGGGTAGCTATCAAAGCAAAAATTGCGGGCTTAAATTACTGGTGGAAAAGTATCGCAAAGAATTTGAGATTCCGGAGAATTTAAATTTCTATTCTGAAGAGAATTACAAAATCGCCGAAAGAAAATATTTGAAATATGCTCTGGGCATGGGTGGGTTTAAAGATCTTCCGGAATAATCAATTCAAAGAGGTCAAGGGTCACCGACCATCCGCAGAGCGGGTGGCTTGTCTTTAAAAAGGAGGCGATCATTTTTGCTAAAAAGGAGTTCGTTTTCCGATAAATACAATACCTTTAAAAGCTGTGCCAGCGTGTTTCTTGTTGTCGCTGCCATAGCGGGTGGTCTTTTGATCATCCGCCTGGTCGGCGAGAGAAGACTGCAACGTTTTTTGAATATGTTATTCGCTTTTAAAAGAAAGCAACCGAAGCTGGATTTGGCTTCCGAGGCGTTTGTGCCCGGGAACAAAATCTGAATTTCCCGTTACCTGGATTTTGCACGAGTCGGAGGTTTCCATATGCAAGCGGAGCCCCTTAGTGTCATAAAATTAGATGCTTCATCCCGCGAAGCGGGGGCATTTAAGGCAGCAGATGGAAGCCTCCGGCTCGCCACGTTGTCTCAAGGGTGAAAAGTTATGAGATAAAATGATTTTCATCCTTTAAACATAATCCCACCAGCTCATTAATTTTCATGCAAGATTCGGGTATCAAACAGGCTTGACAGGAGCTGACCTTCAAGCACTATTATTCTCCTCCCTTAAAGGGCAGTGGGCACACTGCCCTTTTTTAAAATAGATTCCACAATATGCACCATACAATAGAGCATCCATTGGATGTTGACTTTGATTTTGCCTCTGAGTGTAAAACGATCCAAGCGCTTTTACGTTTTAATATTGGCAAAGACCGGCTCCGCAATGGCAAAGCGTTGCGGATATATTTTGGGGCCCTTGTCACTTTCGACTTTGTTCTGCAGCGCCTCAAGGACTACACGGGAGCTTAGAAGTAACAGTCCGCGGGTACCGGGCAGGTCGATAACCAGAAGGCAAAAGACCCCTTCAAAGTGATGTCGACCTTTTTATTAAGCACTGTTATCAGGCGCTGCTTAAGTGCATCGACAGTCATTTCCGGACTCAGATTCGCCTTCAAGGCCGAACGCTGCCAGTTCGGCCTCTTCCGAAACGCCCACTTTTGCATTCTTCCCATGCTTTGAATCCTTCATCATTCACCTCTCTATGAACCTGCGCGCCGCTGCGATAGGGTTGCTCGGGTAAAAGCGACAGGCAAGCGCCGCCGTCAATGAAAAGATTTTCATTTGAGATGTATCCTATTCATTTTGTCGATAACTGTAGACTTCTTGCCACAGTCCTCAAATTAAATCTATGTGTAATTCTAATTGAACTTCTAAAAATTTTGCAAGAGGTCGGACTGGAGGGTGCACGCCCGATGGTGAAATTCGAAGAGGCGCAAAATATTTTGAATGTGCTCTTGAGATATGAAATTTTGGGATTTTGTAGATCAGGTTTTGATCCGAAAAATATTTGCGAACCAAAACTGGCAAAAAAAAGGCAGGGCTAAATGACCCTGCCTTGATAGCGGCTAATTGTGATAGATTACCTAAACATCATTTGCCCGTCCAGGGCTTCCCCGCTAAAAATAAAATTACAGCGTTAAATCCTTAACCGCGGCTTTAGAAGCATTTTTCTTGACGGATGCAATGCCGTTCAGCATCGACTTTTTGCTGGAATACATCTGACTTTTGCCAATAATCTGCTTATTGGCGGCCAACAGAACAAAGTAAGGTTCCCCCTTCTTTGATGCCTTCTGTTCAAAACCGGCAGCCTTCTTGCAGTTCGTACAAACAGATTTAATCCCATTTTTCGCAGCCGCTTTGGTTTTGTACGTTTGACTCGTCAGAATCACCTGTCCATTGACAGCTTTAAGATTAAACGAGAACTTTCCGCTTCTGCCTTTTTTCAATTCGAATTTCCCGGCCATAATTCCTCCTTTTCTTGAAGTGACTATATAAACATTTTATTCATTCGCGATTTTCTGCCAGAAGACCAAATACTAGCCGATTACAGATTTGTTATTAAACTTCATGCTACCGAAATTCAGGGTTTTTTACAGATAAGATCTGGATACATGGAACTTAACACGGCGTCAACTGATTTTTTTGAATATCGGTCATTTGTGGTAAAAATCAAATAAAATAACATAAGAAGTGATTTGGCCGTCAATAAATTATAACCGTTGAATACAAAACAGCTAAAAATAATGCTGCAAGCTTCGTTTTTCTTAGCGGGCACATTTTAAAACTCGATGCTATATTGATAAAAGATGGTTTGCTAACTCCTCCGGGGCCGAGAAAAATGGCGAGTGACTGGTGTCTAAAGAAATAACCTTTTCGCATGGGAGAGCCGTGTATAGTTTTTGTTGTATTGATGGGCTAATGGCTTTATCACGTGAACATGAAATAAAAACTCTGGGAACCCGCCCAAAATTTTCTTCAGTCGTACTAACAGGGGTAGCTAACGGTGCAGCAGCTTGAGGAACCAATTGAGATTTTGCAAACTCAACATCCGCATCAGAGCAATCGGCATAGAAGGCTTCTTTTAGAGCTTCTTCTTTTACGTTGGCATAACTCTGATCTTCGGCCATAATCAGGTTCGGCAGGACTAATGCGTCAGTATCCGGCTCAGCATGCTGCAACAAAAATTCACCATTTTGTAACAAAAAGCCGGTTAGATATACTAATTTTTTAATTTTTTCCGGTCGGTATTCAGCCGTCTGTGTAATCACGACTCCTCCCATACTATGACCGACCAGAATTACAGGTTCAGACTGCCCATCGAGAATTTGGCACACTCGATCAGTATAAGCTTGTAAAGTGATTTCAGCGATGGGTTGCTTGTCTTTGCCATGTCCGGGCAAATCCGGTGCCACAACTTTATGGCCTTCCTTTTCTATAAGCGGAATGACATTTTTCCAGCACCATGCTCCGTGCCAAGCGCCATGAATCAACACATAAGTACTCATAATTCTCCTCCTTTCAATAAAACGGCAAGTTTATCCTGCAGTTGATATAGAAAAAATTACTCTATATCACTATTATGGAAGTTAATTTTTTGATATTTAAGGAAAAGGCAGAGCCAAACAGCTCTGCCTGAATACACTTCTTTTTCAAAACTCAATCATATTGATTTGAGTCAGGGTTGTGCGACGTCCTGTTCCAGGCGCATTAACGAGATGCCAGGCGACATACTGTTCCGAATAGAGTTTGTCTGACATGCCGTCTACCGGTACGATGATCTTTAGTTTCCGCATTGCCGCACCAATGGCCGTGCCAAGCACAGCTCCGTTTGCAGCGGTACCCACTATGATGACGGTTTTTATTCCTTTTTCTTTTAAAATATTTTCCAATTCCGTACCATAGAATTTGTCTACAGAGGATTTAACGACCGGCTCTCCGTTAAGAGGAGTCACCTCTTTCAGTATCGTTTCCTTGGTTCCCTTGCTGGTGAGGCTGTAGACTACGGGTATCCCTTTGGCTCTTGCTTTTGTAATTAGACTCTTGATTTTGGGAACTGATGCGATACACCGGGGCCTTCTTTCTGAATTGCAGGTTCGCTTTTCAATGTCCAAAACCAGAAGAGCAGTTACCTTGGGATCTACACTGACCGGTTTGAGTTCGGGTGCCTGCGGAGCTTTGACATCGGCCCACTGGTCAATGATAGTCCCGTCAGCCCAGGTTGGGTTAGAAAAAGTTAAAAGAACACCAAATAATGTTATTGTCGCTACCGTCGCATTTTTTATCTTTCCTTTCATCGTCCCCTCCTTTTTGTTCTCCCAAAATATAATGGTGATTATTGGATTAATGTTGTAACTATCGACAGGGCTTTATTTGCTTGGAGATGTCTTTATATTTGACGATAGTTAAGGATGCAGATACATAAAAATTTGTGTAATTAAAAGGCAGAACCATGGCTGATCCTGCCTTGTCGTAAGGTTCATGATCTCTTTTAAGGACCGGACTTCGACAATTTTCAAGCGTCTTTTCTTATCGTTAATTAATACAACCTATTGCTACTTTGGGGGCTGCCAAAAAGAACCCATCCCTTTTAATGCCCCGATTAACTCCATCAGATACGCCTGCATGCGGGAAACGTAATCAGCGTCTACCCGTCTGGTAAAAAAGTTTCCTTAAAAAAGTCCGGCTACATCAGATAGCTGATTGATTCCTTCTTCAGTATCAGTCTTATAACCGCTCCAGTTCCGAACATGCTCTTCCGACCGGAAGAGATTCATGGTACTTCAAGCGTAAGGGAGATCGTTAAACCAATCCCTAAGGGGAACCGAAGTATACCCCATCAAACCTTCCGGTTCAGTATTCTGGATTACGCCATCCTTCATTTCCACTTTGATCGGCGAACCACAATCCAGACAAGGAGCATCAATCTGGACTGTTTTTCCTGGAAAAAGCCAGCTGACCGCCAGCGATTCGAACCCTCATTGGGCAAACCACTTCTGTTGGCCGTCAATAGTGATACGGTAATGAGTGGGAAGGTTGTTGAACGGCGGAAATGAGCAGATATAGTCGGTATTGGGAAACAACCAGCCGGGAAAGCCGGGTGAAAATAGCGCATGCAATGCCCGGCGTCCTTCCTCTACCGGCACATCCAATTCAGATGCAATCTCCGTGTAGTGAGGTGCCTGTCCGGTTTCCATCATGTATTTCATGATGATTTGAAAGGTTGTGTCCAATTGGCTGGGCTCACTCATATTACCTCCTTTTGTTAGTTGGATCTCTAGGAGTTCCCCTTTTATTGCGTTTGCGTAACCAGGAGGATAAAGCTCCTAACAGAAGAATTAATGTTCTCTTAGGAGCAAGATAGGCACATCTTGACAGGCTTCTCCATGTTAATCTTCTCCCAAATTGTTAAGTTAAATTTTGTGTTAGCGACATCTACTTTATCGGAAAAGACAAATTAAAATTTGCGGAGTCACTCAACAGGCAAATATGAATCTAAGAAAGAAAAAATGAATATGAGGTGTGAAATTGAGCTTCAATATGAATGCAATTGAAAATCTAATATTTGAAAATAGTCATAAATGTCAAGAAAAATACATTTGGGAAGATGAAAGATGGGGACGCCCGTGAAATATTGACATTTGAATAAAATACTCTCTGACAGTTCCCCGGTTGAAATTCATCTTCGATGGGGTTGCAAGGCAACATTCAACTGGACAGGTAAGCTGGAAAACGATTCGTTTGCGCTAAGTAAGACTAAAATAAGCTAAACCATGTTCTTCTTTTTAAAGTGAAAACTGGGGGAATACTTGCTCGGGTAATTAGTCGAATATCAACAAATTTAAGATTGACCTTGATTCCGGAGACACACATTCGTTTATAAGTTTCTTATATTTTTTTGAGCGTTGGTTCCAGCGAGCTAGGCTGCCCTTTGCCCTATTCGTGCACGGATGCGCAGCGATGGCCTTGAACGCGTCGTAGCAGATTTCGCCACAGGTTTTGACATCCGCAGGGGTGCCCGGACGAAGCGTAAGATTCATCTTGCTTCCTCTTTTCACCAATTTTTAAATTAAAACTTAATGGAAATCCGGATCTTCTTCAGCGAGGGGATGAGTGTTTCAAGATAGAAGATAGATCCAAAAAGGAAAGGCGATTCCGGTTCAAAATGAAGAAAGACTGTTTTTCAAATGCCACATTGTGGTATTATGTGTCAAGGAATTTTCATAATAGGGAGTCTATTTTTTTAATCAATGGGGTCGATACAGGCGGAGTCGTTGTTGCCGGTGGAGTTAACGCGCTTTGATACCGGATAACTGATCAGATCTGTCAGGCGTGATTGTTCCAGGATATTTTTTAATGCATTTACATCCTGATTCGCCGGATTCAGCCAGGATTCATATGCTTCGGGTTTGAAGATGACCGGCATGCGGTGGTGGATGTCCCGTATGGCTTCACAGGCTTCCGTCGTAATGATGGTACAGGACTTATAAAGGGGATCCTGATCCTTTTTGCCCCAGGTTTCCCATAGTCCGGAAAATGCAAAAGGCTTTTTATCAGGCAGGGTGATGAACATGGGCTGTTTTTGACCTTTTGGTCCTTTCCATTCATAAAAGCCGTCGGCAATGATCAGGCATCTGCGCTTTTTAAAGGCATTTTTAAAGGAAGGCTTTTCGGCAACGGTTTCGGCGCGGGCATTGATCATCCGGTTTCCAATGGCGGTATCTTTTGCCCAAAAAGGAACCAGTCCCCAGTGGAATTTGTCCAGCCAATTTTCCCCTTCATGGTTGAAAATCGCCAGAATCTCCTGGGAAGGCGCCACATTGTAATTGGCCGCAACCTCACAGGCAGACCTGTCAATGGGAAAGATTTCTTTGAGCTCATCCAGGTGGCGATATCCCACAAATCGGCCGCACATAAAACATTACCTCCTTGGCAACGTACTTGAATATAAGATAAAATGATCTCTTTTAAAAATTTGAAATGCTCAACTTAGATACGAATAATTCATGCAGGGCCGTGATGCAAGGATAAATAGGGATAATCAAGACAATTTCGGATTGGGGATTAAGATCCACAGGATCATCGCGTATCTCAGATGTATCGAATGGCCGAAATTGTAGAAACTCATACAATAATGGGTTTGCCATAACGCAAGTACTTAAACCTTTAGCGGCAATCTTTCATAAAATTGTATAAATCCGTAAAACCCAATTTAGTTGCCTTATCCACTTTTATTTGTTACGTTGCGGCACTTCATTGGCTTTATGGGTTGAATTCGTTTAATTTGCGTTTAACTTTGATCTATCTAATCCATTGCGCGATAAAACGATTGAACCATTTAACAATCACACCTCGTTTAAGGAGACACGTTTCATGGCAGATGAACAAAGCCAGCCGGCAGAATTAAAGATAGACAAGGGCAATCTTTTTAAGGAAGAAACATATACTGATCTTAAAGTGGGAATTATCAAGCGGATGACGCCGGTTAAGGCCGATGGGTCAGTGGATAAAACCAGAAAATCGGTTTTTGTGGGTCAAACGAGCCTGATGACCCCTAACGGTCCGTTGCCGATTCAGGCAGTTATTCAGGCCAAAGAATTACAGCAAGCGATTAAGAAATTTCCGGAAGCCATGCAAGCGTCGATGGAACGATTGGCGGAGGAAGCCAAGAAATATCAGGAACAACAAGAAGCCCAGGTCGAAAAACCGGACTCACGGATTATCGTACCCGGAAGGTAGCCAATTAGTTTATAAATTCAGTATCTTATCATGGAAATTGATTATGAAAAAGGCATCCCCATGCTAGGTGCCTTTTTCTTTTGACAGCCCCTATACTTCTAGGGCAATATTTACGGACTAGTTTATCTTACTAGAACCCATCTTAAAAATGCATTTAACACCCGATGATACAGTTTTAAACCTATAAAAAGTGCTTACAATAACAAATGGCTAAAATTAAAAATGATCTAAAATGCCTAAATTATGGTTTTGCTCGTGCAGCGCAGGCGCTCCCGCAGCGCACGCGCTTGCGCGGCGTGTGTGCCGCGTGGCGCTCCATTTTTTATTATAAATATGATCGTTCGACCCTGATGCTCTCGACGGGTAGAATTCCTCAACTTTAGGCACTTTAGATCATTTTAGGCATTTTAGGCACTTCTAACTTTAGAGCACCTTTTAAACTTTTTTTCTCTGTCTTCCAGGATGAACTGCTAATTTTGAGATAGCTTCTAGTATCCTGGCCCAAAATTATTCATATGTCTAAAACCTCCGGCTAGTCTGATTGCGTCGCATTAAATTGAACGCTCTGAAGGGCCGCAGGAGAAATGCAATGTCCATTTTAAAACTATTTTCAGGCAAGACCCCTGAGGAGCATGAACAAAGGGGCGATGAGTTATTTTCGTTCGATTTGTGGGGCAAAGCCAAGATCGAATACGAGCGGGCTCTGGACAAGCTGGCAAAAACATCACCGCAAAACGATGCGTTAAAAACCCGGCTTCAGGAAAAAATTTCCCAGACCAAAGAGGCACTGGCGCTAGGTCACGAGCAGAATGCCGATGATCTGATAGAATCCGGCTTTTATGACGATGCCCGCGAGCTATATATCCTGGCCCAGGAGCTTACCAAGAATCCGAAACAAAAAAAAGACCTGGAAATTAAGCTCAAGGAACTCGATTTCCAGCTGGACAGCACCCTCAAGGAAGATCTGCCGGATTTAGACATTGAAGCGCCAGAAGCCCAAGAACCTGAATTCCCGGAACAGGAGGACGAATATTTCCGGGCATTGTGCGGCACCTTGCCGAATGAGCTTCAAAAAGACTATTTAAGCTACGGAAATAATTTTAAAAACGGTTATCTGGCATTGAATCGGGGTGATTTTACCATAGCAGCCGATTATTTATCCCGCGCCATGCAAGAGAACTCATCGACCGCTAGCTATGTTCCACTGGAGCTTGCCACCGCATATCTGAATCTGGGAAAACATGCGGAAGCGCAGCAATTGCTGGAAGCCTTTCTTGAGAACCAACCGCAAGCTTTGCCCGCCTACCAGCTTTTATGTGAAATTTTCTGGGAAAGAAAGGAATTCTATCAGGCTGATACGCTTCTTTCCTCGGTTCCCGCGGAGCTGACAGAGTCCATTGCCGTTTATCTCATGAAGGGGGAGACGCTTTTCCACGCCGGAAACTTTAGCGCTGCGAAAGAATTTTATCGGAATTTTATGGAAAGCTATGGCTGGAACGAGCTTGTTGCCCGGGCCCTGGCCAAAACCCACGAGGCGATGAACGAGCTGGCCAACGCCCGCAATGTATACCGGCAGATCATGGACGAGTGCAGCAGCTGCCATGCTCGCCTGGACCCATTTATAAAGCAAAGATACGCGGATCTTTGTTTTGACTCCGGTATGTATACTGCTGAGATTCTGGAGCTTTATCTATCGCTGGCCCAGGAGGTTCCGGGCAACGCAAGCGATTACTTTGAAAAGGTCAGCCGGATCTATACCGCCCTGGGCAATGAAGGGGAGGCCAGGCGGTTTCGCGCTATTGCCGAAAAACTGGCTTCCAAATAACCGTAAAAATATGGCAAACGAATACCTCGTCGAAATACACAAATACATAGGATACTCAAATGCAATTTATACCGAATTTCAAACCTTTATCCGACGAGCGGACATCTGCCCTCTGGTTCATTTTTAACAAAGGCAAGCTGCTGACAAAAATTACAAACGATACCAATACCATTCCCGATACATCCGATTTAGCTGAAAGCAATATTTCTCCCGGGCGCTCTCAATATCTCGGCACCCTGGACAGCCGGCCCTGCTATGCCGCTGAGTTAGATGACGGCCTGCCGGATGCTGATAATTTTAAATTTAAAGATCTGCGGGCGCT
>Ga0255055_10003819_pt1 | contig 10067 bp, 9 predicted proteins | sample JV7_2_27_MG_FD_188633 | JGI IMG/M metagenome (GOLD analysis project Ga0255055, IMG submission 188633) | Seawater microbial communities from Jervis Inlet, British Columbia, Canada - JV7_2_27 | ecosystem: Environmental > Aquatic > Marine > Inlet | place: Canada: British Columbia | collected... | reverse complement strand
TGTTGGTTATCGGAATTTTTTTATCAAACTTAAAAAGAAATCCATCCTTTTCATTTTGCCCTTTAAATACAAAATTAGAAATAACTGCTGCCGTCCCAGCAGTGGGTCCATAATTTCTTTTTGGGCAATCCGATGGCTTCGACGAGATCTTCCAACCTCTGGTACTTCAAGGACGTCAGTCTGAGACGTTGCCGTATTTGATCAATCATGGCGCAATTTTTTTCGCTGCCGTCGATGGCATAGTCTTCCAAAAATTGATCGTCTGCTCCCTCGATCTGTTCGATGGCGCTTCGGCCGGCCAGATCGGTGGTGGCCCGGGAGGTAGAGAAATTGAGAAATTCACAAGGGTATGTCAGGGTAGGGCAGGCCGGTCGCATATGCACCTCTTTGGCCCCGTAATCGTATAGTATCTGGACATTGTCTTTGAGCTGGGTGCCCCTGACGATGGAGTCTTCGCAAAAAAGGATCCTTTGGCCTTCGATCAGATTTCTAATGGGAATCAATTTCATTTTGGCGACCAGGTCTCGGATGCTCTGATTTTGGGGCATAAAACTGCGGGGCCAGGTCGGGGTGTATTTTACAAAAGGCCGCATGTACGGTATATTCCTTTCGTTGGCATATCCGATGGCATGGCCGATTCCCGAATCCGGTATGCCGGCCACAAAATCAATTTCAACCTCATCATTTTTTGCTAATGCCCGCCCACAGCTGTTTCTGACGACCTCTACATTGATGCCCTCATAATTTGAGGCCGGGTATCCGTAATACACCCACAGAAATGAACAGATTTGCATTTTGTCGTTGGGTTTTTGTCTCTGCTCGTATCCGTCCGGGGTCATAAGAACAATCTCACCGGGTTCCATATAGCGGTCAATCTCATAACCCAGGTTGGTAAAGGCACAGGATTCGGATGATGCAGCGTAAGCGCCATTTTTTTTGCCGATTACAATGGGAGTTCGTCCCAGTTTATCCCTGGCGGCATAGATACCGTCTTCCGTCAGCAACAGAAGGGAGCATGACCCTTTAATAGACTGCTGGGCGTGTTGGATGCCGTCTTCGAAAGTTGCTTTCTTTGAGATTAACATGGCAACCAATTCCGTCGGACTTGTCTCGCCCCCACTCATTTCTGAGAAATGCAATTTGCTTTGAAATGCTTTGGCTGCAAGCTCATCGATGTTATTTATTTTGCAGACCGTAACGATGGCGAAGGTGCCTAAATGGGAGCTGATGATTAACGGCTGGGGATCATGGTCGCTGATAACGCCGATGCCCTTATTCCCCGGCAATTTGGGCATATCGGATTCAAATTTTGATCGAAAATAATCATTTTCAATATTGTGAATTGATCTTGAAAAGCCTTTGCCGTTTTTTACGGCCAGACCGCCTCGTTTTGTTCCTAAATGGGAATGATAATCGGTTCCGTAGAAAAGATCATTAGAACAATCCTGATTGCTGACACTGCCGAACAAGCCTCCCATGGTAATCCTCCAGTCGAAATACTTTTGAAGTGGTTTCAAAACCCCATCTAACGCCCAAATACTGCGTTGCTCCGGCGGATCGAACAGACCTGAACATAGAACATCGAACGTTCAACGTTCAGAGTTAAGGACAAAGAAGGCATTAAAGATCCGAAGTCCTGGTTAAAAATGCCATTTTCCCAAATAATTGTCAATTTGGCTCCAAATTTTGGATTAGTCCTGACGAGGCTGACACTTTTCTCGTAAATACGCATCCCAAATGCAGCCCAGGGACGAGAATGCAACCTTGAACCCCTGAACCTTTGAACCCGTGAACGCCTATCGTTTCTTCGTCTTTTTCAATTCAACATTCGATGTTGGACGTTCGATGTTCGATGTTAATCTTTACAGTGTTCGATGTTCTTTTTTTAGCCCCTCCGGGGCAAAGCCCCTAACTCGTTAGATCAATCAGCCGGGCCTTGATAGAATCCCCTTCTATTTGTAGTAAAGCAACGGATGGGGGATAGCCGAATCTCGGATGGACGGCGCTGCCGGGATTTACATACAGCACCCCCTGTTTTTTTTCCACCTGTGGCTGGTGGGTGTGGCCGTAGATTACCACGTGGTAGTTGTTGGAATCCAAGGTGATATCTAGATTGTAGACATCATGGAGCACATGCAACTGCCTGCGGCATATTTTGACGGTTTCATTTATAGGCAGACGGCGGGCCCATTTGCCCGCGTCCATATTCCCTCGTACGGCTATGGTTGGGGCAATTTTCCCTAACAAGTTGAGGATCTCCGGGTCGCCGATATCTCCGGCATGGATGATCAGATCGGTCTTTGCAAAAACCTTCAAGGCCGATTGCGGTAATCGACCGTGAGTATCTGAAATAACACCGATTAGATAGCTATCCTTGGGTTGAATTTTTTTTGACATTAACGCCTTCTGATTTCGGTATCCTGCCGCTGAATCGGTTCCATGCAATTCCGCGTAATCTGTTTCGCAGGGCGTTAAACTGCAATGAAAGGGGGCGGTAGCCTGTATAACGGTTTGTCTGAAGAAATGTCAAGCATCTTCCCCAGAGATCCGAACGATGCGTCGCCGGTGTTTGATTTCCCCCCGGTGTCGTTTGGCTGTCAGTCGTTTTTGTCTGGCTGCCGGGGAAGGTTTGGTTCGTCGCCGTTGCCTGGGTTTTTCAGCTGCCTGCCGGATTAGTGCAATCATCCGGTTGATAGCGTCTTCGCGATTGCCTTCCTGGGTTCGGTAGCGTCGTGCCTCGATGATCAATACACCTTCTGACGTCATACGACGGCCGGAGATTTGTTTTAATCTTTTGCGAATGTCAGCGGTTAAGGCAGAAGATTTAGTGGCGTTAAAGCGAAGCTGAACGGCCGAAGACACCTTGTTGACGTTTTGTCCACCCGGACCGGATGCCCTTATAAAATCCAGCTGGATTTCGCTGTCATGCAGGCTGATGGTATCCGTAATTTGAATCATATCTGCGCCTGATACTCTGTGAGGAATAAATTTAATACTCTTTAGCATGGGAGTGCAAAAAATGAAACCGCATAAAATTAGACGGGGCTACACGTGAAAACACATTGGGTGGTGTATCTTATGTAATATCAGCACAATAACTTGAATTTTCATCTTCAGAGCTTTCAGCCATGAATGTGATGGACAAATTTTGAAAATGTATATATTGTTTTCAAATTTATTGCCTGACGGTGATTGGCAATTTTCAAATGAAAGGAGACGGCTGATGGAGCTAACAGGTAAAAAAGTGGTTATTCCGGTCGAAGAGATGTTTAACACCCATGAATTCTGGTATCCTTATTATCGGCTTAAAGAGGCCGGCTGCGAGGTGGTTGTGATGGGATCTGGACGTTCCGAGACTTACACCGGTAAACCCGGGACTGAAGTCAAAGTCGACCTGAATGCCGACCAGGTATCGGCGTCCGACTATGATGGCATTGTTATCCCGGGGGGGTATGCCCCGGATCTAATGCGGCGTTATCCGAAAATGGTCCAGCTGGTCAGAGATTTTTATGAGGACGGTAAAGTCGTTGCTGCGATTTGCCATGCCGGTTGGATGCTGGCCTCCGCCAAGATTCTTGAGGGCAAAACCGTTACCTCATTTTTTGCTATAAAAGATGACCTGGTTCATGCAGGCGCCGAATGGGTGGATCAAGATGTGGTGGTCGACGGAAATTTGATTACCAGCCGCATGCCCGATGATTTGCCGGCCTTTATGAGGGCCATAATCAAAGCGCTAAAAGAAGCAGGTTAAAAGGTTCAGGGTTCAAAGGTTAGAGATTGACGGCAAATCAGAACGGGCGTCTCTTGCTCTACCGGATGTGTTAAACTCGTTCTGTGGATGTTCGTGAGTCCATGCTCATTTAGGGTAAAATGCATGAGAATAGATCAATTTGAGAATTTTGAGACAAAATAACCCTGAACCTTTGAACTCAGCTTGAACCATAGAAAGACTTAGATCTAATTCTGTGGCATTTTTATAATAAGTATGCTATGAATTCAGGTTGAAATTTTGCTAAAATAGAAGGGCAAAGGTTGTTACCTTGGAAAATTATTTACCAAAGTGGTATCTAAAGTTAGAACCTGAACCTCAATGGGGGAGATCGGCATGAAAATTTTGGTGGGATATGACGGAAGCAATTCGGCAAAAGAGGCGTTAAGCCTGGCAAAAACCCACGCAAAGGCGTTTGGCGCCTCAGTGGCGGTGGTCACATCTATGGAAAAAGGAACTGGAGGTCAGCGAGACGAAATTGCCCAGGCTGAAAGTGGGCTTGAATGGGCAAAATCCTTGTTCGATGAAAACGAAATTTCGTGTGACACTCACCTGTTGATTCGCGGTTTATCCCCAGGCGAAGATATCGTTGAATTTGCAAAAGAAAACAAGATAGATGAAATTATCGTCGGGGTTAAACGGAGATCAAAGGTCGGCAAACTTTTGATGGGTTCCACGGCGCAAGTTGTCATTCTCCAGGCTTCCTGCCCGGTGATTTCGATTAAATAAGCTCGAAGTCCAAACCAAAAAAGAAATTCATCACGAAAGTACGAAAATTTCTATGCAAATTCGTGCTTTCGTGGTAAAAATCTTACCCTCCAAAGAACAGATTTCAAGCTAAACACCTAAAAATTCCGTCTACTGAAATTACCTCGGATCGCTTCTTGCGAACGGGATTTTTTATGCCGAATTTTTGCGCATGTATATCTCGAGACGTTCGACCGCCAGGGAACAGGTTAGGGTAAGCATTAAATACATGACGGTAATGGTAATCCAGATTTCAAAAGTAAGATAGGTCGAGGACATTAACTCCATGGCCTGAAATGTTAATTCTTGAATCGAGATCACGGATACTATGGCGGAGTCTTTAATCGTCGAGATGAATTGGCCCGCCAGGGGCGGCAAAATTCGCTGCACGGCCTGGGGAAGAACAACATAACGCATCTGCTGCCACCTGGTAAAGCCCAGAGCCGCGGACGCTTCCCATTGTCCTTTTTCAATGGATTGAATGCCTGCACGGACAATTTCGGTAATATAAGCCCCTTCAAATAGCGACAGCGTGATCAGGGCTGACAGGAAGGCCGTAAAAAGAGAGGGGGGAGCAAAGAAAACCTCAAAGACGGCTTGGGTGCCTTCACTGCTGTTTCTGATAAATTCTTCAACGCCAAATAGAGGTAGAATTTGATCTCCGACAAAAAAATAAAAAATGAAGATAATTACCAGGGGGGGTAAATTTCGGATCAACTCCACATACGTTCCGCCGATCAGTCGCTTAAACAGACTGTGACTTACCCGAAATAGGCCCATTACGGTGCCAATCAGCGTAGCAAAGATCGTTGCCCAGATACTCAAACGGATGGTAGTGAAGAATCCCTGCAAAAGGATATTCGTTACCCAGCTATTGATCTCCGCATCGTAGCGCAGGAAATATTGAGGGATTGCCCCCCAATTCCACTTGTAGCTGAAGCCGATGTGTATTTTATAACCCGCATAAATCACGGCGGAAAGCAGCAAAAGGGATAGAACCAGGTCGATGGCGGTAAATTTTGTTTTTTGTTGTAACAAGCCAGATCCAAATTAAAGGTTTCAGGGGTCAGCGTCGCTGCTGGCCTGAAAAGCGGCCAGTCTAATCGAAAAAGAAACTCCAGCCCAACAAATGTCGAATGTCGATTGATCCGCCGAAGGCGGATCAATCATCATTCGTCATTCCATGCAGTTTCATACAAGAGGTTCAGGGTTATTTGGTCTCCAAATTCTCAAATCGATCTATTCTCATGCTTTTTACCCTGAATAAGCACCGGCTCACGAATATCTACAGAGATAGTTCAACACATACGGTAGAGCAAGAAATGCCCGTTCTGATTTGTCGTCGATCTTTAACCTTTGAACCCAGAACCTTTTGCTGACTATTTAAGCATTCCTTCCCAGTCCTTGGTCTCAAACCAATAGTGCTTGCGTTCGGCCAGCCACCCTTTGGCTTCAACCACTCGAATCCAGTTGTTAAAATAATTAAGGGTGTCATAATCGCCTTTTTTCAGAGCAAATCCGATGGGCTCTTTGGTAAATGTTCCCCGAACCGGCAGAAAGAGCTTATCAGAATATTTTAGGGCTTGAAATGCCGGCAGAGGCGCAGATGCCACAGCAGCATGAGCTTTTCCGTTGACAACTTCCTGGATGACTTGGGCTTCATCGTCAAATAAACGCTTTTTCGCACTTGGCATAAATTTATTGGCAGCGTCGGCAGCGGTTGATCCGAGTCTGGCTGAAATGACAACATCCGGGTGATTAAAATCTTGAAGGCTGCTGAAACCGGCGGCCAGCTTTTTGTTGGCAACTATTGATTGACCGGCATAATCATACGGGATGCTGAAGTTCACTTTCAAATTTCGATCCGGTCGAACACTCATGCCGCCGATAACTACATCAAATTTTCCGGTCAACAGGGCTGGGATTATACCGGCCCATTTGGTGGGTACAAACTCAACCTTTACCCCCATGTCCTCCGCCAATCGGGTGGCGACATCGATTTCAAAACCGACAAGTTTGCCGGTTTTATCTTTCATGGCCCAGGGAACAAAAGTCGACATGCCGACTTTAAGGGTTCCTCGTTTCATAATTTGCTCCACAGCACTTTCCTGGACAAGCTCTTGTTGGAGCTTTCCGGCCATTGACGATCCCGCCAGACCTAAGAACAGTACTGACATAAGGACAATAAGTGTGCATGTTCTGCTGGTTTTCATTGGATGCCTCCTTTTTTCTGTAATTAGTATCGTAATTGCTATTTTTTTTGCCCTCCAGAGGCTGATCTACGACATTCTGTGGCAAAATCTTTTTGTGTAAAAATCAAGTTAGCCCGAGAAATGCCTGAGAAAAGAAATGCCTAAAGTGCCTAATCCGCCGTAGGCGGACTATCTATTTTATGAAAATAGAAACTCACGCTAAGTTGTCATTTCATTGTTCTGATTTCTGGTCTCTCATACTGCCAGCATCAACGACTTATACAAAAGATGGAGCGACACGCGGCGCAAGCGCCTGCGCTGCGCGAGCGACACCATAATTTTAGGCATTTTAGGCACTTTAGTGCATTTTAGGCATTCTGTTTTTAGGCATTTCTTTTCTTAGGCACTTTCCAGTTTATCCGGGTTAGTAGTCTATTTTAAATTTTTTTTCCATATAAAACACCGTTAATGACAGCGCCAGCGTAACCGTCAGATATATGGCTGCCACGGTAAACCAGATTTCAAATACCAGGAAAGTTTTTGCGATGATCGTCTGGCCGCGCATGGTTAAATCATAGATAGCAATCGTACTGACAAGAGCAGAGTCTTTTATCAACGAAACCGCTTGGCTGGTCAAGGGCGGGAGAATACGTCGAATGGCCTGGGGCAAGACAATCAGACGATAGGTCTGATAGGTGTTTAAACCGACACTAAAGGCTGCTTCCCATTGACCCCTATGAATAGAAACGATACCGGCTCGAAATATTTCCGATGCATAGGCGCCTTCAAACAGGCTCAGGGCAAGGACCGCGGACGTAAACCCGCTGATATCGAATACAGGCGACAATACGAAATAGATGAAAAACAACTGCACCAGCAAAGGGATATTGCGAATGATTTCGACGTAGCCCCGGGCAAGGACCTTTCCTATCAGTGAGTTTGACAGCCGCAAAAGGGCGGTAACCAACCCGAAGCTGAAGGCCAGTACGAGACTGATGGCTGTGATTCGAAAGGTCACCATCAGCCCATCGAGGAGCGGTCCGGATATAAATTGGCCGTCGGTTACAGCATAAAGATATTGCGGCACCCGGTACCACTGCCAGTTATAACCAAGCTTTTCGGTGCCGTTTAGCATTAACCAGGTGATGGCTGCGATCACCAGAAAATACTTGAAAAGGTCAAGCAGCAGAGGCCAAAACCGGGACGATTTAAGGTTCGTGTGATACATTAGAGTATAGCTTTTGGGTTTTCGTGTTTCAGCATATTATAGGTTTTCAGGTGTCAGGCATCAAGGAATGCGGAAGTTGGAATGCGGAATGCGGAAAATATGAAAATCCGACATTCAACCATTTCCTTTTCCGCATTCCGCATTCCGAATTCCACATTCCTTTACCTGACACCTGACACCCGACACCTGAAACCTTCAGTTCGTCAGGCTTTGTATGGGTGCGGGAATTGAACCGCCGTGGCTGATAAAACGGTTTGCCTGTTGCGCGTTGTTTACCGGTAGTATGGTTGATTGACCGAGAAGACCTCCGAAGTAGGCGCTGTCACCGGCTTTTTTCCCGGGTACCGGGATCAAACGGGCGGCCGTGGTTTTATTGTTGATGACCCCGATGGCCATTTCATCAGCGATGATAGCGGCAATGGTTTCAGCGGACGTATGCCCCGGAATGGCCACCATGTCCAATCCGACTGAGCAGACACTGGTGATCGCTTCAAGTTTGTCGAGACCGATATATCCCTTACGGACAGCCTCTGAAATGTTGAGGTCTTCGCTGACAGGGATAAAGGCACCGCTTAAACCACCGACCCGGGAACTGGCAAAGGCGCCGCCTTTTTTTACGGCATCATTTAAAAGCGCCAGGGCGGCTGTTGTTCCCGGGACTCCGATACTTAAAAGGCCCAGACTCTGAAATATTTCTCCGACACTGTCGCCGACGTTTGGTGTTGGGGCCAAAGAAAGATCCACCACTCCGAAAGGCACCTTTAGGCTGTCGGCTACTTCTCTGCCAATTAGCTCGCCTACGCGGGTCACTTTATACGCCGTTTTTTTGATCAGTTCGGATATTTGTCCTAAATCCAAATCAGGGTTGGCTTCAAGGGCCCGATCGATCGCTTTTTTAACCACACCCGGTCCACTGACCCCCATATTAATAACAGCGTCAGCTTCGCCGACACCCAGGTAAGCGCCGGCCATGAAAGGGATGTCCTGGGGTATGTTGGCAAAAACGCAAAGTTTGGCGCAGGCCAGGCCATCTTTTTCAGCCGTCAGTTTGGCTGCCTGTTTAATGGTGTTGCCCATGAGCAGCACCGCATCTACATTGATACCTGCCCGGGTAGAGGCCACATTAACAGATGCGCAGACCCGTTCAGTGGCAGTCAACGCGTGCGGGATGGCTTCGATAAGAGCCCGGTCACCGCGGGCAATGCCTTTTTGTACCAAGGCCGTAAAGCCGCCGATAAAATCAACATTGACTTCTTGCGCAACTGTGTTGAGGGTCCGGGCGATATCTACCATCTGTGATGACGAAAGGGCAGCGCACACGATGGCGATGGGACTGACCGCAATGCGTTTGTTGACCACCGGGATGCCGTATTTCTCACCGATTCGATCGCAGACAGGAACTAAATTTTCAGCCAAATGAGTGATTCTTGTAAATATTTTGTTTTTAACTTTATCCGGGTTGTGGCTGGCACAGTCAAATAGATTAATCCCCAGCGTCACCGTGCGCACATCGAGGTGCTCATTTTCAAGCATCTCCAAAGTGGAGATGATTTCTCTATCGGTTAACATCTGCTATTCCCCCTGTCATCCGTTCTCTGTTCTTTGTCTTCTATCCTAACCCGGGTAAACCGGAAAATGCCTAAAGTGAGCTAAAATGCCTAAGAAAAGAAATGCCTAAAGTGCCTAAATTGTCTAATCCGCCGTAGGCGGACTATCTATTTTATAAAAATAGAAACTCACGCTAAGTTGTCATTTCATTGTTCTGTTTTCTGGCCTCCCATACGGCCAGCGTTAACGACTTATAAAAAAGACGGAGCGAAGCGACACCACAATTTTAGGCACTTTAGTGCATTTTAGTCCGCCTCAGGCGGATTAGGCACTTCTCGGGCTAACTTGATTTTTACACAAAAAGATTTTGCCACATAATGTCGTAGATCCGCCTCTGGAGGGCAAAAAAATTACAATTAAGATACTAAATCCTATTGATCGTTTCAAAAATGTTGCGGTGCTGGATACTGATGCTCAACGCCAAAGACTCGGCTTTTGCTCTAAGTGTCCGGTAAAAGGCCTGCCGGTCGATATCAGCCGGTATATCCACTTCGTATATCATAATATTGTTACCGGGGTCATC
>Ga0255055_10003817_pt1 | contig 10070 bp, 9 predicted proteins | sample JV7_2_27_MG_FD_188633 | JGI IMG/M metagenome (GOLD analysis project Ga0255055, IMG submission 188633) | Seawater microbial communities from Jervis Inlet, British Columbia, Canada - JV7_2_27 | ecosystem: Environmental > Aquatic > Marine > Inlet | place: Canada: British Columbia | collected... | reverse complement strand
CCGTTTGATGCGATTTCCATGGGACCGCAAGGTCTGCCGGTCGTTAGCGAGAATAAATGTACAGGTTGCGGGGCCTGTGAACGGGTCTGTCCGAAGCACATTATTAGTCTGTCTTCGATTACCCGCAGGATTATCCGGGAGTACACCACAGAAGAATGCACCACCCCCTGCCAGCGGGGATGTCCGGCCGGAATCAATATTCGGGAATACATTCGTCAAATTTCTCTGGGAAACAATCATCGCGCCGTTCAGGTGATCAAGGAACGTAATCCCTTTCCGGCGGTGATTGGCCGGATTTGCCCCCGGCCATGTGAACTGGAGTGCCGGCGAAATTATATCGATGAGCCGGTGGCGATCAACTATTTAAAGCGCTATGCCGCAGATTATGAAAAGGAAAGCGGCGACCGGATTCTTCCTTACAAGGCTCCGGCGACCGGCCGTAAAATTGCGGTCGTTGGCGGAGGCGTACAAGGTTTGGCGGTTGCGTTTTTTACGGCCCGCCTGGGGCATGATACAACCGTATTTGAAGCTGCCCCCAAACTGGGCGGACTGCTCAGGAGCGCGATTTCAAAAGATAGATTGCCCGAGGAAATTCTGAACTGGGATATTGAAGGCATCATTGAAATGGGCGTTAAGATTGAAACCCAAAAAGCCCTGGGCAAGGATTTTTCCGTAGAATCTTTGATTAAAGAAGGATTTGATGCGGTCTTTTTAGCTTCCGGAGGCTGGGACAGCCGTCTGGCACGCGGTGCCACTGCTGATATCGAATCACCGATTCCCGGAACCTATATGCTGGTAGATCTCATGCGTTTTGGGACCTTGCCCTCGGGGAGCATTTCCGTTGAATCCGATGCTGTGATTGTCGGCGGGGGCAGCCTAGCGCTTGATGCGGCCAAAGTCTGCAAGGAACTGGGAGCCAAAACCATCACCGTTTTATTCCGGGAGACCTGGGAAAACAGTCCTATTTCGGATGAGGAAGTGGGAAAAAGTGGTCTGGCGGGCCTTAACGTGATTTATAATACAGCCATAAACCGCCTTGTCGGAGAGGCCGAGCGACTCGATCAGGTGGAATATATTGAAGCCGATACGCTTAAAAGAACAGTCATACCGGCTCAGACACTGGTGTTTGCCACCGGCCGTTTTCCCGAATTGGTTTTTGTCAGGCCGAAACCGGAAGCTGCTGAAATCGAAGGCGTTGAATCGGCACCCGATTTGTCTATTGGCTGGGAAGGCATCCAGACCTATAAGCGACCGGCATTCAAAGATGAGGTGGGCCTGTTCGCCGAAGGCGATGTACTGGCGGATTATAGCGCTGCTATTAAAGCAATCGGTGCCGGCCGCCGGGCAGCTGCATCAATTCATCAGGTGATGCACGGGTTATCTCCTAACCTGTCGGAGCAAGTCATCACTCCGCAATCCGCCCTGCAAAATGTATATCATGTGGAAAAAGTGCAGGCCAATCAGCGCCAGATCATGCCAATTTGCAGCGGCAAGGAACTGGCGATATGCGGTGAGATCGAAAGGGGCTTTTCCGCCGATATGGCTCAGGAAGAAGCTTCCCGGTGCCTGCAATGCGGATTGATTTGCTATGCGCACTCGGCAGTGACGGATGAAGCGGAAGAATCCTCTGAAGCTTCCGGGTAAAATTTCTTCACGCGACCTGTGCTAAATTCTGGTACTAGTGTTGCGTTCCGCAGGTGATTTACAAAACTCGGTTTTATTTTAGGTGTCAGTTTTTGGGTTCAGGGTTCAAAGGTTTCAGTGTTCTGATGTTCCCCTTTTTCTGCTGTTATCTAACCTCTGAACCTTTGAACGTTGAACCTTTGAACCAGGAGACTGACACCATATGCATTGTGTTGTTTAGCGAGGTTAAAATTGGCTACTGAACAAGGGATCGTACTGCGGGCCGATGCTGAAGCCGCCTGGGTAAAAACCGTGCGCAGCAGCTCCTGCGAAGGCTGCACCGCAAAGGGAGCCTGTCACTCAATGGGCGGCGGCAACGAAATGGAGGTCAAAGCTCTAAATACAGCCGGTGCCAGAGCCGGAGACCGGATCGTCTTGAGTTTTGAGACCGCCTCGTTGTTAAAAGCCACCTTTTTGATTTATGTGTTTCCGATTATCCTGCTCATCGTTGGCGCTGCACTCGGGCAGATGCTGGCCCCCTTTATAGAATTTAGTCCATCGGCGTTATCTGTCCTGTTGGGATTTGCTTTCTTTTTCACCGCGCTGTTTATCATGAAGTCCCGGGCCAATAAAATGGCCAAAAAGAATGCGTACCAGCCCAAAATTACTAAAATATTAACTCATAAGCTATCTCAAAAATAGTAGTGTATCTTCAAAGACGTAGAAATAAAGTTCCGACGGGCGTTAAATGCATTTTTGAGATGGTTCTAACCTTCTTTTTTGGGGAAAAGGTCTTCGATTTCATATTCTTTGATTTTTTGCAGGCAGTTTTCCAGCGCCTGGGTTTCTGTTTCACCGCTACCCTGGAATTCCTGTTTGGAAACGATGTTTATGAGATTGGGCACAGCCACAAATTTTCCTGCCAGATTGCCTGCCATTGTTTCGTGCACATCAATATAAATTAATCTTTCGCTGCGGATAAGATTATACCTGGCAATCCGCGTCAGAATATCATTTTTATTCAATGACAACATAATTTAATCCTTTGCGTTATTCTCTTTCCTCAATTTCTTCCTGAATATCCGGCTGTTCGCTGCTCACTTTTGTTGCCCCCGATCGCCCATAATATCAGAAGTGGTTTCAAAACCTCAGATGAGGTTCAAGGGCCCCGCTGAAGCGGGATTACATGTCTAATCTAAATAGATTAATGTATGCATCAAGGCGCAGGCCGATCGAGAAAGCGCAGCATACATGGGTATGTGAGCATTTATCGGAGGCCTGTGCTGCACCCTATTCCATAAAATCAGATGCGAATCCCGCTTGCGGGGCAACGCAGCCATTGGGCCTCAGATGGGGTTTTGAAACCGCTTTTAGTAAAACTTAAGGGTAACCAGGGAGAAATCAAGTCATCCGGCCTAAAAATAAAAAAGGCAGTTTATCAGCGCTGGATTGGCCGGTAAACTGCCTTTTGTTGTTGAACAAATTGAACTAGACGGAAGCCTTTAGTTTTTTGCCGGCTTTAAATTTAACGACATTTTTGGCTTTGATTTTAATCGGGGCACCGGTTTGGGGATTGCGTCCCTTACGAGCCTTTTGACGGGTTTTCTGGAAGGTACCAAAACCCACCAGGGTGACTTTCCCGCCTTTTTTCTTCAGCGCTTTGGTAACATTGCTCATGAAGGAATCAAGAACTGCCCCGGCGGCAACTTTTGAAACCTTAGCGTCCTTTGCCATTTTACTAATTAATTCTGCTTTTGTCATTTGAGTCTCCTTCTTTTAGGTTTAAAACGATATCTTACAACGTTTTTTTAAAAAGTTTACAGCAAAAAAAATCGTAAGTCAATAAATAAAAGCCTATTTTTCTTGGATTTGCAAGAAGAAATCATTTTAAACACACTGTTTGCCGTAGTTTACCGCGCCCGTATATTCCAAATTTTGCAATCCGGGTTTGGGAATTGCTTTTGATGCAGATTTTGCATAACACGATATCGCATGATTCCTTATCCCAAGTGTTTTAAATATCGCTTTAAAAAAACAGGATTTTATGATAAAAATCTAGGCAATAGATTACTTTTGAAGGTTTAAGAAAATGATCCAAAAAGTTTACGTAACCAACCAACAGATGGCAACGATTTCCTGCCCGCAATGCGATCGGTCCAAAACGGTCGATGTTTCCAAATATGCCACTCTCGATAAAATGGTAAAGATCAATGTCAAATGTCCATGCGGGCATGCCTATAAGGCTATATTGGAAAAGAGAAAGCAATATCGTAAGGAGACCGACCTTGCGGGAACATTCATTCATTTCATCGACGGCCAACCTCAGACCCGGGGCCTTATGACCGTGAAGGATTTGTCCACATCAGGGTTGAAACTTCAGCTGAATGTAAAGCAGAACTTTGCGACGGGCGATCATATGCAAGTTGAATTTCATCTAAACGATGCTCATCGAACCCTGATCAAAAAAACAGTTATCATCAGAAATCAAGGGGAGCAGTTTATCGGGGCCGAATTTGCGCCATTTGAATCCATTGATAAAGCTTTGGGTTTCTATCTTTTCAGTTGACCCAGTTTTTGCATACTTAATAAACGCGTCAAAGTGTTCGTCTTGCTACCCGGAACTTAATCTCTATGAAAAAAAGATGCCCATGGCCCGGTACCGATCCGCTATACGTAAAATATCACGATACCGAATGGGGGGTTCCCCTGCATGATGACCGCAAACTGTTCGAGTTTCTTTTGTTGGATGGTTTTCAGGCCGGGTTGAGCTGGATTACGATTTTAAAAAAGCGGCCCAGTTACCGCAAAGCGTTTGATTATTTTGAGCCTCAAAAAATTGCGGCTTACGATTTACATAAGGTGAAGGCGCTTCTTTCAAATAAAGGGATCATACGAAATAAGCTTAAAATTAAAGCGGCCATTCAAAATGCCCGGTCTTTTCTGGCAGTGTTAAAAGAATTTGAGAGTTTTGATGATTATATCTGGCAATTTACGGGCGGCAAAACAATACAGAATGCCTGGAGAACCTTAGCGGAAATACCCGCCCACACCAACGCGTCGGCCGCGATGAGTGATGATCTAAAAAAAAGAGGCTTCAAGTTTGTGGGTCCAACCATTTGTTATGCATTTATGCAGGCAGCCGGAATGGTAAATGATCATCTTGTCGACTGCTTTCGCTATAACGAGGTGAAATAAACGATAACCCGATTTGACTAGCCTGGAGGGTGGACTGAGGCTAATGCAGAAAAATGTTAGCCCCATCCGCGGAGGTAAGGCGTGTATCACGCGTGTTACAGGACGGATGCCCGGCCGGATGATTTTTTCTTAATGGGCCAGGACACGATAAATATGGAGCTCAAAGTCTTGGTGGTGGATGGTCATTAAATACCCATCATATTTATGGTTGAGACGATCCAACACCGATCTCCAAGAATTACCGTAATAGCGCTCCAGGATGTCTTGATCGACATTCAAACCCTTTTCATGCCTTATCTCATAGTGATCCATGTGGTACCTCCCAAAATCCGATCCAAAATTCGCTACATCCTTCTACAATAATTATCGGAATATGGGCTAATTTCTTTAGACATAAATTCTTGACAGGGCCTGATTATGTAGATACTAACGCGGAACATCGATCTAATTATAGAGTTACCATAGAATCTTGAGATATTGAGGATAAGGAAGGTAGGCGACATGTCATATTGTTCAGCCTGTGGCAAACACCATAATGTGGGTTTCATTTCTACACGTTTTGCCGGGACAGACGGTGTATCGTTAGAGACCGCGAAATGGGCAAATGTTTTTGAAAACGCCGGATTTGCGTGTTTCTATTTTGCCGGCGAACTTGACCGCCCCGCCAAACAATCATATCTGGTTAAAGAAGCCGATTTTCGACACCCGGACATAAAAGATATTTTCAGTAATTGCTTCGGCTCCAGCGTGCGGGGTCGCTTTGTGACTCAAAAGATTTATGAGGTGAAGCAGAAATTAAAAAATTGTCTATACGATTTTATCGATAAGTTTGATCTTGATCTCATCGTTCCCGAAAACGCGTTGACCATCCCGCTGAATCTCCCGCTGGGGATTGCCATTACCGAAGTCATCTCAGAGACAGGCATGCCTGCCATTGCGCACCATCATGATTTTTTCTGGGAAAGGAAGCATTTCATGATCAATGCCTGCTGGGAATACCTGAACATGGCGTTTCCGCCGCATTTGCCGTCGATTCAACATGTGGTGATCAACTCTTCAGCCGACAACCAATTGAGCCTGCGTACCGGCATTTCAGCCACGATTATCCCCAATGTGATGGATTTTGAGAATCCGACGCCGGTGTCCGGCAATTCTGAGTCCTGCGGGTTGGATTCTGATAAAAATCGTCCCTCGAGCGATCAATATGCTTCAGATGTGCGCCAGGCCTTAGGCCTTGTCGATGATGAACTGCTAATTTTGCAACCGACACGGGTGGTCAAGCGCAAAGGTATCGAGCATGCGATTGAACTGGTTCATCGTTTGAAAATGAAAGCCAAGTTCGTCATTTCGCATGCGTCCGGAGATGAAGGCTATGACTATGAACGTCGGGTGCGGGAATATTCTAAGATGATGGGAGTGGATACATATTTTGTCGCCAACATTATCAATGAGAAAAGGGGCAAAACCAAAAACGGACGTAAGGTTTATACTCTGGAAGACATCTATCCACATGCAGATCTGGTGACGTACCCTTCGGACTTTGAAGGATTCGGCAATGCTTTTCTTGAAGCCATTTATTTTTGCCGCCCGATCGTCGTCAATACCTATTCGATATACACCATCGATATTAAACCCAAAGGGTTTTCAGTCATCGAAATTGATGGATATGTCACCGATGAAGCGGTCCGCAAAGCCAAAAAAATTCTGACCGACCCCGAATTGCGCCGCAAAATGGTCGCCCACAACTATGAAATCGCAAAAAAATTCTATTCTTATTCCGTCCTGAGGGGAAAACTGAAAAACCTCATCTTCGACTGCACCGCATGCAATAATATAAAAAATTCAGCATAACCGCCTGCACTATCATTCCGCAATCTAAAATTAAAACAATTTTCACCACAGAGCACACAGAGTTCACAGAGAAATACAAAAGTTAAATTTATCCGCAGATTACGCAGATTACCGCAGATTAAATTAAAAATTAAAAGATTTAAAAAAAATGGGCCTACAGGTTTTAGCTTATTATAACTATTGCTGTCTCTGTAATAATTTTAATGAATATCTCTTAAATCTGCGTTAATCTGCGTAATCTGCGGATTATTAAATCAACAAATTCAATGAAATTTGTGGATCGAATTTGAGCTTTTAGCTCTGTGACCTCTGTGGTAAATTAAAACCTGCAATCCAAAACCTATTTCTCTATCAATCCCCAATCCCCTTTTCCGTAAATCCGCAATCCAAAATCTAGTTATCAGTCTCCCATCGCGGCCATATAGTCATCATATCTGCCCGTGGAAATATCAGGACACACTGGGGCATAAAGGGATTGTGTAATTACAGTTAGTTATCTTGTTTTCGACCCGTTTGGGTGATATAAGGAAACATGCGGAAAATAGGGGTTATTTTTTCCAACCTGTTGACCAAGTGTTGACCAAGTTATCCGGGGATAGGGTGTGCACCCCGACAAGGTGGTTTTCCTGGACCGCTTTCCCCGGTGTTTAATCCAGGTGCGCGACAGGGGGCGTTGAATGAAACAGGACAATGCACAATATGAACAAATTGCAAGAGAAGCTAAGGTTCTCGGTTACATTAAAATAATTGATTTAGTGGGAATCATAGTCGCTGAAGAATCCTACATTGATATTCTTCCAAAACTTAACGATGAGTATCTCCCACGTGGTTTAATGAGGCCCGTAAAACAAACAGAATCTATAGAATATTGGCAGACAAAAGAAAATAGGATTTGGGCATGGATGAGTCTATTTAGAAGATGGGCTGGTATAGAGCCCGACGTTATAAAAGAGAGATCAAGGGGTATTCGTTTTTTAGATTGTTATGGGTTGAACAAAAAATCAGGTGAGTTTAATAAGGTCGATCTAAACCAGAACATTCCAGACTATTTCGACGATTACATAAAATTGGATGATTTTAAAGATTATTTAAAGAATATCGAAAGTCTAAACCAGATCCAATTGCCCGTCCCCTTAATTTTGTGTTCCGATGAAATCCGCAAGCAAAAAATTTTCCCATGCAAGCCAAGTACAAAATGGGAAGATGTGAAAATTACTCTCGTTGACGATGATGTAGTTAAAATAGAAACCCCCCAAGGTGGTGGCAGGTTTTCTTATCATGAATTGGGGCTGTCAGATAGGAGAAGTGCAAATAAACCTAAGATACTGTGGTTTCTTTTTAAATTATTTGCGCAAAACAATGGCTGTGTCTCATCGACTAATATTAAGTATGATCCCAAGTTGCCTGATACAGCTAAGAGGTTAAATAAGCATTTACAAACAACATTTGATATCCATGAATCGATATTTATCGATCATTATAAGACTAAAAAGGGCTATAAAACAAAAATCTTTTTTAGTGATCAAACTGTAGTTACTTAAAATCCCCGGGGACGGAGATGATTTTACAATCATCAAAGGTAAGATTTACTTGACTTGACAACCGCCAATAATGATATCTGTACATTTACCAGAGTTGGAATATCATCTACATATCTGTAGTTTGAGCGAATTTGTGATATTTTATGATATCACAGGTTTTCATAGGTGTGATATTTTGAATGTACTCTCAATGTATCAGTAGTTTTAAGAACCTCATCTGACAATCACATAAATGCAGTTTTCTTGATATTTAAATGGTCTTAATGTATCATTATATCAATAGTACGCTCATTTGGAGTGCAAGTTCTCATCTAAAGTTCGTTCTCACCATCAATTCTCTTAACTATTAATGTTCGACTGTTGAGCGACACCACCACTTCCAACTGCTTTCCCCGCGGACATTTAGAAACTCATTTGTATAGAAAGAAAATGTCCTTGTTCTAAATGTGCTGGCGCTATTATATTCGGCACTAAAATGAAGGGTGAAATCATGAAAAATTTCATTGTCTTGCTAATAGCCGTTTTTATTTTAAGCTGTGCAACAGCACCACAAATTTCAGATGATGGATTTATATCCAGCCGGCCTAATTTTCAAGTTCAATTCCACAAACCCATTGTAAAAAAATCTGTAGAGTCTCAGAGAATCAAGGGTGGCGATATAAAGACTTATCATTTTTCGGTAAATAATACAGAAAATATTTTGATTCAGATTTTTACCGTTTTTCATAGCACAAGAATAGACTACATTTATGGTCCCGAACGGGTTTTAAAAAACATGGGACGTATGGTTTTGGATCCCGTAGTCATTGATGGCCGTCAGTGGATAAAATTTGTTGATGTTTTCAATAACGAGGTTCTGTTTACAGGTTATTTTAGATTTATGGATCAAGCATTTATCAGCGTGGGTAGAATTTGTAATGCAGACGCATATGCAGAGGAAATCGGCTCTTTCCGAAAAGGTGCCTCATTAAAATATGGACAAGGGAAATTATGGGATAAAGCCTTTGCTCATACGGATCAATTATTTTCACTTGGTAAGGTAACACTAGCGGAGTCGCAGAGTGAAAAGCCCCTATCTGCTGAAGAAATTCAAACGACACCAGAGAAAACTAAAATGGAGGCTGAGAGACCACCTCTAGCAAAAGAAAAGCCAAAAATAGCCTCTATAGCAAAAGATGTATCTGATGCCGGAGTCTCGTTACGCAAAGAACCGATGGAAATTACAAATGAAATGAAAATAGGAAAAATGTTGGTAGAATACGGCTTTTTTGACATCTCCAGGAATCCTGACGGCTCTTTTGTGAATGACCTGGTTGATAACAACGATGGCACCGTAACGGATAAAGCAACAGGATTAATGTGGCAGAAAAGTGGTTCTTCAACGCATTTAAATCTCTGGAGTGCAGAAGTTTATATAGAACGGTTGAACCAGGAGCGATTTGCAGGGCATTCAGACTGGCGAATGCCCACTGTAGAGGAATTAGCATCCCTTTTAGCGAGAAGAAGAAAAAATGGTGTTCACATAGCTCCAGCATTTGATTATAAACAGACCCGGTGTTGGACTATTGATACAGGTGACTCACCCGCCTCACACCTTAAGGGAGGTTGGATTATTGATTTTCAAAATGGAGAAGTTAGTCAAGCCTCTTGGCGGAGTAAAACGAGGATACTTGCTTCTAATTATAGTAAAAACCACCAGAATTACGTAAAAGCAGTTCGCTCGGTTAAATAAAAATAACCGCTTAAACTTCTTTATGCTCTATATGTTTAAAAAATCCAAACTTTGTGCATCTTCTATGTAAAACAGGCTTCTTAGCAGCTCTAAAACCTTTGATATCTCCAACTAATCGCAACTGAGCC
>Ga0255055_10003816_pt1 | contig 10070 bp, 10 predicted proteins | sample JV7_2_27_MG_FD_188633 | JGI IMG/M metagenome (GOLD analysis project Ga0255055, IMG submission 188633) | Seawater microbial communities from Jervis Inlet, British Columbia, Canada - JV7_2_27 | ecosystem: Environmental > Aquatic > Marine > Inlet | place: Canada: British Columbia | collected... | reverse complement strand
TAGAGATGATTCTCAGTATCTATTTAAGATAAGACTTGAAATCGACCTGGCAAGGAAGATGGGAGTTGAAGTCCAGGCGGGGAAGATACAACTCAGGTCTGAGATTTCTCACCACCTGATAAGCTATGCTTTGTCGCCACTTGAGACGCGGAGGTCAAATGGAAAAGAGTCGTTCTAAAATTATCTAGGTCAATTGACGTGGTGTCAACGCTTCGGGAGATTTCTATCCAACTCCTCTATGTAAGCCATAGCTCTCTCCAATTCATCGTTGAGGTGACGGATTCTGAGCATGGATCTTACTCTAAAAGTTATTTCTGTCCTGTCGAACGGCTTGTTAACAAAGTCGTCAGCTCCTTCAAGATAGGCTTCCACATCTCTATCCTGATATGCGGTTACCATAATAACCGGGATTGACTTAGTTCTTTCTGCCCCTTTCAGCCTCTTACACGTTTCTACTCCATCAATTCCGGGCATCTTAACGTCCATGAGAATGACCTGCGGCTCCTCGTTCTGAGCCAAATCTATGGCTTCCTCTCCACTTGCAGCTGCAATTACATCATAACCATCCTCAGTTAGATAGATGCTGAGCAGCTCCCGTATTTCCTTTTCGTCATCAACAACCATGATCTTTTCCGCCATGGTGCCCCTCCTTTTCCTCCAAAAACAGAAAGATTGCCAATGCAAACATCTAGAAGTGTCAGCAGTGTGTTGAAAGCAAGATCGATGCCGAGATCAAGGGGGGGTTGAAATTATCTGTTACTTAGATCTCCATGGCCCAGGTACGTGGAGGATTAAAGATTGCGAGATGATTTGGAATACCGGGGGAAGAGAAATTCCAAATTCCAAATCCCAAATATCAAATAAATCACAATGACCGTAATTTCAAATTCCAAACCTATTTTGGTCATTGAATATTGGAATTTGAGATTTGTTTGTAATTTGGTGCTTGGAATTTGATATTTTACAATGCTCCATTACTCCAGCGGACTCACGCATCAAGGAAAGACCTTAAAAGCCCCCTGTGGGGGCAATTCAAAGCTAGGTCCTTTGGGCCTGGATTCTTTACTTTTAATCCCTTAATCATGAGTGCTTATAGCTAGGGTCTGAAAGGAAAATTCAACAATTCCTTGGTTTGATGACAGTGGGGGCTTGGCTCCCTGTTCATCAAATCCAACAGTCTTTTCTTATTTTGCAGCAATAGCCAACCCCTTAGCCCGGATATTTTATGAATCCCTGTCGCGAGACCGCGAAACTGGGAACCCGCTTGCGGGACTGAGCGGCTTGTCTCGTCGAAGCTTTAGCGAAGACGGAAGCGCAGCGAGCGCGAAGAAGATGGGCGTGCCACGCGCAGCGCAGGCGCTTGCGCCGCGTGCCGGGCAAAACCGTCCCGCGGTACCGCGGGATTGGCTCCGAGGCGTACCTGAGTAGTACGTCGCAGGGGGAGCCTGTCCTGAGCCTGTCGAAGGAACACCCGAGGACGCCCATATCTGTGGTCGCAGCAAGTGATTCATGGAATTTCCGGGTTAGGAGTAGAGCGGAAACTCGACCAGCGGCATGTGATTAAACGGGCCACTCCCTAAAATAGTTCAATTTTTCTTGACAGTTACTTCAGTATGATATATTTAGTACTAAAGATATCATACTGAAGGAGTTGCAGGTATGGAGAAGAAATGGCTGTTACGGTTGCCCAGAGACCTGGATGATTGGCTTACTCTTAAAGCGGCAAAACAAACTGTCAAGCGCGGCAAGAGAGTGTCAAAGAACACTCTGATAATTGAACTCGCCACCGACGCGCGGCAGGAAAAGGTTTCGGATCCTACCATTGAGCCACCTGGGGCAGAAGGGTGGCAGGAGGTGAGATCAGCACTGGAATTCATTCAAGAGACAATAGAGGCGAAGACTGATATGGATTCACCTGGGAGTGATCGGTTGAAACAGCGAATCTCAGTCAACCTGAAATTGCTGGAGTCTTACTTTGAGGATCTCGAGCAGTAGATGACTTCACTGTCGTGTCTTCTTATTTGAATTTTGAGACATTACCATCCAATAGCCCCCCAGATTCTATTGATAATGTCGCATACGATATGTCTCCTTTCACTTTCCCCGTGCGGAAGAAAGTTAATCTGCCCCTGCAAATCATTTCACCTTCAAAATTCCCCGCAACGCTTACTGCCTCGGCTTCAACATTTGCATCAACATTACCATCTTCCATAATCTCCAGGGAACCACACTTGATAGTCCCTTTCATAGAACCATCTATGATTAGGGTTCCATCTGTTTCAATGCGCCCTTCTAGGTTACTGTTTGCTGAAATGACGGTAGTCTCAACCGGTTTGATTTGATTTCTGAAAAGCTTTACTTTTGGCTGTTTAGTCAGGTGCTTGTTGGGTTTTTCATTTCTTTTCTGCCACATTGCGCATTCCAGTGATTCCGGCCACCTGATCCACGCCATTCCAGCCGTCTAATCCAGTGCAAAGCGGCCACCCAATCCAGGGCATTACAGCCACCTGGTCGGAGCGAAGCGACGCGGGCACATTCATGGTTACTCTGAATCCTCTGTCTGAGTCAACTTTGATTTTCGTTTTCTCATAGATTCTCCTTTCAGGTTGATTTTGTAGGCATTATGGATCAAGCGATCCATGATAGCGTCGGCCAGTGTTGGATCACCGATGATTTCATGCCAGTTGTCCACGGGGAGCTGAGCGGCCACGACAGTGGAGCGCAGGCCGTGGCGGTCCTCTAGGATTTCTAAGAGATCATGGCGTTGTTCGTCGGTAAGTTTGGCCAAGCCCCAGTCATCTAAGATGAGCAGATGGGTTTTGGCGAAGCTGGCAAGGAGTTTTCCGTAGCGTCCGTCTCCTTTGGCGATGTGCAACTCTTGCAGGAGTCGTGGCAGCCTGGTGTAGTTGGCGGTATATCCTTCCCTGCAGGCTTTATGTGCCAGTGCGCAAGCGATGTAGGTTTTACCACATCCCGTTGGGCCGGTGATGAGCACGTTAAGGTGCTGGCTGATCCACTGGCATGATGAGAGCTTTGCCATCAGGGACCTATCCAATCCCCTGGGGTGCCGATAGTCGATATCTTCAATGGCGGCGTTTTGCCTAAGCTTTGCTTTTCTGAGCCGTGTGGTAAGCCGACGGTTTTCTCTCTCTGTCATCTCGCGATCTATCAAAAGGCCCAACCTTTCCTCGAAGCTCAGGGAATCGATCTCCGCCATTTGCATCTGTTCCTCAAGGGCACGGGCCATGCCGCTGAATCTCATGGCTTTGAGTTTGTCCAGGGTGGGATATGTCAGCATCGGTTTTCTCCTTCTCCGTTAGTGGTAGTAGTTGGGTCCACGGATGTTTTCGTGTTCAATGGCCGGAGTTTCCGGATGAGCTGTGGGCAGTGGTCTTTTGTCCAGGCCGTTTTTGAGAATGGCCTGGACACTTTTGAAACTTAAAGATCCGATAGCCAGGGCACGTGCACAGGCAGCCTCCAAGCGCTCCTGGCCGTATTGTTTGCCAAGGCGCATGATGCCCAAACAGGAGCGAAAGCCCTGCTGAGGATGGAGCCGGGAGGTCAGGATGGCCTCTATGAGCTTGGCAGTGGCGCTTCCGGTCTTGCTGGCCCAGCGAATGAGTCTGTCTGGTGTCCATTCGGCGTATTTCTGGTGAGCTTTGGGCATGTGTTCTTTGAGGGTGGTGAAGCCGCCTTTCCGATATGAGCGCCTGTGGCTTGCAAGGCGGCGGCCTTTATGGAAAGCCTCGATGGTGTTTATGGTTATGCGCACATCGATCTCGCCTTTGACCAGTTGATAGGGCACCGAGTAATAATGGCTATCAACTTCAATATGGTAGTCAATGTGGACGCGAGCCTTTTTCCATTCGGCATAGACGTAGGACTGCACCGGCAGGGGTTTGAGCGCCGGTTTGTCCAGAGTCTCGAACAGAGACCGTCGTGAGCCGGGAAGCTTCTTGAAGGGGCGATCGTTGAGTTTTATCAGCAGTTCCTGGATTGCGGCGTTGAGTTCAGCAAGGCTGAAAAAGGTCACGTTACGGAGCCTGGCAAGGATCCAGCGCTCCACCACCTGCACACCCACTTCCACTTTGGCCTTATCTCTGGGTTTGCGAACTCGGGTGGGAATGACTGCACAGCCGTAATGGTTGGCCATATCTTGATAGGTTGGATTGAGGTCCGGCTCGTACAAACAAGCCTTGGTAACGCCGCTTTTAAGATTGTCAGGCACCACTAGCTCGGCTACACCACCAAAATACTGAAAGGCTCGCACGTGGGAGCTGATCCAGTCGGGAAGAGACTGGCTCCAGGTGGCCTCGGCATAGGTGTAGTTGCTGGCTCCGAGGACAGCGATAAAGATCTGAGCTTCGCGAATCTCTCCGGTGGCTCTGTCCACCACGGGGGCGGTCTGGCCGGCGTAGTCGACGAACACCTTCTCTCCAGCCCGATGCTCCTGGCGCATGACTAGGTCCAGTTTGCCAGCCCACTCTCGGTATTGGTGACAGAACCAGCTGTACTGGTAGCCTTGAGGATGGGCTTGCTTGTACTCCTCCCAAAGGAGGAACAGAGTCACTCCCTTGCGCCTGAGTTCTCGGTGGATCTCAGACCAGTCCGGCCATGGTCGAGATCCTGGGGGAAGTACCTGGGGTGGAGGAAAGAGCCGCTTTTCCAGCTCAGCCTCATCCAGCTCCGGAGGCAAAGGCCAACTCAGCCCCGCATCTTCAACTCGGCGGAGGTAGTCGGCTACCGTAAAACGGCTCACAGAGCAACTTCTGGCAATCTTTCGGTTACTCAGACCATGTTCCCATTTCAGACGAAGAACCTCTTTGATCTTTCGCATGGATAACCTCTTTGCTGCCACCTGTACCCTCCTTGCTTGGATTTTAAGGAAGGCACAGATTACCAGTGGTTATCCCGCGCCGCTATGCTTCATAACAGGGTGGCTGGCTTGCTCTGGAATCACCGGCCGGATTCGACTGGAATGGGTGGCTGGCTTGCAATGGAATCAGTGGCCGGCTTGCAATGGAATGGGTGGCTGATTTGGACTGGAATACGCAAACACTGCGTATAGCCCCCACGAACCTTCATGCCGCCGACCTTGAGCATAAGGCGGCGATAAGCGAAGTACAGGCCTATGCACGAGAGCGCAGTGCCCAACACAAGTTCGAGATTGCTGAAGTTCACATCTCCTCCGTCTCAAGGCCAACTATGAATAGACGTCCCAAATATTAGTAAAATGTATTTTTCTAGGGTATCTAAGTTCAGTTACCTGTGAGCGTATTAACGTCAAAAACCATTCTGATAATAATTACATAAATGCAAGTCTTCCGACTTGTCCACCCAGAAATAGGTGTCAAAATTTATGCCTAATGAAACTAGCCGAGTAAGAGTGTGGATTACATCCCTTAATTCACACTCTGCTGGAATTTACTCTGGCACAAGATATGGCCCACTGTCAACGCCATGAAAGAAAACCCCATCTGGCCCGTAAGTCGATTGGGGCTGAGCTTTTTTAGTCTAGTTTTAGACTGGGGCAGTAATTGAACTATGGTCTTGAGATCCACAGGCCCCTTGGGAACGCGAGTTATCAGAGCGTCCACAAATACCGCACCAAGAATGCGTCCCCATTTACGCGAAAAGAGCTCTTGAGACAGCAATACTAGCTTTGATCTTTGAAAAATAAATAACGGCCGGGATCATCTGCAGGCGTCAGTGAAGCTGTACGCGTGTCCGTCGCGTTGAGTGGTTAGCGCATTCTAATAAGATAAGAAGAAACTACTTTTTGTTTCCCTTCTTTTTCTTAGCGCCGGTGGATCGACTCTTTTTCTGACGTTTCGACTTATTAGTTTCTGACTTAGATTCGTACTTGATTCTCATTGTAAACGGGAAATCATGATATTGAGTTGTTGAATGTAGTCTTATTCGATATGTAGAATTAACTTCACTAGCCTCTCCCGTGAACATGAGCTCAATTTCAGATTCTTCGACTGCTCCTGGCGGTAATGATGGAAACGTTATTGGTAGCCTAATTTGTTTCGTTAAGCCGTCAGGGGCATCGAGAGGATTAGCTGTAAATGAGACAAGAGGTCGAGGTTCAACCATTTGCGGGCTTTCTGCAGGTGATGCTCCTCCAACAAGGGCGACTGTGGTCCACGAACTAAAGGAACTTACAGACTTGTACTCGCAAGGCATTAGGCCAACGTCATCCCTACAAAAGAGGTAGACATGACTTATTTCTGAAGTCGTTTCAGATGAATCGTTACGAACATGTAGAGGCAATGCGAAATTCTCACTGTGTGTGATGCCCCCTATTTCTGGGATTTCATCCGCGACTTCTGCTCTAGGAATAATAGTTCCGAGAATTCGTATCGAGAATCGCTCTGTAACTCCAGGTCGCGATCGTCTGCGCGACTCTCCAATTGCCCATTGGAGTTTAGTAACCAAATCTGATTTGAGCGTGTCTATACTACCCCCGTAAACAGTATGCTGACGATGTTTAAGATCAAAGGGGATATCCTCGGTTTTCTGAGTTAGGAGCAACACTATTTTTCCCAATGCATGAGCATAACCGACTTCATAAAACACATTCGGATTCCGACCCGTCATGTCCGCAACTATTACGTCGGCCTTGCTGATTTGATTGAAAATGCGATCCAGCATTCCTTCAGTAAAAATCTGTTCATCGAGGCTTTCAGCATATGCACCTACCTCATTAGCAGCACCTTTGATACCGAATTTGTAAATATCGTCGAATTTTGGATCGAAAGGCATTAGCACAAAAACAAATGGTTTAGGAATGGTTGACTCAATGTGATTTTCCATGATTCATCCTTTTTTGCATTGTTGACCCTTACCTTCTCGAGCCCCAAAAATGAAAAACATGGTTCAGCGACTCAAAGATATAGGCTCCATCGTTCAGCTACAGATGCACACTAGCTGAGTTCTCTAGAACTGCGCCAGGAATGCTCCTAATTCATTGACACTCACTGGACAACCAATGCTGTGCTCTGCCGTGAATTTCCACCAGGCCCTCCTCTGAGGCTCTCTGTAACTGTATCGTAACCGCAATGGACTAATCCAAAACCCTCTCCCACCAGCGGTCCGTCTCACTTGCGTCAAGTGCTCTCTTTAAAAGGCGCTTGAGATACAGGCTGGCGAATTCTTGTGATGTATAAAAGCAGTCCGGAGTTTCCTTGTCACGCCAGGCAGGATTGCCCGTGTCGTCTACGACAAAGTATGCCCGAAATTCTCTCGAAGCTTGAGATTGGACCTGATAGCCTCTAAATGAAACCGGGCCATCAAACTCTTGAATAAGGAGAACAGAATACTTGAGTGTATTCGAATATTGCTGAGTCCATCCCATCGTGAAGCTAGCAGTCGGGGTACTAACGATACAACGAGTCTTCCCAGCCTTTTGGAATGTTATTTGAGGCGAATCGGGTACAGATTTTATCGAGATTGCCTCCTGTTCTAGGTATTCAAACATGGCTGCGAGCTCGCCCTCCGCCGCCCGCACGCCTTCCACCGAGCCAAGAAACTGCTCTCGCTCGGCGCGCATCTTAGCCGCACTTGCAAGCCGGGCGGCAGTCTCCTGAGGACTTTCTTCGCGGGGCTCTCCACCAGCTTCCTGTACACGAGCATCAATTGCGGCAGCCGCAGCTCGGGCACCGTACCTTTCGATTCCAAACCAGATTTTCGTTTTTGGCAACCATGGAGGCAACTTGGACGAATCCAACGCGATAACGATAAGAAATTCCCAGCCGTCTTCGAGTGCACGCTCCTTAATTGCCGTTTCTTCTATGCGAGTCCACTTCGTCTGCCCCCACCCGTCACGGTACAGAACCACGCAGATCCGGGCGTTCTCACGGAAAAGTGAACTGAATTCCTCCAATCCATCCTTACCCACCAATTCTTTCTGGCGTTCGGAATATATGAATACTTTCATCCGTTCGCGGAGCTCATCTGCGATGGAAGTGGCCAACGCCTCGTCGTCGGCCAAGAATGAAAACGCGACATCATATTCATATTTGAGACTGTTCAATAATTCAGCTTTAGCAATGGGCTGATCTTTCCATATCTCCTGAACATGAAGATGATATCAAGGGTCAAGGAGATATCATGTTCAATGACATGCATCAACACATTATCCATACCCATGTAAGTATTGGTGTGTTCCATGCGATAGCGGTTTTCTTTGACCAGTCCATAGTTCCTTTCAATTGCTGTTCGCATGGGTTTGAGTTTTTTGTAAATGATTGACCCTGGGATGGCAGGGCCGTATTTTCGGTAACTGTCTTTGAATCTGGTGTAATAAATCAGCCCATTGGGAAACGAGCTTCTCAGATATGGGCAATCAAAGGTCATTTGCTCTGTTCTTTGACAAATTTTACGACAGGCGTATTTGCTGCGTTTCCTGGCATAGTCAACAACTACCCTGCTCATCTGCTGGCCCCAGATGCAGAGCGGAATACCATCGGCAGTAAAGCCTTTCGGATATGCGGTTTTTTTACGAATGATGACAGGGATGATTTTATAGTCTTCGTAGAGTTTCTGGTGGATCGGTTCTGCATCATAGCCCCGGTCTAGCACAATGTAAGCTATCTTGATCTCGGGGAAGCGCTCGCGAAACTCATCTAGGAGAGGAAACAGGCAATCCTGGTCTGATGCATTCCTCGGGCTGATTGCGCTTACCAGCGGTACTCCGGTGATGGTCATAAGCGAATGGGCCTTGTGGCCAATGGGAAACTTATCCCGGTGATGGGGGCGGCCGAAAGTAACCGAAGGGTCAGTAAAGAGCCAGGTGCCATCTGGCTGTTTCTTACCATTGGTTGAACAATACGCCTGAATGGTGGTTGAGTCAGCAACAACAATAAGTCCTTTCCGTCGATTCTTAGGAAGCATCGGCAACTTCGGATCAAGCAGATCGAGTGCATGAGCATGGCGAACAAAGCCTGCATGGATCTCAGCATAACCTCTAATACCCAGTCTTTTCCTCAGGGTACTGTACGTATTGTGCGCTGGCACTTTACCACCGTAAAACCCGCAAAGCCTTCGGTAGGTGGCCACCTCTTTGAGCCGTTGAACCAAGATGCGATCCGAGATGAAGACCTGTTTGACTTTGAGAATGCGAGAGAGAACCAGCGAAGCTCCATAGCCCTTTGGGCCACGACTGCCAAAAGCCTTTTCAACCACAGTGGCGATAGGTTGAGAGTCGATGCTGAGAAAGTAGTTAACCAGATCATTCTTACGATCAGCAAGATCTGCTGCAGCACTAGAAATCGTTCCAAAGGGGATCTGGATTTCTCCCATAGTGGCACCTCGCAAGCTGTTCAATAAAAACCCAGGGGGGTGTTCAATAATTCATGGTGCCAGATTGCGGGGAGAAATTAAAGGAAACCTATTGATTCTACTTAAAATTACCGAAAATCACTTGTCAAAGAGCAATATCCGTCACCCCTGAAAAAGTGGGGATGACTTTTCCCAAAAAGTGGGGATAACTTTTATGTCAATAGCGTTAAACACTCATGAAATTAACGTAAAAGTGGGGATAACTACCCCAAAGGTACCTATGTAACTATTTGATTTTACATCAATAAAAAACATTGAACAGTCTCAATTACGGTTTTCCATTCCTTAAGTTGCTCTTGGAAAAGCTCTTCAGAATCATAAACTTTTCCAGTGCTCTTAAGTGTCATTTGGCAAGTCTCACACTTGACCTCACTGCACTTCTTATTTCGGTGGTTTGTGTAGGTCTCACAATTGGGGCAGAAGCATTCAAAAACCTTATCTGAATAATGGTCTTGTTCTGATATTCCGTATGGCTTAAGTCCTTTCTCATGGCACACACTGCAACTGTAATCAGCACAATCCCCTTGTGGGATACGGTGTAACCGTCCACACTTGGGGCATTCACATTGCCGTGCTTCCTCTTCCTGCTCAAGCAACTTGGCAACTTGGCAAGGACTCCAAGAGGAAGTAGCCCCTTCATAAATGCCCCTCACGAAAGCATCAGCAACACCACCTTGCTCAACGATGTCGAATGAAATTAGCTTAAATCCATCTTCTGAGACAAT
>Ga0255055_10003815_pt1 | contig 10076 bp, 10 predicted proteins | sample JV7_2_27_MG_FD_188633 | JGI IMG/M metagenome (GOLD analysis project Ga0255055, IMG submission 188633) | Seawater microbial communities from Jervis Inlet, British Columbia, Canada - JV7_2_27 | ecosystem: Environmental > Aquatic > Marine > Inlet | place: Canada: British Columbia | collected... | reverse complement strand
GCAGTTGGATCCATTAAAAATAACTTACCTACAAATCCAATAGATAGCGTTGCATTCAAAGAAATTCTTGGAATGTCGGTAATGCTGATTATTGGTGTATTTATCAATCCACCAATTCAAATACAGCTTAGACGTAGAAGAAAATAAAATAAAAATAAAAATAAAAAAGAAAAAGAGATTAAAGGATTTATTCTTCCTTCTTTTCTTTCATCATTTTCCAAGAAAGAACTAGATTTCTTACTGAGTAAGCATCGTCTATCCTACCAACAGCAGACCATTTAGGTGCATCATGACCGTAATTATGGTCTTTCTTAGCTTTTTCCATTTCTTCTGCAACAGCTTGAACATATCTATCTATACTGTCCTTATTTTCGTTTTCAGTTGGTTCAACCATCCAAGCTTCATGTGCGATTAATGGGAAGTATACTGTTGGTGCGTGGAAACCTCTGCTAATGATCATCTTTGCAATATCCATACCTGAAACATCGTAATTTCTTAAGAATGGTGTTGCTTCTAGAACTGATTCATGTTTTCTTGGAAGTGCAGGATTATGACTTAATCTGAAACCATCGAGTTTTTCCAATTTTCTCATCATATAGTTAGCTGTTAGTACTGCTTGTTCTGCAGTATGTCTTAGACCTTTCTCACCAAGAGCTGCGATATATGCATATGCTCTTAATGCAATAGCAATGTTACCGTGGTATCCATGTAGTTTCCCAATTGTTTTTGGTCTGTCATAATTGAAATTGTAGAAATCTTTTTCCTTGTCATGTTCGATTGTTGGTACAGGTAAATAGGGTTCTAAAACTTCATTACAACATACTGCTCCAGAACCTGGACCTCCACCTCCGTGAGGTGTAGAGAATGTTTTATGTAAGTTGAAGTGTAGTACATCATAACCCATGTCACCAGGACGTATTTTCCCTACAATGGCATTAAAATTAGCTCCATCATAATACAATAGTCCTCCTGCCTCTTTCACAATTTGTGACATTTCTATGATTTCTGATTCAAAGATTCCTAATGTGTTTGGATTTGTTAGCATTAAACCAGCAGTTTTATCGGAAACAGCTGCTTTCAATGCATCCATGTTTACTCGACCATCTTCGTTTGACTTGATTTCAATTAGTTTCAATCCGTTCATTACTGTACTAGCTGGATTTGTACCATGACTTGAATCAGGTGCAATAATCTCATCTCTTTGAGTTTCTCCATGGTCATCATGATAAGCTTTGATTAAAGCTAAACCAGTATATTCACCACTAGCACCTGCGGGAGGTTGTAATGTTGTATATGGAAGACCTGCAAGTTCACCTAATGCAACTTGTAATTCATAGAGAATTTCAAGCAGCCCTTGAACAGATTCAACAGGTTGATCTGGATGCAAGTACATCATTTTCTCTGATCTTGCAATAGTTTCATTGATCTTTGGATTGTATTTCATTGTACAAGAACCTAAAGGATAGGGACCAATATCTATACAGTAATTCATGTGTGATAATCTAATGAAATGTCGCATAACTTCTCCTTCGTGTAGCTCTGGAAGTTCAGGTGGAGTGGTTCTTAACATATGTTCTGGAATTCTGATCTTGTCTCTAGCGAAATCACATCTAGGAGGTAAGTGACCTTTTCTTCCTTTCTTTCCTAATTCAAAAATTAGTGGTTCGTCATATTTTGCTTGTCTGTACATTATAGATTCCTCCATTCTTCAAGTGCCTTAGCATAATCGTCTAGGTCTTTCTCGCACAATAAGTACGAAGTTGTTACTAGATAATCTAGAGTTTCACCATCCAAAGAAATTGGGATTCCAGCGAAGATTTTTCTATCTAACATGAAATCAGTGAATTCCTTTTTCTTCTTTTTTGGAATTTTGAGATCCAGTAAAAAGGTATTGAAAAATTCTGTGTCAAAGACTCTCTTTACACCTACTTTTTCCAATTCTGCTGCAAGATAATGTGCACTTAGATACATTGTTTCTGCTGTATCTTTGTACCCTTCAGGACCGATGAGAGATAAATGAATTGCAGCACTTAGAGCTACTAATGCTTCATTTGTACAAATATTACTTGTTGCTCTTTCTCTTTTAATGTGCTGTTCTCTTGTTTGAAGAGTGTTAGCAAAAGCTCTTTCTCCTTCTCTGGATGTGATTGTTAGTCCAACAAGACGACCTGGCATTTGTCTGGTTTCTCTTTTATTGAAATTCATCGCTATAATTCCCAAAAGAGGTCCTCCAAAATTCAATGGACCACCACCTATAGATTGTCCTTCTCCAATAACTATATCAGCACCATATTCACCAGGTGGTTTAAGGAGTGCTAGGGAATTCATATCTACTCCAAGAACAACTTTGACACCTTTTTCATGTGCATCATTGATTATCTCTTCTAGTGCATCTTCAATTACACCAAAGAAGTTTGGATTTTCAATATATATTCCAGCTATTGTATCATCCATTAGTTCCTTTGCCTTTACAATATCCATTTTACCTGTTGCTTCATCATAAGGAACTTTTGTCAGTTCCATTTTAGCACCAGTAACATAGTTTTTCAATACTGCTTCACGATTTGGACCAATTGCTTTTGTATACAGGAACTTTATCCTTTTTGTTATCCTTGAAGCCATTAAAGCAGCTTCACCAACAGCTGTAGCCCAATCATACAGAGAACTGTTTGCAACATCCATACCTACTAATTCGCAAATCATACTTTGATACTCAAATAAAGATTGAGTAGTTCCCTGACTCACTTCTGGTTGGTAAGGTGTATAAGCACTGTAAAATTCTGTTCTTCTTACTAGTTCATCTTGAGCAGCAGGCATGTAAATATCAAGTAAACCACCACCAAGAAAAGACCGAACGTCTCTTGTTGATATGTTTTTACTCAATTTCTTTTTAATTGCCTCTGCTAATTCATATTCACTATTATAGTGTGGTATATTTTCAAGTTTACCCTTAAATCGAATCTCCTGGGGAATGTCAGAGAATAGTTCTTCGACATCTTTAATCCCGAGATATTCGAGCATTTCTTCTATATCTTGTTTAGAATTAGCTAAATAAGGGTGAGCATAGTTTTCACCCATAAAAAATCACCTCTAAAGTTCTAGTGAGAACCTTCTTCTACTTCTTTCTCAACTTGTTTTGCATATTCTTCAGGACTAATCAGACTATCAGTTCCATTTGTAGGTTTGACTTTAACTATCCAACCTTCACCATAACAATCTTCGGTAATGGGGGCTGCATCGTCTTCAAGATCTGAATTTGCTTCAACTACTTCACAATCGAATGGTGCATAGAAGTCAGAAACTGCTTTTAAGGCTTCAATAATACCCATGGAATCACCTTCAGAGAAGGTATCTCCAACAGCAGGAAGTTCTACATATGCAAGTTCACCAAGTTCAACGCTAGCGTAGTTGGTAACACCGTAATTCCAAACGCCACCTTCATCTAGAACCCACTCATGGGTTTTAGTAAATTTGACGTCTCCTTTTATTGTGTATTTATCTTTAACTCTTATATCGCCCATTTTTATTCCTCTTATTTGTAGAATTGATTTAACGAAAAGAAGTTCAGTTTATAAAGTTTTTTTTACATAGTCCTAAAACATATTTTAATCAAAAACTCTTTTGAAAAAAGGGAAACTATTCTATTTATCATAAGGTATTTACAGATCTACAATAACGTGACAATACCATTCATTTTCTTTTTTTTCTAATTCAAATTTGTGCATTGTTACAGCTTTTACATCTGTAAGTAACTCATCCTTTTCATAATCTATGATTGCTCCATGAGCTTTACATAACAACTTATGTCCTTCGTCTTCTTCGATAATTATTTCATAATCTTTGAAAAGTGCAACTTCAACATCTTTTAGATAGACTAACTCCCCCAGGAAATCATATAATAATAAATCAAGATTTTCTGCTTTTAGTTCAAATTCCCAGACTCTTTTAGCTTTAAAATTCTCTAAAGTAATCATAGCTTCCATCATCGCAATTCCTGCACCTCTGAACAGTTCAGGAAGCGAATCTGCAAACACCTCGAAAGCATAATCTGATTTGACTTCTTCAGTAAGGATGTTGTATCTGAACATTAATCTCACAAAACAGAAAAAAGCTTGAAATAAAAATAATCCCTTTTTAGATAGTTTTCTGTCTAATCACGATATTTATTAGAACACAAATTACTTCTCTGGTGAGAACAATGTCACATCAAAATATCCCAATGGAAAAAGTAAATGATTTTACGTGGGAAATTCCAACATCATATAAAAAAGGTATGAGAGTGCCTGCAAGATTAATTCTATCTCCAGCTCTTAAACAAGGTATAGAACAAAGAGTGGTCGATCAGATTACCAACGTAGCTACTCTTCCTGGAATTCAAAAATATGCAATAGCACTTCCTGATGCTCATGCTGGGTATGGCTTCCCAATTGGTGCGGTTGCAGCAATGGATATGGAAGAAGGTGTAATAAGTCCTGGTGGTGTTGGTTTTGATATTAATTGTGGAGTACGAATGTTAACTACTACACTTGAAGAAAATGAAGTTAAGCCAAAGATAAAACAATTAGTTGAAGAACTATTTCGTCGCGTTCCCGCTGGTGTTGGTGTAAAACTTAAACATGATCCGAAGCTTGTGAATCTCTCGCGTTCTGAATTTAATTTAGTTTTAGAAAATGGTGCACAGTGGTGCCTTGAGAACGGCTATGCGCGAGAAGAAGATATACCACGAATAGAAAGCAATGGAAACATGCCTGAAGCTAATGCTGCTCATGTTAGTGATAAAGCTAAAAGTCGAGGATTAAATCAACTAGGAACTCTGGGATCTGGTAATCACTATTTGGAAATTCAGGTTATTAAACCAGGAGATATTTTTGATAAGGAAATTGGAGCAAAACTTGGAATCAGAAATCCACATCAAGTAACTGTGATGATTCATTGTGGATCACGTGGTTTCGGTCATCAAGTAGCTACTGATTATTTGAGAACATGTCTTACTGCTATGAACAAGTATAAGATTCCGGTTTTAGATCAAGAACTTGCTAGTGTTCCAGTTAAATCAAAAGAAGGAGAAAATTACTATTCAGCAATGAGCTGTGCTTCTAATATGGCTTATGCTAATAGACAAATTATAACTCACAACGTTAGACAAGTATTTACAGAAGTTTTTAACAGAAGCGAGGATGAACTTGGATTAGATTTAATCTATGATGTTGCTCATAATATTGCAAAAATTGAAGAACATAATGTGGATGGAACCAAGAAGAAATTAATGGTTCATAGAAAAGGAGCAACTAGAGGCTTTCCACCAAATCACCCAGAAATACCTAAAGAATATCAAGACATTGGTCAGCCTATAATCCTTGGTGGGTCCATGGAAACTGGTTCTTATCTCTTGACAGGAACTCAAAGAGCTATGGATGTCAGTTTTGGTTCAACAGCTCATGGGGCAGGAAGAACTATGAGTAGAAGTAAAGCAAAGAGAAAGATTAGAGGAGATTTTCTACAACAAAAAATGAGAGAAAAAGGAATCTATGTTAAAGGAGCTTCCATGCCTGGACTAGCGGAAGAAGCAGGTTTTGCTTATAAGAACATAGATGAGGTTGTTAAAGCACTGAAATCTGCTGGAATTGGTCATCCAATCGTTAGAGTGAGACCTATTGGAAATGTCAAGGGATAAATCTCCCTTAGATATTTTATCTAAAATCAACTATAGACATACATAATCCTACTTCTTTTGACCATTTTCCTATTTTTTCGAGAACTCTACCTACATTGTCAGCTTCAGCTCCTGAAGCCCCCTTATGTCCTCCTCCAGCCATTGAATGCGCTAAGAGGTCAACACGATATTTTTCTACGAGCTCTTCTGATAATGATCTACTCAATCTCAGACTAACTTTAACTTCAGATGGATATTCAGTGAGATATGCTGCTCCAATAGCTCCCCTCTTCATAACTTCATTTGCTATGAATGCGAGATTAAGATGTAAAGGATGGTCAATGATAACAATGAAATCTGTTATCACAATTCTTTGTGCAGTCTCAATAGATTTTTTCCTTGTTTGACGAAGATTTTTCACGCGCTGTAAAATATTTTCTTTCCACAATCCCTTCCATCCCTCAAAAGCTAAAATCTCAATAAGTTCATCATGATCTTTTATTGAGAATGTGGTTTTACATGCATCTTGAAGGAACCAGATTTTTTCATCCCACGATAAACTAGTTGGATCCTCTTGAAGACTCAAAGGAGCAGGAATTTCATAACTTGCAGTATCAGTAATTTTAGAAATGTCCACTAATTCCTTAATGTAATCTGGTAGTTGAGAAGAAAAGATTTTTTCGATTAAATAAGCAGCACTCGGTGCTCCTGCTTCAAATTTGACGTGTTTTGCATCCATTTCTTTTTCTTTATTAGAAATATGATGATCAATAAAATACTCAGCTGGTTTGGAATTAAAAGGTTCTAAGTCAACAATCGCAAACCAGTTAGTTTTAGAGGTCTCTATAATTATCTCTTTATCTTTGAAAAGAGCATAATCAAAAGGGATGTAAACTAATTCCTTGGTGGAGAATAGGTAACGGAAGATTGCTGCAGAGATTAATCCATCGGGACAATTGAAGTGATAAGCTACTTTATCTTCTGGTCGCTTTATTAAAGAAATAATCTCATTTCGGTATTGATCTTTTCTTTTTAGCAAATCCTCTATTTTTCGTGAGCTCATTAAAGCATACCTCTAATTTAGATTTAAATATCTTCTCAAGTTAGTCTGAAGTTCACTAGATATAGTATCCACAGATTCTTCTTTAATCTCAGCAATTTTGTTAATTACTTGGGGAATTATACCAGGGGAACCTATGATTCTTTCATTGTTTATTGTATATTTGACATTCCCATCTGATTCTGTTAATATTCGATTAAGTGCTGCTTTACGAAGAACCGATATGTGGGGGGAGCCTGATAGGATTGATGGATTTATAGTAAAAAAATAATCTCTTTCAATAAATTCATCTAAGATCTCTGGAGGTCCGGTGTACCAATGAATAAGAACATTATGAGGTGGGACCTTATACTCTGTTAGGATTTTAGCTACTTCCTTCTCTGCACCTTTTGGATGTATATTAACAGGACGGTTGTATTTTTCACTCAATTCGAGAAAATATCTAAAGTATTCTTCTTGGTAGGGATAATATTCTTCTTTCTTTATGAAATGGTGATCTAATCCTATTTCACCAACAACTAGAATTGGATTCTCCTCTATAAGAGCTTGAAATTTAGTTGTAAGTACCTCGGTTATTGGTTTTTTCGCGCTCCATGGGTGAACCCCTATTCCTGGAATTATCTCGTAATATTTCTTGCTGAGTTCTACAGCTTTTAAGCTTTCAGAATATTTTGTTGATACACCTATAACAAATTCCATTCCCAGCTTTACCCATTCTGTGATAGAGGAATCCAAATCAAAATCCTTCATAAAACCTTTGTCAGAAATGTGACAGTGTGCATCATGAAATTTCATGTGCTGAACTTCAATCACATCGTTTATATCTTTTCGTGTCAATTAATCAAATATGGAAAAAGAACTCCTCCCTTTAGAAGAAAGGGTACGAAAACTGGAAAAAGAGGTTGAAATGCTCAGAAAACTAGTAGAATCTCACATTAGAGAACATGGTCCTCAACCTCCTATCCGTCCATTAGATCCCTTAGAACCTTCAAAACCTTCGAAAAAACCTTTCGACCCAGGTCATCCTGATGTTGGTCCACCTAAGGAATATTAATATTCTCTCAGTTCAGTAGAAAGGTGAAAAGGATGCCCAAAAAAGAAGACTTCGACACCATGGTACGTAAGATGATAAGAGGAAGTGATGTGGTTGTTGAAGTAATAGACGCACGCTTTCCTAGTCTCTCAAGGGCAAAAAAATTCGAAAGAATGGTATTGAGAGACAAATCAAAGAAACTACTTGTAGCAATGAACAAGGTTGATCTTGTTCCCAAAGATGTGGTGGAAGAGTGGAAATTGATTCTTAAGGAAGAAAGGATTCATGTTATTCCTACTTCAGCGAGAGAAAGATTGAGTACATCCATTTTAAGAAATTCCATAATCAGAGCTGCAGGAAAAGAATTTTTTTACATTACTGCATGCTTCATTGGTTTACCAAATACAGGTAAAAGCTCCTTGATTAACATACTTAAAGGAAGATCAAGTGCTCCTGTAGCTCCTATTCCAGGTTTTACAAGAGCGTTACAAGTTTTGAGAATAACTACTCGTTTAAGAATTTTTGACACCCCAGGAGTTATTCCAATTAAGCTATCACCTGCGGACCAAATATTATTGGGTATTATTCGTCCTGAAAAATTACCTGACTATGTGAAAGCAGCTTGGGCACTAATTCATAGAATAGATCAAATCAATCCTGGAGCAATATCCAAAACTTATAAAATAGATTATGAAAAACCACCAGAGTTTCTGGAGAAATTTGCAGAAGTAAGACATAAGAGAAAGAAAGGTGGAGATCTTGATTTAGATACAGCAGCTGTCATATTCATGAATGAGCATGTGAATAAGGCAAGAATACCTGTATGGGAAGACCCAGAGGAATATTTGAAGCAGAAAGAAGAAGGAGAAGATTAAGCTTCTCGTTTCCAACCATATTTGGTTGTATCATAAAACGGTAGTTTGACAACTTTTGCTTTAACTTGATTCTTACGAATTTGGATTAAAACATCTGTACCTGGTTCAGCGTATTTGATGTCAACAAATCCCATTCCAATACCAATATTTCCAATGGCAGGAGAGCGAACACCATTAACCATGTATCCTACTTTCTCTCCAGCAGTATTTAGAATTTCATAATCAGCACGTGGAATACCTTTCTCTTGTAGTTTTATTCCAATATGTTTTATTTTAACACCTTCATTTTTAGCTTTTAGAATAGCTTCTTTTCCAAAGTAAAATGGTTCTTTATCATGTTTGCAGAACATTTTAAAGTCGTATCCTGTTTCAACCGGATTAACTTCTTCATGTATATCTTCACCATAGAGAGGTAATCCTGCTTCAATTCGAAGAGCATCACGGGCACCAAGACCACAGAGTACGATACCGACATCTTTTCCAGCTTCTAGAATGGCATTCCAAACCTTAATTCCCTTTTCAGGATTTTGTAAATCTGAATCAAAAATCACTACTTCAAAACCCATCTCACCAGTATAACCTGTGCCTGTGAACAAACACTTGCAACCTTCAACTTCAGCTTCGATCATCTGCCATCTTCCTGTGTCAGGAACACCCAAGTTATCTAAAATTACCTTATAATTTGGTCCTTGAACAGCAAACATAGTTGTTTCCAAAGTCCAATCTTTGAACTCAAGAGATTCACCAGTGAATTCTTCGAAGATTTTGACAAATTGACCAATCCAAGCTAAAACTTTTGTGGTTTGATCACCTGCATTACAAACATTGAAAAAATCAGTTTCACTTTTCTTTCCAATAATTGTATCATCTCTATAGCCACCATTCTCATTGAGGTAATAGGTGTAACCACATTTCATATCAGACATAGCAGCTATATCTCTTGGTGTGAGAAGTTCCATCAGTTTAGAGGCATACTTGCCATTTAAGGAGTAGCGACCCATATCAGTAACTTCTACGATACTTACGTTATCTCTTGTTGCCATTATCTCCTCATCTATTCCAGTATAAGATACTGGTAGGTAGTAACCTGCAAAATCGATCATTCTTGCACCAGCATCTTCATGGACTTTCCACATAGGAGTTTTTACTAGTTTAACCATAATTAAAACCTACAAATTATTATTTTGCTGTGTTCGACTTTTTTTTTATAGATAAAAATGTTATCCATTGTAGATAGCTTTTACTCGTCAATTTTTTCCTCATGGTAAGCTATTTTTACAAATAGATTAGAGCCAATTCTGGGGAGCTTTCAAAAATAATTAGAAAATTGTAAAAAGAAACTTACAAAACACTCTTCAACGCAGTAAGGAATCTTTCAACATTTTCTGGTTGGGCAGTATGTCCCATTAATCCAATTCGCCATATCTTGCCAGCTAATGGTCCTAAGCCCCCACC
>Ga0255055_10003814_pt1 | contig 10076 bp, 7 predicted proteins | sample JV7_2_27_MG_FD_188633 | JGI IMG/M metagenome (GOLD analysis project Ga0255055, IMG submission 188633) | Seawater microbial communities from Jervis Inlet, British Columbia, Canada - JV7_2_27 | ecosystem: Environmental > Aquatic > Marine > Inlet | place: Canada: British Columbia | collected... | reverse complement strand
AGACCTTCCGGGCAGTATCCATGCCAAATATAAGAAAGGTGGCAAGATTGAGATTTCACGCACGATTAGTTTTTAGGATGCCATTGGATGACAATGACCGGAAGCGCTTTGACCTTCCACATGCTGTCACCATCATTATGCACAACGTGGATAACCTTTCGTCTTCAGAATCATCTGGATCTACCTTGTCATTACCGCAGCAACAGAATCTTAACAGACATGCTGTCAGAATTTGCTTCAGTCAAGTCCTTCATTTATCGCAATGGTGTAAGGGAGTTCCTCTGCAAACGGGATTAATGTATCTCTAAGATGTAAAATTGAAAAAGCTTGATTGCTCTTAGTTAAACAAAATTCCTGCTGAAATGGCCGCAAACAATAGATTGTGTGCGGCTTTTAATTTGGATTAGCGGATCATATCTCCAATTATTTCAAACCGGAACCTAAGATTTGGTTCAGGCACATATCAAAAATCCTATCTCTTGTAAAATTTCGTAGAATGCAATATTAAATTCCCACTTTATATTATAACGGAACTATAACCCAAAATAAGGCTACATTGTTGTAAGGCTTTGATAACTATTCAATAGTGGATTTTTCTCTAAATTGCTTCATTCGCACTAACCTATTGAAACTATGAAGAATTATAGGGTGAGCCTTTTTCTTGGTTATAGACCCGTATTATAATAGATTATCATCGTAGAAGCTGACTCTCTTGAGATACGATGTTTACAGGTTGCAGTCACCATCGCGGTTCCGACAAACCTTCCGATACACTTGTATAGCTTTGGAATAATTCATAAATCGGAATATTGCCTATTCACCTGGAATAGGATAACATAGATAAAAAAACCAACTGAACCCATATTATAGTCCGAATCCTAAAATTACCGCTGCAATAACTCGTTATTAAAGGAGAGTTTTTGTGGGATATAATTTTGACGATCAAGAGCCGCGAACACAGTGGTGGATCATAATCACGGTTGCTATCGTCATCACTGTGGTTGTCGGCGGTTATTTCGCCTGGCGAGGATCAAGACAAGCCGTTCCGACCAAGGAAACGGCTGAGCCAACCAAACTGCCTCGGATGGCAAATTTACCCCCCAAGGAAGAGGCGCCCAAGCCTGTTCCGCCGCCCTATTCACCTGATGCCCCATTGCTTGAACAGGTTCGAGAGGCGATGCGCAAGGGAATCGATCCGGAAGATGCCATGGCTCTTGCGAAATCATTGCCGCAAAAACCGGAACGGGCCGACGCGGCGTTTATTCTGCTGGAATACGCTGCTGAGACTGGAAATGGGGAGGCAGCAAAGTATGTGGCACGTTATTACGATCCAACCGATGACTTTCCGAGTGGCACAATTCGCAAGAACCCTGAAATTGCTTACGACTGGTACCAAAAAGCGTTGGCCGGCGGACATGAAGATGTCCAACAAAATATGGCAAAGCTTCGTATTTGGGTTGAAGAACAGGCCAGCCAGGGATCTAATGAAGCCCGTCAACTTTTAAAAGATTGGCGTTAAATTTCCAACCTATAAAGGACAACAAAGAAATGGTACGAATAATTTGTCGATGCAGAGTCATTCTTTTATCGATAATCCTATTAGCCTACCTGATTCTTGTTTGGACGCATAATTCTGCTGCACAACAATGCAAACCTCTTCTTCTCACCGGTAAGCAAACCCTGTTTCAACGGGTGATCAGCCATCCAGGTGCAAGGCTTTATGTTTCCGCTGACGAATCATCCCCATTGGCTCAAGCCAGAGTAACGCCTTTTACGGTATTTTACGTTTATGAACGAGTCTCCATGAACAGTACAACCTGGTTAAAGATCGGGCCATCGACAAACTGTGAAGTAAGCGGTTGGACTAAAGGTACACTCGTATCCGACTGGCGACAATCATTAACGTTAGTTTTTACGGAAAGGGCCGGTCGCAAACCAGTTTTATTTTTCAATGACCTTGAGGCTCTCGAACAGGTCGCTGGTTCTACATCTCCCAGTGAACGAGCCGGACATTTGGCTTCAAAATTCACGGAAATTAAATCGGGGAGCATTTCACAATCTGATGATTTTCCGATCATTGCGATGGAACCGACGGAGGAGGCCATTTCAAGACAGCGGTTTTACCTGATGCCGATCTTCCACACGGCCGAACTTTATGAAGGCGTAAAGTTCCTCGAGATCGCTTCCATTGACCCGGGCTCATTGGAGCTAATGGGCGATTCAGATTTAGAGACTGCAATTGCCTTCGTAATTGATACCACGATCTCTATGAAACCATATATTGAGCGTACCCGGGAGGCGCTTCGCAGAATCTATGATGCTATCGGTGACGCTGGGTTAGCGGATAAGGTCGCTTTTGGCGTAGTTGCATTCCGCAGCAGCGTTGAAAAAACACCGAGAATCGAATATGTTAGCAGAGTTATCTCTGACTTTAAGGATGGCCACCAACGGGCTGCGCTGGAGCATGCGTTGGCCGGGATAGCGGAAGCCGGAGTGTCGACTCATACCTTCAACGAGGATGCATTTGCGGGTCTTAAAACGGCCATTGAGAACTTAAACTGGAAACCGTACCAATCCCGTCTCATTCTCCTTATTACAGACGCCGGTGCCATTCGCAACGATGACATCTATTCTGCTACCGGAATGAATGAAGCTGAGATCGCTGATATCGCTGCCGCTAAAGGTATAAAAATCTTCGTGTTACATGTCAAGACTCCCCTTGGGAAAAGACTCAAAAACCATCCTTATGCTGAGGCGCAATACAAGGTTCTGACAGGACAATCCGATCCAACTATCGGTGATTTGTACGTGCCTATCAATGCTAGCGTAGCAGCGACAGGCGTGCGGACCTTCGGACAAGTCGTTGAAGGCGTTTCTGCACAAATGGTGGAGCTGGTCCTAGCTACGAGCACCGGCAAGCGTTTGCATCTGCCGGATCAATTATCTTCCTCTACCAATGATATCGTAGCAGAAGCCATGCATAAAGCATCTATTTTAGGATATTCCATGCAACTCGAGTATTTAGGTCTACGCGGAAAAGTTCAGGCACCTCAAGTGGTGACCTCCTGGGTTTCGGATATGGATCTGCATCGACCTGATATACCAGCCTTTACCGTAACCGTTTTGTTAACGAAAAATCAACTTAGCGATCTACACCAGCGCTTGAAGATAGTATTAGATCAGGCCCAGATAACCAAGCGAACCGGGGCCAAAGACTTTTTTCAGGGAATTTTATCGGCTGCAGCCCAAATCTCGCGCGATCCTTCTCAATTCAGCAAAAAACCCCATCAGAATCTTGGTCAGCTGGGATTACTTGGGGAATTCCTTGATGATCTGCCTTACCGCAGCAACATCATGCGCTTGACTGAAGAGGATTGGTACATGATGAGCGTCGGGGAACAGCAGGCGCTCATCGATGACCTGAAGTCTAAAATAAAAAGGTATCAGCAATATCATGACGATGTAGATAACTGGGTTAGTTTTGGAGCAACCGGCCCGGGAGATATGGTCTATCGAGTGCCATTAAGCATGATGCCCTAACTCCCTCTTGGAGGAAATATTGTCTGAACATGAGAAACAGCTGGTTAGTAAGAACAGATCCATTGAATCATCACTCGGATCTGATAAAGAAAATCCTGTCGTTTTTCAGCTCGTCAATGTATCCAAAAGCTGGCCGGGGACCAACGGTTTCGAGCTAACTGTGCCGGAGTTGACAATTCGTAAGGGAGAAAAGGTAGCCCTAATTGGTTTCAGCGGCAGCGGAAAAAGCACATTGTTGGATTTGATGGCTATGATTTTGCAGCCGGATAGTGTAGAGGAATTTACATTTTTTTCGGCTCAGCAGAATCGGTTAAATGTGGCCGACGCATGGAAGCATAAAAATTTGGATCGGTTGGCCAGAGCACGTATGCGCTTTATTGGCTATGTGCTTCAGACCGGGGGGTTGTTGCCTTTTCTTTCTGTCTACGACAATATCGGATTGTGCCTAAATGGTCTCGGAATGCCCGCACGGGAGGCAATTACATCGTTAGCAGAAAGACTTGGAATCGAGCATCATCTGCAAAAATATCCAGGACAACTTTCGGTTGGTGAACGGCAGCGTGTGGCAATCGCCAGAGCAATGGCACACGAACCCTCGATTGTCATTGCCGATGAACCCACCGCCTCACTTGACCCCATAAATGCGGGAAAAATTATGGAAATTTTCACTCATATTGCCAGCGAAGGAGATGTTACGCTGATTGTTGCTACGCATGAATGGGAACTTGTTAAAGAACTTGGATTCCGAATTGTAAAATTTAGTCTTAAACAAGGCATATCAGATGGAACTGTGCGCGCCGAAGTATTTGGATAGGCAGGGAGGAAATGAGCGGATTAAAAACTATTGTTCGTTTGTCGTTAAGGGACTATTCTTATGAACGCTTGCTTTCGATATGCGCAGTGATGGGGTTGGCGGCTATCCTAGCTCCATTGCTTGTGTTATTTGGAGTTAAGAGTGGAATCATAAATACGATGGTAGACCGTCTGGTTAAGGATCCTAGAAATCTAGAAATCTCACCCATTGGAAGCGGCCGCTACAGTCATAAATGGTTTTCGGCTAAGGGCGAGCTTCCGGGGGTTGCGTTTATCATTCCCCAAACACGGTCGATTGCAGCAACCATGATTCTAGACTATAAGAAAGGCGATCGGTCTCATACCCTGGCAGTTGATTTGATCCCCACCGGCGAAGGTGACCCATTGTTGGAAAAATGGGCAAAGATACCTGTCGATAATACGGCTGTCGTTCTATCCGCATCGGCTGGCCGAAAATTGAATGTATCTGCCGGGCAAACCATCATTGGTAGAGTCGGTAGGTCTGTACGCGGTAAAAAAGAACAGATCAAAATTGAATTGAAAGTGGCAGCAATACTTCCCATTGAAGCGTTTTCAAGGGACGCAGCGTTTGTCCGGCTAATTTTATTGGAAGCGACCGAAGATTATAGAGACGGTTTTGCCTCAAGAGGTTTCGGCTGGCCGGGTAAGGCACGTCAAAAGGGGCCGAGAGAATACAGTAGTTTTCGGCTTTATGCTCGCTCTATTCATGACGTGGCGGAACTACGCGACCGGCTGACGAGACAAGGACTTGAAATCTACACCAGAGCGGAAGAAATTGAAGTGGTAAGGGGTTTGGACCGATCGTTCAACCTCATATTTAGACTCATCGCCATCGTTGCGGTGTGTGGCTACTTTGCATCAATGGCTAGTAACATCCTGGCCAATGTCAACCGCAAAAGTCGCCATCTCGGTATAACTCGCCTCATTGGCTTTTCTACAAAAAATATTGTTTGGTTCCCGATTGTGCAATCTATGGCTACGAGCATCCTTGGAACCGGCCTGGCAACATGCCTTTATTTGATTTCAGAGTTAATCATTAATCGGCTTTTTTCTCAGTATCTATCGAAAGGCGAGTATGTATGTCGGTTATCAATTGATCACTTGATAATTGCGTTTATGTTAACCTTATTTTTGTCAATTCTCGCTTCGAGCTATGCGGCTTTTCGTGTTGCGAAAATTGAACCTTCCAAAGTCATCCGTGATGTTTAAATAAGAACGGCTTACGTTTGTCCCATAACCGAGTTTCATAGGATGGAAACAAGGTAAAACCGCCAACATGTATATGCCTTTTTCATTCAAACACCTGTTAACGTCTATCGCGATTTATTCAATTGGAACAGTTCTGGCATTGACCGGCAGGCCTGTTATGGCGCAGGATTGTCCCTCCTATAAATACAAGCGCTCTTCTCAGACCCCCATTGTAAAAGATATGGTGAACCCCAGTCCCTCTGAGAATGATTTCGAACTGCCGATGCCATGCGGAGGAAAGCTGATATTGCGCCATGTTTGCTTTCCGGTAAAATCCTTTTTAGATGATTTTCAACTCAATCTCGGATGTGAGGATTGCCGGCGCCAGGATGAAGGCTTTATGGAGGCAAAACATGTCGCAAAATTAGCAGGAGCATTCACACGTGAAGATTTACCCGAGCCCTGGCGAGTCAAACTGATTGAAATTGCAAAAAGAGGAGATGGTCGATGTTTGGCTTCGAATGGCGAAAATTCGAATACCCTTTACTACTTCATCGGAAAATATGAGATCACAAATTGGCAATATCAAACCGTCATGAAAGACGATTGCCCGGGATGGGATAAACCGTTCACGACTGAGGATCCGCGGCCGAAGACGAATATTTCATGGTTTGAGGCCATTGAATTCACAAGGCGGTATACGGAGTGGCTATTGAAAAACAAACCGGATTCAATACCGCTTTTCCCGAACGGGCGCTATGCTTATATTCGCTTACCCACTGAAGCCGAATGGGAATATGCTGCACGGGGTGGGCACATGGTAACTGCTGATGAAATAAACCAGTACGAATTTTTTCCCCTTAAAAACCGTTCTTTCTCCGATTACGCCTTATATACACGGGCAGGGGCCGCAAAGCCACCAGAAAAAATAGCATGGATCGGTACGAAGTGTCCCAACCCGTTGGGACTTTATGATACAGCCGGAAATGCCGCCGAGATGATGTTGGATCCGTTTCGATTTTCTATGAGTTCACGGTTGCACGGAGCAACGGGTGGTTTTGTAGTTAAAGGTGGAAGTTACCGCAAAAGCAGAGCAGAAATTATGCCGGGGCGACGCGAAGAAATGCCCTTTTTTCTTGAAGATGGCGCGTTTCGCAGCAAGGAATTGGGGTTCAGGGTTGTCCTATCAGGAATTGTCACTCCCCAGAACCGCAGTAAGAAACTCAGGCTGGCCTGGAAAGGAATTTCCGGGCAAAACCGACTGCTCAGGTCTCCTGCTGAGCCATCACAATCCATACTTAACTTAGATCAAAATAAAAACGTCATTGCGGAGATTGAACGCCTCGCAGCTGTTACAGATGATGCCTCAGAGAAACAGAAATTTTTATCAATATCTGAATATCTTAAGCATTTTAATCATGTTTTTACAAAGAAGGAGGCCGAAGAAATAGATGCGCTTATCTGGGAGGCGCTCTTTCTTTCAGAATCGATAATCAAGTACTCAACGCAGCGCCGCTTGGTTCAACAAGACCTGGAAATGCTCGAAAACCTGAAACCGCAAAGCCTACCGGAGACAGAAATTGAATCCATAGACCGGAATATATCTACATTAACGGATAAGATCCGTAATATTGATGCGGTGATTGATTATTTAGTGCAATCGTACATTGGAGGTATTCAAAAAAGTCAAAAATTTTCTAATGATGCCATTGAACGTCAGTTGAATCTCATTATCCTGAACCGTAAATTAGAGCCAAATTTACGAGCGAGTTTGAATGGCAAATTAAGCGTATTTAGAAATCATATTTCGCTTTTTAAAAAAATGCCGGAAAGCGTCCAGAAAACTAATATTGTAGAAGATATTGTCTCGGCGTATTAGTTTCGAATTAGATGAGATATTTACAATCTGTTTCTTGAAGGAGTATGTCTCAATGAAATCAGTAATTAGATACTTTTTGCTTTTCCAAATATGCTTTATTTTTTTCAACTTTTCTGTTCAAGCTGAGCCCATGTATGTTAGTGATAAATTATCAGTAACTGTAAGGACAGGGCAAGGCACCACCCACAAGATAATAGCCTTAATTAAGTCAGATCAGAAAGTTGAGGCCCTGGAAAAGGGTGAAGAGTGGACGCTGGTAATACTTCAAAACGGAAAAAAGGGCTGGGTCTTAAGCCGATATCTAACCAATGATATACCGAAGAGTATTCAACTGGCATCATTGCAGATAAAATATAAAAGCGTGGCGGCACAGGCTGAATCATTGATAATGGAAAACAATAAGCTAAAATCAGATTATAAGAAGCTCAGTGCCACATTGTCTGAAAACGAAAAGGCCCTCAATAATCTTCAAAGAGAACACGATGCTCTCAAAGCGGAATCAACTGACTTTTTAAATTTGAAAAAAAAATATGAAAAAGCATCACATCAGCTTATAGCTCAAACAGAAAAAGCAGAAGAGCATAAAAAAATGGTGGAGAAACTTCAGCTCTATCAAAATATCAAGTGGTTTTTAGCCGGATCAGGTGTCTTGCTTGTCGGTTTTATAATTGGTTTTAGAATGAAAAGTCGCCGGAGACAATCTTCTTTGATTTAGCATCATTCAAAATTTTATCAATATTTCACGAGGATTGAGCCACGAGCAAGGTTTCAGCTGGAGTTTGAAAAACAGGCTGGATCGATTCAAAGCCATGTAGCCCATTACAAATGAATGGCAGGAAACATCAGCCAGAAGGAAATTCAACCAGAACTTATTCTGCCGTAGAATACGTAACCAAACATTCATTGGGGGGGATTATTATGCGCAATCAAAGATTTTTTTTCAGTTTATGTTTGGCTTGTCTTCTGGTTTCAGCATGTGTATCCAAAGAAAAACATGAGGAGTTAGAAGCAACGCTTGCCGATACTCAGACGAAACTTGAACAAAAAGGCAAGAATGTCGCAGAATTAGAGCAAAAGCTGGGGAAGTTAGAAAAAAACTGGAATAATTGCCAGCAGGATAATAGCGAGCTTCACGCGCGTTATCAAGGGTTGGAGAAAAAACAGCAAATGCTTTCCCAAACTTTAACGCAAAAGGAGGACGTTATCCACCAGGTTGATGAAGCCAAGCGTCAATTAGAAACCAGTTTACAGTTGCAGATTGAGACCCGTGAGAAGAAGATCAGAGAAATGGAAAATACCACCGCAGAGTTAAATCAAGCCAAGCATAAATTCGAAAACAAAATGCAATCGCAGATCGAGACACGTGAGCAAAAGATTAAAGAACTGGAAGATGCCGTTGTAAAGCTTGATGAAACCAGGCGTATGTTGGAAATCAACCTTCTGACGCAGCTGGAGAGCCGAGAAAGAAAGATAAATGAGCAGGAAAAGACGATTTCAGGGTTAGGAAACCAGAAACAGCATGTTGAAACTAATTTAATCGATTTGAAAGAACAGATAGCGATCCAGGAGCAAACGATAAAAGAGCAAATGAAGATAATCGCTGAGCTTGATTCCACCAGGTTTAAAATAGAAAGCAATTTGCAAGACCGGACGTCTGAAATAGAGCTCCGGGAAAAAAGGATAAAAGAACTGCAAGACGCCATCGCTCAGCGAGATAAAACCAAACGCCAGATTGAAACTGATTTGAAAGAACAAATAAAGGCCCAGGAAGTGAAGTTGGAGAAGCTGGTCGGCAAATTAAAAGTTACCTTTGTCGATAGGATTCTTTTCAACTCCGGAAGTGCAAAGATCAATGAAGAAGGTAAGCAATTACTTTCAACGCTTGCCGAAAGCCTCAAGCATAATAACCAGTACATCATCGTTGAAGGACATACGGATAACGTTCCCATAGGACCTGAATTGAGAGAAAAATATCCTACAAACTGGGAATTGTCGGTAGCTCGATCTGCGGCAGTGGTGCGCTATCTCATAGAAAAGCCAGACATCAAGCCCCAAAGGTTTGCGGCAAGCGGTTACAGTTTCTATAAGCCGGTGGCTTCCAACGAAACTATAGAGGACCGACATCAGAACCGCCGAATTGAAATAATTCTGGCTTCTCAGCGCTAAGATGTATGGCGTCTGGGATTTATTCTTCAACAAGTTGTAACTCCGATTTAATCGTTGTGGTTAGCTAAGTCTTGAAATCTTAATGTGTATTACGTAATACGAAAACCACATAATATACCGAGTGGAGATTACGTCTATATAGACACCATCCTTTTTCCTGCAAATCACTTATTTATTGTGCTTACAGATCTATATTAAACGAATTTAAGAAAAAAAATTGTTTGCAAATTTTAGATTGAGAAACGCAATATGAAAAATAGCCGAATGATGGGTTGCGGCTATAAATCCAACCTTTCGAAAAAGTTCACCTTCCGTTCTCTAATCCCAAATTTTTCGCGTGTAACTAAAGAATCGATACAGGCACGATATTTCTAATTTGGAGTTGGTCTAAATTTGTTAGGTTGGCACATCAAAGCCACAAAAGAACTGATTCCCTCCTATTTATGTCATCGTTCCCGCGATCTGAAGA
>Ga0255055_10003813_pt1 | contig 10077 bp, 5 predicted proteins | sample JV7_2_27_MG_FD_188633 | JGI IMG/M metagenome (GOLD analysis project Ga0255055, IMG submission 188633) | Seawater microbial communities from Jervis Inlet, British Columbia, Canada - JV7_2_27 | ecosystem: Environmental > Aquatic > Marine > Inlet | place: Canada: British Columbia | collected... | reverse complement strand
CCAGACAAACCTTCTATAGCTGTGCTACCTTTTTTAGATAATAGTCCCCAAAAGGACCAGGAATACTTTTGTGATGGTCTCACCGAAGAGATCATTTTTGACCTCTCGCAGGTAAGTGATCTGTCCGTCAGATCCCGAAGCTCTGCTATGACATATAAAGGAACCAAGAAGAATATAAAGGAGATCGGGGAGGAATTGAACGTTCAGTATGTTCTTGAGGGAAGCATGCGGAAATCCGGAAACGACCTGAGCATTAAAGCTCAGCTCATTGACACAAAAACCGATGCCTATATCTGGGGAGAGGAGTATCCCGGCACTGTTGATGATGTTTTTAATATTCAGGAGAAAGTATCAAGAGAAATATTTAATGCACTTGAATTAAAGTTAACTCCTAAAGAGAGCGGTACAATAGCTAAAAGATCAATAACGAACATTCATGCATACGATTGCTATCTTCGCGCTCGAAGTGCTATGCTCCGTCAGACTCCGGAGGGAGTGGAGGAAGCGATTCGTTACCTCCAGGATGGCCTTTCTGTTGCGGGCGAGAACGCGCTGCTCTATGCAGGACTAGCATATACATATGCATGGGGGGGGAAAGAAATATCACAAGCGAAATTTTATGCCGGAAAAGCCCTTGAACTTGATCCGGATCTTGCTTTAGCTCATATGGCTTTGGGATTCATCCATTGTTGGGTGGAATTCGATATACACAAAGGCCTTCGGTCATTTAATAAAGCAGCGGAAATTGATCCCAGTGACTGGGACACACAATTACAACTTACCTTCCTCTATATTTCTGCAGGTCAGATGTCTTTAGCACTGAAGTCTTCTAATCGGCTTGTCGAATTGGGTCCTAGAAATCCGCTGAGTCTTGGGATGGTGGGTTACGTATATACCTTGGAGGGTCGAACCAAACTCGGCCTTGAAACGACACAGCAAGCAGGGTTTGATATGGATAATCCGTGGCATTGTCTTTGGATGGCATGGACATTAACTATGGATAAACAACATCAGGACGCTCTTGCGATTCTGGAACCTATGAATACAAGAAGTGATGATGAATCTTTTGCTATACTTTGTAAGTTGCTTTATTCAGCGCTGAAGGGTGACCGCAGAAGATGCGAAAAATTGGCAAGGGCCTACCCCACCAACTGGGCAGATTCGCCAGTTTGCTGGTGGATTGCTGATTTTTTAGCGCTGGTCGGGAGCACGGAACGATCATTGGAATGGTTTGAACTTGCAGTTGATCGTGGTTTCTTTAACTATCCATTTTTAAAAGATCACGATCCGTTTGTTGAAAACATCCGCAGTGATCCCCGTTTCAAGAAGCTCATGGAAAGAGTCAAACACGAATGGGAGAATTTTGAGATTTAAGCGGAAATTCCTCGACTTATAGAAAGACACTGATCCCGGAATCGCCGAAGTCGATGAAGTCAAGTTGAGGCTTGTAGCCCTTAAAACCTCAGTGCCACTTTAAACTGTATCCAGCGGGGGAGCTGTCTCCCCCAGATGTGACCGAACAGTTCTGTGTCCTCCTTGACATAAGAGACCGGCTTCTGACTGTTGAGGAGATTGTAGACATTCATCCCCACATTCAATCGGAGACCTTTTAGAACAAACTCTCGCTCAACCGCGAGATCTATGTACATATGGGCCGGTGTTGTCCGGCTACCGCGACCCTCAGGGAAAGTGAAAAAGTGCGCCATACTTGGCGAAAGTCCTTTTTTTTCCCAGTAGTATCCGGAAAGGTATTCTATTGCCGAAGAGACCACAAAGTCAAAGGGGGCAAAATAGGTCGCTAAGATTTTGACGATATGATCCACACTGTAAGGCAGAACTCCATACCAGCCTTCGTCTCCGACATCACCCGGTCCACCCAATCCTTGGTAGAGCCAGTCTAGAAATTCCTTGTTTGGATCTCCCTCTGGAACATCAGCATGAAATCCAAAATAACTTCCCTCGAAGGGATACCCCCAATCCGTGTTCCAAGTCAACCCTTCAAACGAATTACCAGGGTTCGTCCCTTTGGCCTGGGACCAGGTGTAGGAGGCATTGAGCATGAAGCTCTGAGCGATTCGGCCGTTGAGCTCGATTTCGAGGGCCCTGTAATCTCTTCTCTTGCGATCGAAATTGGTATAAATATGGTTCTCAACCTGGAGGACCGGATCGTAAAAGTTGACGACTTCCGTAAGATTTTTGGATTCGGAATAGATTCCTCTAAGCTTGAGAGCCCAATTCATTCCTATCTGCTTGTCGAATTCCAGAAGGAACTTGGTTGACTTGTTGGGTTTAAGTTCAGAATCAATTGCAAAAGGCATGGCTGCTCCGCTTTGTTCGTAGAGGAAGGCCCAGTTTGATGGATTTTTTAATTGAGCTTCAGTGGGATTTTCCCCTCCTATCCAGTAATGATTTCTGAAGCTATAGGGAAACTCCGGACTGAAAAATCCTAAAGCCTGTAAAGAATGCGGTTGGGAGAAGCGGCCGAAGCCGAACTTGAGGATGTTTTTACCGTTGCCAAGGAGGTCCACTGACAGCGAAACCCGCGGCGCAAGGAAATCCCCTAGACTCCAGTTCCAGATCGGCTCTCCGATGTTGTTAAAGACTTTCTGCGTCTCGGATCTCAAACCTACCATAAAGGAAAAGCGGCCGATCGAGAACGCATCTCTGATATAAAATCCGAAAACTCTTGAGCTGTTTTCACTTTGAGATGGGCCATTTTCTGTAAGAGAAGTGGGGATTCCCGGAGCCTCCCAGGTGATCATAATTCCATTATCAAAACCATTGCCCTTCCAGGGATCGAAAGCCTGACCTGAGAAATAATCATGATTTCCACCTTTGTAATTATTGAAAAATAGTCCTAGATTGATTTCGTGTTCACCCCACGAGTCGAAACTCAAGTATTGCGTAAGGCTCGCAGCAAAATCTGTCCTTTGCTCGTATGTGTCCCAGGAAGAAAAACCAGGGCTATTGGTCATTTGACCGATGTCTAACCAGGTGAATGCGGGAGTGTCGAATTCATCTTTCAAAGAAACCTCTTTAAAGTCCCTTTTATAGTGGCCTATATTCGCAATCAGGAGCGTATTCCGGGAAAGAATTCCTCTATAATTCAGCCGCTGGTAGTAGTCGAAGTACGTTTCTTTACTGTAGGTCTCGGGAAGGCCTATTCCTCCAGTCTGATTCAAAAAAGAGTCCAGGGCCGCGCTCAGTGATAGGGTATGGTTCTTAAAGGGCGTGTAAGTAAATTTGCCAAATATGTTATCGGTGTTGATCCGTCTATTCCCAGCAGGGGTGGTCAGCCAACCAAGAGTTTGCTCCTGGGTGATGTCTGACGAGTAATGCCAATTATTGGAGATAAAGAACCAGAGTTTGTCTTTGAAGATTGGACCACCCAGGTTGCCGAAATAATTGGTGAGAGAAGTCTCGGGTAGTGTGGCAATCGAGAGTTGTTCCTGACGGTTGGCGCGGAGTTGAGAGTCCTTCACCAAAACCCCCAGTTCCCCATGGATTGAATTTCCCCCTGATTTGGTGACTATATTGATTAAACCGCCCATAGCTTGGCCTAACTCAGGAGCGAATCCATCCGAAATGATCTGTACCTCTTCCCAGGCATCATAGCCTATTTGAACGCCAGAATCATTGTCGGTTGCTCCTTTGAGTGAAAGCCCATCGACCAGCCAATCATTCCCAGCGTCGCCCTGTCCTCTGAAGCTCGGAGATCCCGTGTCCATTCCATCTACCGTGTTGGTCCTGACTCCCGTAACACCGGGAGTGAAGGAAACGACTTCAGCAATGGTCCGGGACTGTGTTGGGATATAAGTCAGATCATCTCCTGTTATGCGATAGCTATTGTCCGCGTTTTTTTTGTCGATAAGAGGATTTTCTGCGGTGACTGTAACCTCTTCTGTTAGTGTTGCGATTTTTAAAGTGACAGAAACGCTTAGAGTGGCTCCCAGACGGACCTTGTTACCGGTCGTTGTCAGCTTTTCAAATACGTTCAGCTCGTAGGTTAGAGAATATTCGCCCACTGGAAGCAGGGGAAGACGAAAATTCCCGTTCTTGTCCGATAGCGCAGTCCGTATCCCCTGAAGGCTCGGGCTTTTGGCCGTAATTTCGACTCCGGAGAGAGCTTCGCCCTGTACATCTATGATGTTGCCATAAATCTCCCCAGTTTGCTCAGCTCTCAGCTCTCCTGTCAATATGAAACAGAAGAGGCAGAGAGAGAAAACGAGTGCAGTCTTGAAAGAAGTGTTCATCATTCACCCCTTTTTTTCTGATCAGATTCCCTCTGTTGATAAGTGGAAATTTGAAACTGATATTTGAGGAATTTCTATACTCCATAATAAAATTCTAGATATGAAAGGCATGAAATTCCTTGCGTATATTGAATTGCAAGTAAAAGAACAAACGATTTTTCCCTTTATGGCTTCTCTGAAATCGTTATATCAACTGGAATATTTTTTTTCAACAATAAATACTGAAATCTGGTGTCCAAATAGTGTCCATAAGAGATCTAAATAGACCCGAATAGACCTGAATAGACCTAAACAGAAACAATGCATTGTTTCTGCAGAAACAATAACTTACGTTTATTATCAATAACTTACGTGATCCCCTGGAAACTGATTCGTAATCAGTAGGTCGGAGGTTCGATTCCTCTCGCTGGCTTTCATTTCCTCTGGAAACCAGCTTTTTCCTTTAAGCACCATTAAGCCGAATTAAGCGAGAAACAACAAAATCTGTGACATATCCGTTACACGGATGGAGTAGTATGTCTTCTTGTGGCGCTGTTCTGAACCATGCCGAAGATCGCTTTTGAACATAAGGCCCTCTATCATGTTAGAGGAATTGAAACATATCCCCCAATCGCTAGATAGTACGGTTATTACCCACACTCTCCCCAAGGCAGGGCATCATATTTATATAACCTGCTCTCTAGTACGCACACCAAATCAAAGCATATTGAATTTGACAGTCTCTCCTAAAATCCATATTCTTATATCGCTATAAAGGGGAATATATGGCTGTCGAATGCCCAAAGTGTCAAACAAAGAATCCTGACACATTGAAATTCTGCGGAGAGTGCGGGACTCCTCTTCCTGACGCCAAGAAAGCCGTCCACACCAAGACCATAGAAACCCCAACAGAGGAACTCACCAGAGGAAGCACATTCGCAGGAAGATACGAGATCATCGAGGAGCTGGGCAAAGGAGGCATGGGCAAGGTCTATCGGGTTGAGGATACGAAGGCCAAGGAAGAAATAGCCCTTAAGATGATAAAACCTGAAATCGCCGCCGATAAAAAAACCATTGAAAGATTCCGCAGTGAATTGACGACAGCACGGAAGATCTCCCACCGAAATGTCTGCCGGATGTTCGATCTCGGCGAGGATGAAGACACTCATTTCATTACCATGGAGTATGTGCCCGGAGAAGATTTAAAGAGTCTTATAAGAAGGGTACGTTTAGATATAGGGACATCCATCAAAATTGCAAAACAAGTCTGTGAGGGGCTATCCGAGGCACATCGATTAGGAGTTGTTCACCGTGATTTGAAGCCCTCAAATATCATGATCGACAAGGAAGGTAATGCCCGGATCATGGACTTTGGGATTGCACGATCGCTCAGTACCAAAGGCATAACTGGTGCAGGAGTAATGATTGGAACTCCTGAGTATATGTCTCCAGAACAAGCTGAAGCGAAAGCGATCGATCAACGAACAGATATCTATTCACTAGGTGTTATCCTGTATGAGATGGTCACTGGACAATTACCGTTTGAGGGCGATACGCCACTTGCTGTGGCTATGAAACACAAAGGTGAACCTTCCAGTGATCCTCGGGACCTAAATCCCCAAATTCCTGATGACCTCAGCCGGGTGATACTGAAGTGTCTAGAGAAAGATAAGGACGCCAGATACCAGAGTGCTGGAGAGGTGAGATCTGAGCTTGCTAATGTAGAGAAAGGTATCCCCACGACTGAGAGAGAAGCCCCTATCAGAAAACCTCTCACATCAAAGGAGATAACCGTCACCTTTGGAGTCAAGAAGCTTGTTATCCCTATTCTTGCCACTGTTGCCCTGGCAGTAGTAGCCGTGGTTTTTATCCTCGTCATAGGGAAAAAACCTGCTCCTCTCCCTCAGGATAAACCTTCCCTGGCCATCCTGTATTTCGAGAACAACTCAGGGGACAAGAGCCTGGATAACTGGAGAAGCGGGCTGAGCGAGATGCTCATCACCGACCTCAGCCAATCCCGGTTCCTGCACACCCTGAGCGGGGTTCGTGTTTACAGTATCCTGGAAAAGCTCAATCTCATCGAGAAGGAGAAATACTCGACAGACGACCTGAAAAAAGTCGCCTCTCAGGGAGGAGCCTCTCACATCCTGAGAGGCAGCTTTATCACGGCAGGGGAAAAATTTATCATCTCTGCGTCCCTGATGAAAGCAGAGACCGAAGAAGTCATCAGCTCGATAAGAGAAGAGGGAATGGGAGAAATCAGCATCACGGATTCTGTTGACAGGATCACCAAGCGTATCAAAACAGACCTGGACCTGACAGAAGAACAGGTATCGCAAGACCTGGATAGAGACCTGGCCGACATCACAACAAAATCTCCGGAAGCTTACAAATACTTCATGGAAGGGAAAAAACGACATCTTCAAGAAAAGTATCGAGAAGCCATCCCCTTTTTTGAGAGAGCCGTTGAGATCGACCCTGAGTTTGCCCTGGCCTACAGGTTTATGGCTGTTGCCCACGGCAACCTTGGGTTCAGACCCCAACGGCTCGAGTTTATGAGAAAAGCCATGGACCTGAAGGACAGACTGTCAGAAAAGGAGCGTTTCCTGATCGAGGGGACCTACTATTTTTCATTCGAAAACACATACGACAAAGCAAGAATCGCCTTTCAAAAACTCCTGGAACTTTATCCTGATGACACAGTAGCCCTCGGAAACATGGCTCTCACATATTATAATCTTGACCAATATGAGGAAGCGATCCCTTACTTTGAAAGGATCAAAAGCGCAAAAGGCGAATTTGCATTAAGCTACTATGACCTTGCGACCTGTTACAGAGCCATCGGGGATTATGAAAGGGCGAAACAGGTTCTTGAGTTCTATCTTGAAAACATAGGAGACTCTCCGACCATCCATCAAGGTTTGGCCAATCATTATCGTTATCTTGGAGAATATGACGTTGCTCTTTCAGAAATAGAAAAAGCTCTTGCCATAGATCCTGATAACTTTGAAGTTCTACGTGAGCAAGCAAAGATATACTTGTATAAAGGTGAACTCAAGAGGGTAGAGGATGTGGGCTGGATGTTGATGGAGCAGATAGAACCCGCGGCACGCTGGTATGCTGCGGGACTCTTTGATTGCTTAGATCTCATCCATGGAAGATACGAGAGCGACAAGGCCAGGATCATTTCTTTGATCGATACAACCCGGGATTGGGGAATAAAACAGGCAGAGTCAGCCGCTCATCTATGGCTGGCCTATGTCTATATCCAGACAGGTCGTTTTGATGAGGCCATTAGGGAGTGTGAGTTATCCTGGGAATATGCCCACGAGGCAGAGCAGCCCGGTCAAAAAAGAGGGGCCTTGCATTATAAAGGGCTGGCTCAAATCAAAAAAGGCTCTCTGGAGGATGCCGAACAAACCGCTGGAGAGTTGAAAGCATTTATCGAAGCCGGGATGCATAAAAAATCCATCCATAGGTATTACTACTTGACAGGTCTGCTCGAGATCGAAAGGAAGAATTACACCAAGGCTGTCAATCTCATTCGCGATGCGATAGCTCTTGTTTTGTATGAAAGCAATGCCTTATACATAGATTCCCTGGCATCTGCATATTATGAGTCAGGAAATATGAAGAAAGCCCAGGAGCAGTACCAAAGGATCATCTCCTTGACATCAGGAAGATACGGCCATGACGACATCTATGCCAAATCATTCTATAACCTCGGCCGGATCTATGAACAGCAGGGCAAGACTGCCAAAGCCATAGAGCATTATGAGAAATTCCTCGACCTCTGGAAAGACGCCGATCCTGGCCTCCTTGAAGTTGAAGATGCAAAGACAAGACTGGCTGGGTTGATGCAGACAGAAATAGAGAAAAGATAGAAAAGAGTGTTCATTAATATTGAAATCTGGTGTCCAAATAGTGTCCAAGAGAGATCTATATAGGGATAAATAGACCTAACATTTTCCTCTGTTTTGATAAAACAAATAGTTGACATATGTGTCAACTATGCGTATTTTATATATGGAGGAAATCAATGAGGTTATACTCGCCGAGAGCAGCCGTTGAGCTATTCCATCTTGTCCTTCTAGACCTGTTGGGGAGAAAGGTGGATAAAAAGCTTTACGCTTTGAAAGGAGGCTGCAATCTGCGGTTTTTTTTCAAAAGTTTTCGATACTCAGATGACATGGATTTGGACGTGAATACGACACTGTCGAAAGATAAGCTGCAGGTCATCATAAACCGGATACTCGAGTCGAAAACTTTCGAAAAAATTCTTGATGTCAAAGGGATTAAAATTCAGGAGAGGTCATCTCCCAAACAAACAGACACTACACAGCGATGGAAATTTGCTCTTATAGTTCCACGGTCAAGTGTTCCGCTCCATACGAAAATAGAGTTCTCTCGACGGGGAATGAAGACCGGGCTGGCCTTTGATTCGGTAGATGCAAATCTGATCCGTGCGTATGAACTTGCACCGATTTTGGCGAGCCACTATCAACGGGAGGATGCTTGTGTACAGAAAGTGATCGCTTTGGCTACTCGTCGGCAAATCCAAGCAAGAGACGTATTCGACCTCTACTTCTTGCTTACTTCAGGAGCTAACTCTGCGGTTGTATGTGACAAAGCTGAGAATTATATAGACAAAGCGAAGGGCACTGTTTGGGAGGTGTCGTATGACATGTTTAAGAGTCAAGTCGTTTCCTGTCTGCAACCGGAATATCAAGCACAATACTCTTCACAGGAACTTTGGGACAGTATAATTCTGACGGTAGTAAAGGCTCTTGGAGGAGCGAACCAATGACACTTACGGAGGCACTAGGGAAGATCAAAGCCATTGGGCAGCAAGTTTTTCGGACAGCCGATGTTATGGTCGCACTCGATGTGCAAAAATCCCATGCAAGCAAACTTCTCGATCGTCTGGCTCAGCATGGACATGTAATAAGGCTCATGAGGGGGCTTTGGGCTATGCCTGAAAGCCTTGAGCCATTGGCTCTCGTTCCACATTTAACTGCCCCGTTCCCGAGTTATGTGTCGTTACAAAGTGCACTTTACTACCATAATATGATCTCACAGATCCCCGAAGTCATCTACTGTGTTTCTCTGGCGCGTACGAGAACTTACGAGACTTCGGTAGCAACGATTTCGGTTCATCATATTGAGGGTAGCTTCTTCTTCGGGTATGAAGAGAGAGGAGAATATCCTGTGCGGATGGCCTTACCTGAAAAAGCCTTGTTGGACATTCTCTATCTTAGTCAATCGAAGTCTCGACTTTTTGCAGCCCTTCCTGAGATCGAATTTCTACCGCAATTCAGCATCAAAAGGGCATACAACATGATCCGAAAGATCGCAGACTTACGCCGGAGATCGTTGGTTCAAGGCCGATTCGAGCGACTTTTGGATCAGAAAACGTAGTCTTTTACGTCAAATTATTACCGCTGCATCCTTTTTAAATTAAGTTTTTGAAGAATTTATCTATATCTGGTGTCCAAATAGTGTCCATAAGAGATCTAAATAAACCTTAAAAGACCTGAATAGACCTAAATAGAAACAATACATCGTTTCTGCAGAAACAATAACTTACGTTTATTATCAATAACTTACGTGATTCCCTGGAAACTGATTTGTAATCAGTAGGTCGGAGATTCAACTCCTCTCGCTGGCTTTATTTTTCCCCTGAAAACCAGCATTTTCCTTTAAGCACCATTAAGTCGAATTAAGCGAGTTTAACCGAAATCTGTTCCATATTTTTTACACGAATGGAGGAGTGTGTCTTCTTGTGGTGCTGTTTTGAGCCATGAAAAAGGGCGCCTTAAGACATAAGGTCTTCTATTATGTAAGA
>Ga0255055_10003812_pt1 | contig 10077 bp, 7 predicted proteins | sample JV7_2_27_MG_FD_188633 | JGI IMG/M metagenome (GOLD analysis project Ga0255055, IMG submission 188633) | Seawater microbial communities from Jervis Inlet, British Columbia, Canada - JV7_2_27 | ecosystem: Environmental > Aquatic > Marine > Inlet | place: Canada: British Columbia | collected... | reverse complement strand
CGAAGAAAGCACGAGGGTTTATGCCGCTCCGCTGCAGATGAAAGCCAATAACGGCCTTCTTATCATCGACGACTTCGGGCGTCAGATTCTTTCACCACGCTACCTTCTGAATCGCTGGATCGTTCCGCTGGACCGACGGGTGGATTATCTAACCTTACGCTATGGCCTGAAATTTGAGATTCCGTTTGAAATGACGGTCGTTTTTTCTACGAATCTCGATCCCAACGATCTTGCGGACGAGGCTTTTCTGCGGCGTATCCAGAATAAAATTTATGTCGAAGCGGTAGGCGCTCAGGTATTTGATAAAATATTTCAGCGCGTGGTTTCCGAAAGGGGCTTGCCCTGTGAGCTTGGAAGCGCTGAAATGCTGCGAAAACTCTGTTTGCATTTAGGGCCCAGGGAACTGAGGGCCTGCTATCCGTCGGATATTGTCGACATCATTGCTTCAATCGGCTCTTACGAGACCCAATCGGCAGAGATCAATAGGGAAAGCCTGAAGCGGGCCGTAAAGCTGTATTTTACGAGACCCAAAGCACCGCCAAAGGAATAACTCTGCCGGCAGGCGTGATGTCTCCTGTTCGGCGTAAATGGAGGGATCAGCCATGATGTTTGAATACATGCGGCTAATCAGCCCGGGTGACAACCCGTTGTCGTTTGAGTTTATATCCAGGGTGGCTGTGCTGATTTTCTTCGGCCTTATCCTGGGTGGCATCGGATTTAAGATTAAGGGCATGTGGGGCGCCGCCATAGCGCTAATATTGGGTGCGCTATTTTTTTTCTACAATCAGGGCCTTCTGAAATTTTAAAGACCGGAAAAAATGCGATACGCACCTCAGGCCATCATTGTATCTAATCTTTTTTCTGATCAACTTAACAGGTTTTCGGTTTAGGGAAATCGTGAATTCAACTCACAAAAAAGCTGGGTTATGAAGACGATAATAACAATTCCATTTTTGCAAATCAGCCTGATATCGTTGGATTTTGGGATGCAAATTTAGCAACACCATTAAGTGCCATATTTGATTTTTTGAAAGTCTACGAAAAACTACCTCAAATAAAATGGATTTTTGGTGCTAGAGTCAAATTGCTCGGACGAAAAATAATCAGAAATGAAATAAGGCATTATATAGGAAGGGTCTTTGCAACTGCAACCTCGATAATTCTAAATCTCCCGATTTACGATTCGCAATGCGGTGCCAAACTATTCAAAAATGATAATTTACTGCAAGAAATTTTCGACGAACAATTTAAATCAAAATGAATATTTTTGTATAATTTCTTAATCAAATAACCGATACCAGAAAATAAGGAAGAGAGCCACAATTCCATCTCTCCATGTGATCTTCTTCCCTTCGGAATAGGTCCGTCCACTGTAGCTTATGGGAACTTCATAGATCCTGAGCTTTTTTTTGGAAACCTTCGCTGTAAATTCGGGTTCAAAACCAAAACGGTTCGACTTCAGATTGATGCCCTTTAGTATCTGCGTCTTAAAAACCTTATAGCAGGTTTCTATATCTGTCAGGTTTAAATTTGTCAATGCATTGGATAATAATGTTAGGAGCTTGTTGCCTATATAGTGCCAAAAGAACAAAACCCTGTGCGGTCCACCAAGGAATCTGGAACCATAAACTACGTCAGCTCGTCCATCTAATAGGGGTTCTAAAAGCTTTGGGTATTCATTAGGATTATATTCTAAATCAGCATCTTGAATGATAACTATATCTCCAGTCACAAATTCAAAGCCCGTACGTAGAGCAGCACCCTTACCTTTATTGCGTTTATGATAAAGCACCTTCATATTTTCTTCAGATTGTACAATTTTTTTTAATCGCTCACGTGTCCCATCAGTCGAAAAATCATCGACCACAATGATTTCCTTCTCTATCGCAACCTCGATCACTCGGGAAATAATTTCTTCAATAGTATCAACCTCGTTATAGACCGGTATTATCACAGAAATTTTCATCTATGGATCACCCAATAAGCTTAATAGTATACAAATTTTCAATAAAATCTAAAATAAGGCTTGGCTCAATAGAGGCTCTGCCTTTTATTTCATAAATTATAATTTTATGGACGTCCCCCTCTCATGTCTTGCGTGCAGGTATCGGACTTTGAAAAAAATCGCCTTCTCATCCAACAAAATGAAAAGGATTGCATTTTGCGATCCTTTAAAGTAATTTATTGAGGAATTGAGATAAATACTTATTCTGCCGGTACTGGCGGTACAACATTGATGATGGGATAGGTTTCATAAACCGATAAGTCACCACCATCTGGTGTTAAATCGTCCCTAACAATTCGCAAACAATATGTTCCAGGTGTTTGAGCATTTAGTGAAAAATCCCAGAGGCCGTCTTCATCAGCATTAATTTCAGATATTAGGTTGGTGAAGCCATTTACTGTTTCGAGCGTCTGATATCGAATAATATGCTCAGCGTGTCCTGGATCCTGGAGATTCCCTGGAATAGCGTTTGAACCATCTAAACCTATTTGAGTATCGGTAAAGATGATATGCGTACCTGTCCTCAATATATCTGTGTACATATCTAGCGTCCCACAATTTACGGTATCTGGCTTAATGGCATATTGCAATTTAAACGGTTGATCAGCTATCTGGAGTCCCGGTGAATCAACATGTATTAGGATTTTGCATCGAAAATCGCTACTTGAAATTATATTAGACACTGATAGGGGTAGACCTAACGAACCGTCGAGAAGTCTTCTTTTTACAGTTCGCCAATGTGGCAAAGATAGACTCTCGTATCCAGCAACAAACATGTGAGTAGCATCGAGAGCCATGTCATACGCACGATCGTTGTTATCACCATCAATATCGTTGAAGACATAATATATCAGATCTCCAGTGGCAGCATATCTAGCCTCCATACGCCAGCCCGTATCACCGCCGCTCCCCGAGTCAGAACTGGAACCCGCTAAATATAGTATGCCATTTTGTACAGCAATTGATTCAGGACGATCCTCAAAACCGTAATCATTTTCAATGACGTATTCAGGAGTTGTAAGGTCGCTAAGAGGTCTTTTTTCAGTTACCCATTGAGTATCCCAAAAACCGATTTCCTGAACACCGGCCACGTATAAAGAATCTTCGTCGACGGCAAGGGCGGTTACGGTATCGAAGTTGGAGCTGTTATTTTTAGTTACCACCTGGTCCAAAAGATGAAGTGCGCTTACGGGTCTTATTTCTATACGCCACCGGGCGTTGGAAATATATTTCTTCTTGTTTTTGCCTTCTCCTTCAACGCGGTCGTATCCTGCTATGTGCAAATTGATTCCATCCGTTACCATAGCAAAAGGGACATCATGGTCACTGCTTGGGTTGCTCAAAACCGGTGCTTGTCCTAGTATTGGGTATCCATCTACAGGATTTCTAACTTCAAGACGCCATTGCGCATTCGTCTCACCTAAAGCCAGATCGCTTCCAATCAGATAAAGCTTATCACTTAAGACTACGGCTGCGTACGCCGTATCTTTATATTCGCTTGGATTGATGCGAAGGATGCCGTCACCATCACCTCCAAAACCGTTATAAAGTCCCAAATGAGCAAGGTGTCGTTTCTCAATCCACCAGCAATGATCTCCCCCCCAATAACCATTCCCTAGGATATAAAGAGAATCTCCAAATATGACAATTTCATAGGGGTCCCCGCCGTTGGAGTTTTCCTCCCAGTATTCAAGATTGCCGTCAGCACTGGCCCTCCTCTCAATACGCCATCCACTTATTATTGAGCCTGCAGTGTACACAATTCCATTATGGACAGCAATTGCTCGAGCTTCACCTAGAATAGGTTCACCTTCAACTTCACCTTCATTAATTACATAGAAATCGCTGGGGCTAACACTCTCGAAAAGGCCATAGTTACTCTGCATCAGAAATGGTTCTTGGGTTTGACCGGCGTTATATTCGCCTTCAGTCCAAATTTCGTAAACTTTTAATGTTCCTCGGTCACCACCTTTGACTTTGTTGGTGTTTATACGTACCTGTAGCCCAGCTAATAGCTCAGCTAGCTCAGTTAAATCCTCTTGATGAAGGTCAATACTCCAAACATCCACAGGTAAATTATCACTTGACATTGAATAGACAGGTTCCCACAGACCCCCTCCGTCTATGGAGTATTTAATTTCCCATTGATCGTCTTTATTTCCCGAAGAAGAGCGTTTAATATATAGGGTAACCGCGGGATCTATATATTGTTCAGAAGGCATTTCCCAAGAGTAGTATCGGATTGATGGATAAGCATCTGCATCGGTTGATATTTCTGTGTAAGAGGTCTCATTCCCATCAATAGCAAGGTATGGAAAGGAGGTTTTTCCGGCATAATCAGTGTAAGATTGAGGATGGAGAATTTCGGTTTCGGCTTGGGCAATATTAAAAAATGTAATTGAAAAATAGAGAGAAAGGCAAAAAATAAGAAAAATTCTTGTAGAATATTTGTAGCTTTTTATTTGGTCGTTGCTCCCCATGTTTGACTTCCCCCTCAAGTCTATATAATTAATATAGGTAATTATAAATTAAACAAATTCATTTTAGCCTGAATTTGGCTATAGCTTTTTAATCGTACAATTTCAGAGGGAGTGACAGATAAATCAAGACAAGAGACAACTAATTTTTTATTAGGGTAATATATACTAAATAAATTACTTGACGTCAATAACCAAATGATTTTATTTATAATTATGAAAATTTTTTCCGTTTTATGGGGAAAAGTTTGCCACAATTATACAAATTCATGCTTATGTGGAAAAAGGGTACGTCTATGATTTTATGTGAGGTTCTGAAATCCTAAATATTTGGGATACAGTTTTAAAACGTAAATAGTAGCTATAATTATCATATGTAATATCGTGAGAACCACCAGCAGTGGATAATCGAGATGATCTGAAATGCATTTTGTGGAGTCAAAAAACCGGTGCCAATTGATGCACTTCTCCCAAACGCTATCCAGATCCATTGACCTGTTGACGACATTTAAATCAATGGAAAACAGACGTTATCCACTTCAAGGTCTATCCCACATTCATCGCCAAAGCAGACCATCAAAGTTTTTTAGAATGCGAAAAAGCCTTCATAATCTAAAGCATAGTCTGTTATGGCTTGACCTCCGCAGTCCTTTTTTGCTCAAGCACCGGTAATGAATCGGGTTCAACTCAGATCGTTTATTCTTTTTTTTCCTCTTTCTGCCCAAGCCTTAAGTAGATCAGTGCCAGTTCGATAGCTATTACAATCAGTAAAATTGAGCTAAGGTCAATCTGCATAATAATGCCTCCTTTCGCTTTTAATATTTATTTCCAGGATTAATGCTTTCTTCATCAAATAACTTGTTTGCGATAACCTTTGCGGTATTCAAGATCATCCAAATAATTCGCCCCCTGATACTCAGGCAGAAGTTTCAGAGATAATTGACGTTTTTGGCCGCGAGCCCTTATCCGACGAGGGTTTAGCTGCCCTTAGAGTGTAAGACCCCACTGTCGTCAATTCGATGTCCAAGCGCTGATAGGACTTCGGATTGGGTCTTCGTGGGGGTTTCTAATCGCCTGATCGGTTTTCTGGATCCCTTGTTTAACGTTAGCACCGAGTGTAGGTGCTGCATATCATCCATCACATCTTCTGCTGTACGTTTTATTCCCGTTGAAGTCAGCTTGAGCTCTAATCTGCGCAAGTAAGTCATTGCCGCCACACAAGTAAACAAGTGACAGCGGATTTTACTGTCGGTCCAGTGCCTAATGGGGCGAGTACCAACCAAGTCATCATTTTTACTGAGACGAAACCGGTCTTCCACTTGCCACCGGTCGAGGCTGGCCTCTACGATTTCACGCGTCGTCCAGTCCGTGTTGTCAGTGATAATAATATTTTTCCCAAACATTGCCTGTTTCCCGCTAATCCTGTAAACATCTTTACGAAAGCTCATCGATAGACCGTCTTTGGTATGTTCAAAACTGATCGTGTAAAAATCCGCTGATACATGTAGACGCTCACATAACCTTACGTAGCGTTCCCGGATTGCATCAGGTTTTTTCCAGTGTGGAGTCTTCTCTCGCACTTTGTTTCGCATCATCAGCAACTGCTGACGAATCGTATCCAGTTTGCTTTGGAATGTATATTTTTGTTTACGTGCCGTGGCTGGCGTGTATGTCACCACCACAGCTCGTTGCTTGCCCCAGTATTCACCCTTGGTCCGATAGGCAAGTAACTGATCTGCAGGATTTTCATCTTCTATCAGCTGTTTGTTCTTTGCAGTGTCTACGGGTTCAAAACGGTCAAGTGCTGTTGTGGCAAGTTCCTGAGCAAAATAGGTCGAATAGGTAGTCACAAAATGAATCCGGGCATGATCGTCTATCCATGTATAATTGCTCTCAGAGTTCATCCCCTTGTCAATCACCACTGTCAAGCGTTCTTTGGTCTTGTGAAGGCCACATACGATTCCGAACATCTCATCCATGATCGCTTCAAATTGTTTGCTGTCGTGCACGTTGCCGGGATATACGCTATAATACAGCGGTAGTTTTGAATCACGGGCCACCAAAAGACCCAGACCAATTTGTCGTAGATGGTGCCGACCGTCTTTACTTTTTCCCCGGCGGGCAAGATCGGATTCTGTATCGCTGGCCAAAAAGGTATAGTAGTTGGTCGTGTCAAAAAGAAGGCAGTCTGCGTTTGGAGACTCAAGTTGCCAAATGCGTTTAAAAAATGTTTGTGCTATTTTTTGCAAAGCTTTTTCACTGACGCGATCCCACTTCTCCCAGTAACGCTGGCTCGTCAGTTCGCCGATATCGACAGGGCGTATTTGCTGAATCGCTGTTCTACCATACCATCGTGATATTCGATTTTTGCTGACTGCCTCAACCATCCGGTTCCATATGCAGTAAAGAAAATATTCTCCGATGGTAGGTCCGGTCTCTCTTGCAGCTCTGGGCACGATGTTGTCGATAATAACTGCAATTTCGATATCTTGATCCATTTGCTGTGCCAGCCATAGGGCGCCGAACTCCTCAACTTTTATGTTCACAGGGCCTTTTTCCATGCCGGAGGCTAAACCGGCAACACGCGCCGGAGAACCGATGTATATCTGTGAAACAACTTTTGGCTTGCCGTCAACGCGGGCAATCTCACGAACGTAAAGGTAGGGTCTTCCTTTTTTCTTTTTGACATGGAAATGAGCCATGTTGGTACTATATATGGTAGGGTCTTACATGTCAAGCACAATATCGCCTTAAACACAATAAAATAAGGAATGAGCGGGATAAATTGAACATGGCCAGAGGGGTCTTACTGTCTGAAAACTGATAAACACAGCGATTTCGGAATGTTATGACTGACAGGAACGGTTATCTCTGAAACTCCTGTTTAACCTAAAGAAAAAATCTGCGTTAATCTGTGTAATCTGCGGATGAATTTAAGTAATCTAGCTTTTGAACTCTATAGCGAGCGGATTTCCTGCCGCATAAATACAGCATAGGAAATGGCAAAGCAGACCACGGTTAACGCAATCAGCGAAATAATGTAAGGTGCCACGATAAGGACACTTTGACTCAGAGGTAAAGGGCCTTCAAACCGCGCCCGGGACAGACTTTCCATGGGGCCGTGTCCCATTGCAATAAAGGATCTTGCGTGTTTGCGAGTCGGATCAATAATTGTGGCGGTGGCATCGGTATATAGCTCCATGGGGGACGTCAGGATAAACGCCCTTACGATATTTATCCGCCGCATGACGGATTCCGGATTGGTATCCGCCGGCTCGGATGCGAAAGCATTTGCCAATACGCTGGCACCGAGTGAAACGAAAAATGAGAAAAATATCCAGACGGCCAATGCCGCCAGGGCCGAGGTGGCCGTACTGCGAAACAAAATCGAAAACAAAATGGCTACCCCAAGCCAGAATGAAATATAGATGATACTGATCACCAGATAGATGAGGATACGCCAGATTTCTTCCAAGCCCGGTACGATTCCCAGGACAATGAGCCCCAGCCCGGTGATGACCAAAACAATGGATGCCATCATGACGCTTATCATCACCACGCCGGCCAGAAATTTTCCGTTGATGACCACATCGCGATAGATGGGCTGAGAAAGCAGCTTGCTCAGGGTGCCCTCGTTGCGCTCGCGGTTGATGGTGTCAAACCCTAAAACGAGGCCAACCAGAGGGCCAAAAAAGGCCACAAAATGCACCAATGAAAGCAGCGTGCCCGTCGATGTAAAAAGCATCAGAAAAATAAATCGCGGCTTGGCAACGCCTTCCAGCTCATTGCGGATATTTAATCCCACCATGTACGCCGTAATCAGACTGATCATGGCAATCAAAGCAAAAATAATGGTAAACCGATAACTGGTAAAATGATCAGCCAGTTCTTTTTTAATGATGGTTTTAATACCCCGCACGACTAAGCCTCCTGGAAATATTTCATATAGATTTCTTCCAAAGTATACCGCTTTTTGCCCACACCAAATTTTTCCTTTGCCAGGTGATCCATTTCGCCCTGGGCCACCATGCGGCCCTTGATCATGATGCCGATGCGATGGCAGATCTTCTGAACCTGATGCAGCATGTGACTGGAAAGCAAAATCGTCATTTTCTTTTGCCGGCACAGACTCTGGATGAGCTCGATCATGCGGTTGCTACCGTCCGGATCCAAACCCTGGGTGGGCTCGTCTAAAAACGCCACTTTTGAATCCTTGATGAGAAGTTCGGCAATACCCAGGCGCTGCCGCATGCCGCGTGAATAAGCCGCGATTTTTTTATCCTGCTCTTCAGCAAGCCCCACCGTTTGAAGGGCCGCTGTGATACGTTCTGCGGCAATGCCCGCGGTGATATCATTTAGTTCTGCAATAAACTGGAGCATCTGGCGGGCATTTAGATCACCGTAAAATCCCATGTTTTCCTGCAGATAACCGATCACCGACTTGACTTTTATCGGCTCTCTGGCCGGATCCATACCCAGCACTCTTGCGGAACCACTGGAGGGTTCGGTCAGTCCCAGCAGCATGAGAAGGGTGGTGGTTTTGCCGGCACCGTTGGGGCCCAAAAAGCCGAAAATTTCGCCCGCATTCACGCTAAACGAAAGATTTTCAACAGCTGCCTGGCCATTGTAAATTTTGGTCAGTTCTTGAGTTTCGATAACGGCTTCGGTGCTCATTTTAACGCCTTCCCAACCAGCGGAATAATCCGAAAAGTCCGCCGATCACCACTACGATAATACCGATGCCGATCCAGCCCCACGCTGCAGAGGCTTTGACCGTGGTGCGAAGTTCGATGGTTTTGGCTGCTTTTTCGCCCTCCACGCTGACCGCCACCGAGTAGTCGCCCACCAGGGCATCTTCATAGGGTGTAATGATTACCTCTACCTGCTTGACATCACCGGGCTCTATCGCGTCGATTTTCTCCGGTTTAAACTCAACCTTCCAATTTTCCGGCTTGAAGGTCATGAATTTGATGTCGCTGTTTTTGGCCGAGCCGGTGTTTCTAACATAAAAGGACATATTGGCAGGCCGTCCCTGCCTGGCATCCAGGGACAACAGACCCGAAGGTGTTCCCACCTCAAGTCCGTAAGTACCGGTCAGTACGACCATCAATTTGGCTTGGGCATTGGCATCGCCGGAACTGATACGCACATTGATGGGATATTCACCGGCCGTAGCTCCCATGGCGGGTTTAACCTCCACAGCAACGCTGGTGCTCTGTTTGCTTTTAATTCGCAGGCTGGATATATACTTGGTTTCGTAGGCCGGCTTAAAATTGATATCCCAGCCCTGCGGCCCCTGGGCCAGCAGATCGAAAACCGCATCTTCATCCAGTTTGCTGTCGACTTCCAGGGAAAATTCAAAAGCGGCATCCGATGGCCCCCGGATGACCGGATAGGATGTCGACAGCTTAACCCCCCTGGGCTCTTTTGATTTTCCTTCGTCCGCGGTAATTTTAACCGTGACGGTTTGCGACATTCTGAATTTGCCGTCCAGCGTTCGGGCATTGATACGAAATTTGTATTCGCCGGGCTTTATGCCTTCTTCCGGGTTGGCTTCAAATGTGAGGTTTTTATCCTCATCGGAAGGAACGTGGA
>Ga0255055_10003811_pt1 | contig 10080 bp, 10 predicted proteins | sample JV7_2_27_MG_FD_188633 | JGI IMG/M metagenome (GOLD analysis project Ga0255055, IMG submission 188633) | Seawater microbial communities from Jervis Inlet, British Columbia, Canada - JV7_2_27 | ecosystem: Environmental > Aquatic > Marine > Inlet | place: Canada: British Columbia | collected... | reverse complement strand
CTTCCACTAGTATCAAAAGCACCACTCGTTCCTCCCTGAACCCCTACTTGAATAGAAGTAATATTAGAAGTATCATCTACTTTTGCATCAAAATCAAAGACTCCAAAATGATTTCTTGACACATCCCAAAGAGTTGAACCTCCTTTTGCGATTACGATAGTATCATCATCTCTATCACGACAAAAAGTCATTTCTGCCATACAAATCTCATCTAATCTCCATTGAGGTTCACCACCATTAAGTTGAATTCCATCAGCAATAACAGAACCATTTCCTAAAGCACCACCCTGCCAATAAGTAACAGCATTTCCATTTGTAGTATCTCCATTAAAATATACTGATGGATAGAAATTATTAGTCGATTGAGAATGGGGATTATCTATCCATACTATAAGTTTATAGAATTTATCTGCTACAATGTTTGAATAAATAGTTATTGGCGTTCCTGAAGCTCCGTTATTATGAATACCACCATCAGTTGACCAAGTTACTTCAGCTACTTTAGTCCAACCGCCACTACCAGCATTATCGTCAACGTATTTCTTATTTGCTAGTTGATAATCTGATGTAGGTGCAGAACTAGGAGTCAAAGGAAATTGAGTAAAAGTTATTATTTGACTTCCTTGTGCTATTTCTAAAGCACTTGCATCTGCATCTGTAGTTTCTACTAATTTTAATATATCGGAATCAGCACCGTCTAATATTAATTTCCAAGCAATTGTATCATTTTCTAATTTTATCGCTGGAGTTGAATTTGCTCCAGAGTCTTCTATATGTAAAAGTTCATCAGGAGTGCTAGTGCCAATTCCTAATTTTCCCGAATCATCTATAATTACTCGTTCAACGCCAAGAGTATCGAATCGTATTTTATCTTCATCTGCACTTTCTTCAGTTTGGATTTTGGTATCTCCATCAGTATCTTGAATCGCATCTATACCTGAAGCTGTTAGTTCTGCTCCTCTCCAATTAATAAAATAACCTTCTGTAGCCGAAATCGCTATCAATAAAGGTTTACTAACTTGTCCTTCAGTAGTAGGTTCAGTAGAAGTTAATAATCCTGCGGTAGAAGGGGATAAAAAATATACTGTTCCAGCACTTAATCCTGCTCCACTTCCTAAATCTATATATCCACTTGATAAAAGAGTAAAATTATCTACGTCAGCTACTTCTGAAACAATTCCTATAACCTCCGCATTATCTACTGTATCTGCTTTTGCTTTGGCGTAATCTGCTCCTCCAGAGCCACCTTCCCATCTTAAAACATCTCCCACAGAAAAACCATGACCGCTTTGATTAACGCTTTTAACTAATGCACTGGCACTTCCACCAGCATCTATCCAAGTCCATTCGTCTGTTCCAACTGCTTTAGACGGAACATAGCCATCACTTGCACTATTAGTCGCACTAGCAGTTACATCACTAGGGCGAATATTCATTATTTGTGAGGCTCGAAGCCTTGTATTACGTTCCGCCATTTAGATTAATTTATCCTTGCTTCTTTTTTGGTCTTAAAATATCAGAACCTTCTTCAATAAAACCATTTAGCCTTAATATTTCTTCTTCTAATTTGGTAGCTTCTTTTCTTTTATTAACTAAAAGAGCCAATTTTTGTTTTCTTATCTCATAAGCTTTTTTAATTCTATCTGTAAGTTCATCTCGTAACCTCTTATCATCTTCTTTTCTTGTTTCTTCCATACGTTTAAGAGTTTTTTTCATTTTGTCTTTCTTTTTTCCTTTAATCTTTTTCATAAATGCTCCTTTCAAGTCCATACTTACTCCTTTCTAAAAATTTGATTCAACGTGCTATAGGTATTAATCTAATTTAACTTAATTATTTATAATATAATGTATAAGTAAAATGTCGCCAGTGTCAGGTGCGACTGCAAAAGTAACTGTAGTTCCAGACCAAGTGTAATCCTTGCCTGACCCTTCCTGTTGCAACATTCCATTCAAGAAAACCTGAAGTGAATTAGCAATAGGAGTCGAACTAAGCGTAAAAGCAACTGTAACACCATTACAATTAGCTGATTCATCTTCTACCTGAATATCACCTTCAACAATATTATCTGCTACTGCATCTGCCGATAAAACACCATTAGTTGCAGTAATACCAGTTCCAGCCATAGCTGTCGCTAAATCAGCGATAGTTTCTTTCTTTGAAGAATTATCATCAGCATCTACAATTGCAATTGAGTCATTAGCAACATCAACTACTGCACCAGTAAGCTCATTAAGGTCTAAAGCCAAAGCTCCAGAACCAGCACTAAGACCATCTCCAGCCATAGCAGTTGCTAAGTCTGCAAAAGATTCTTTCTTAGTTGAGTTATCATCAGCATCTTCAAAAATTAGGGAATCAGCAGAAACGTCTACCGCCCCTGCGGTAACTTCCGTAATATTAAGTGCCAATGCACCACTAGAAGCTGTTAAACCTTCACCAGCTATTGCTGTCGTAAAATCATCTACACTAATTTTTTTAGTTGCATTACTATCATTAACATCTACAAATGCTAGAAAATCAGCACTAGGAAGAAAATCTTCACCAGAACCAAGTTCACTTAATTCACTTAAATCTAACTTTAATTCTAGTTGATTTCCAGAATTTCTTACTAATCCCTCTCCAGCTAATAGCTCAACAAAATTAACCCATCCTAATTTCTTAGGAGTATCACTATCACTAGAATCATTAAATACTAAAGAATCGCCTACTGCGATTACAACTTCAGATAGTCCATTAATATCTAGTTCAGCTATATTATCATCTGCTACATTTCTTTTTAAACCGTTACCAAAAAACGCATCTCTAATCTGTTGTCCACGAATTGCTGTATTTAAAGCCATAAAATAAATACCTCCTTATACTTGAATTTTCAAGTTCAGGACTCATAATTCACATTCAATCTTTTCAGATATGTATTTCGCAATTAAACCCTGCGAAGCACGTTAAATCAAACAAAGTCCTATTTCAAATTACTTTTTGTTTTTATAACCACTACCTCCGCATAAATCGCAGGAGGAATAGCCTTGTCTCAAATTTGCTTTACAATCACATTTTTCGATTATCTTTTCATCTACTAAAAGTTTAAATTCTTTTTTTAATGCTTTGTAAAAATAATCCATAACTTGTTTTTTAAAATATTTATAATCATCCGACTTTTTTCCTAACTTAAATTCTCCTAAATCAAGAATCTTTTTCATTATGGATAAAGTGGATAAAAATCTATTTTTTGCTATTTGTATATTCATTATGCTTTTATATAAGTTACTTCTATAGTATCCCCAACTATTGTATCAATCTTAAAAGAAAATTCATCAGCATCATCTTCTACTATTTCTAATTCTTTAATTCCATTTAGAAATACATGAAGAGTGCCTGATTTATAGTTATTAACAGTTTGAAATTTCTTTGATGTAATCTTGCTAGGTAACTCATTAGTTACTATATCCGATTCTTTAAAAAAATTTCTATAATCAGACCTTAGCATTATTCTTCCTCTTCTAAAAGGTTTAAGACAAGTAAAATATCAGTAATGTCTTTTTTTCCTTTTATCAATTTCTCTGCTTGAATATTAAATTCTTTACTTCCCTTAATTAACTTACTTAACTTTGTTTTAAACTGTTTACTTCCAACGATAAGGAATTGATTATCTGCTTTAAATTCTTTCTCTCCGCCTATTTTAGCGGATTGCTCGACAGGAATTTCTTTCTGTCCTTTCAACAGCACATAAATGTCAAATTCAAAGGCTTTTTCACCTTTTAATAATTTTTGCTCTTTTAATTGATGAGCAATTTCAGCTTTCAATCCGAAGTCTTGTTCTAGCTTATAAAGCTTAGTTCCAACTAAATCTTTCCTTTGTTTTATGTCAAAGACCACTTCTCCCTTTATATCATACATTTGGAGTAGGTCAAATTGCTTTTCTCCTATTATCGGAATCTCTAACTCGAACCAATGTTTTGCAAAATCTTCTGTTCCTCCTTTGCGTTCTACAGGAACAAAGATGCCTCCAAATCCTCTACTTACTAAAAGATGAGGAGAACCAAGTCCTTTTGTAACTATCCTATGATTGATAATCATTATAGTCTAGGTTTAAAGATAGCGTAACCAGTTACTTTAAGTTTGGCTTCCAATGCTTGTTCTAAATCTACTCTAGCTGTCCATTTAAATGTTACTTTAACAACTTCATCAGGGTCTACTTTAGTAGGAGCTTCCGTAACCTCTATTTTTTCTCCAGTATCAACTTCTAACATTTTACCATTTTTCATTAATACTGGAACAGCTTCAAAGACTAAATTTTCTGCAAAAGCTGTTTTTATATTTTTAGCATAAATAGTTCTTGTTACAGACTCTCCTGCTTTTACTCTTCCGAAGTCAATAACATCACCAATCTCATTCTCTAACTCTTCATCTTCATATAATTTGAAAAGATTCGTTATAACCATAAATCCTACTTTGTTTGTTTGTCTTTTACTAAAGCTTTCAGTAATAAATTACGCAAAGTTAAGTTTTCTATTTTTAATTTTTCTGTTTTTTCTTTAATTACAGTGTCTACTGCTTCTTCTTCTTCTTTATCTAAAACTTTTTCAACCATAGCTCTTGTTAGCTTTAATTTAACTAACTTACCATTTGCCCTCTTCTTTTTTCTAATCCATAAACCATTTTTATCCTTTCGACCAATTGTTCGGATAATACTCCAAGCAACTCTAAAAGCTCTAGTTTCATCTTTATATAAATTGAGAGCATTATTAAATACTCTTACAAATACTCTCTGTAAATCTGGACTCATGTTGTCTTTAACTCTTGGAGGTAATGCCTTGATATTCTTATAAGGAGCTATTTCTAACTCTTTACTAAATTGAAATTCTTCAGGTTCTCCAACTTTATCTCTTGTAACAGGTGCTCCTGTTTTATCAACATCTTTATCATCTGTTTGAGTTTTATTATCTGTTTCTTCTTCTGGTTCAACATCTAACAACTTCTTCAATCTCAAAACTTCCTCTGGACTTTGATTCTGTTCAGTGTTTTGAGTAAGGTGAGGATACATCAAAACTTCAGTTCCTTCTGTAGCTTCGTTCTCTCTCCTCATCTTTTCTGTTGCAAAGTCAACTCCGCCAACGACTTCAGCATACGTCTGGTTAGAAACTTGACCATGCTTCCAAAGAAGTCTAAATTCTTGACGGAATCTATCAGTCATAAAAGGCTCAACCGCACTATGAGTTACATTTGCAGTTCTTAAAGCCTCATTGTATTTCGTTGAATCTTCGTTTAAATCTATAATTATGTCTATTAAATGCTCAATAATTTTGGCAAAATCATCTACGCCACTTTTTACTTCACCAATAAAAGCTTTAGGGTTTAAAACACTTTCTCTACGAGAAGATGTAACAGCTTCTTCCACATCTATAAAACCTAAACCAGCAAGTATATTTCTTTCTATTGAAGCCGATATATCAATATTAAATAATTTACTTAAATCAGGAATTATCTGTTCCCATTTTTCATCAAAAGGAACTACTCTAGTTGGAGACTTTACTTTTAAAGATTTTTTTACTTCTTCAAGTAAATCCTGAATATCTGTTTTAATCTGTTCTAATTCAGGTTGGTCATAAGTTTGCTTATCATCTTTAGCTAATTGAACATCTCCTTTTGTAATCAAGTTTAACATAGGGATAATCTGCTCTAAAGCTTCCCCTTGCTTTCCCTTCAAAGTCTGTAATAATTTCCAGTTATGATATACTCCTCTATTAATAAGATAAGGAGTAGGATATTTCTCATACCATCTAGAATAAGGTTTTGTGATAATAACCCCTTTAGATAAAGTAGACTCGGTTGTTTTTTTCTTGCCTAAAAAATAAAGCCATTTTAGGATAGAATTACCAGCTCCCTTTTTCTCTTCCGCATGAACAGCTCCACCATTAACAAAATACATCTTGCTAGGTAATACTAATCCACCAATTTCAGTAGTGCCTACTATTTTTAAAATAGGAAAGGAAGCCCCTTTCCATCTTTCTCTACCATATTCTTTGACTAATTCTTCAAGACCTTTAGGAATTTGTCCAAGAAAATCCTGATTGATATTTTTTAGCCATGTTTTAAGGATTTCATTGAGTTTGGTATTTTTGGTTAGAATTTCGTATTTTACATTTGCACTTTCTATGGAAAAGTCCATGAGGGTATTTACTAGCCCTGAAGAGTCATTTTTTAACATATCTTCAATGGCTATGACTTGTCCATGAAAATCGGTAGGAACGACTATTTTGTTTTTTTGCACTGCGACTGAAAATAATAAATCTAAATAAGGGTTACTCATAAGTTATACTCCTTTTTCCTTACGTTTATTCATTATGCTCCTAATCCCCACTTTTTACGTTTTACTGGTTTATTAAGATTCAAATGATTTTTCCAATACATGATTCCGAATACTTGAAATGCCTGATGTAAATGGTCTTCACCACTATCACAAGCAAATTTCACTGAATTACCTATGGTAATATAAACCATAGCAGTGAATTGTTTTTCAAATTTGTAATCAAGAGGAATGTCAATTCTATTATGATATAATAAATTTTTTAAGACAGTAACAGATTGAATTCTTTGGAATTCCTCTTCATATACAATCTTGCCTTTCTTATCTCGTTCTAGCTTACCGTTATCGCCCTTTAAAGGCTTTACGGCAATTTTCTTATTGAATTCAGCCCATACAAAATTCTTGTTAATAGCTGATTCGGGATGAGCCTTTTCCAACCGCCTCATCACTTCTTTTCCACCGACATCAGTGCAATCAATCCCTATAAAGTTAGGGCTTAACTTATCAATAAGAAATTCAAAAATCTTAAACTGCTCATCAGGGATTAAGTTTGTTAAAGTAATATTATAACTATATAGAAATTTACTTCCCTCTTGAGAGTTAATCTCAAATAGCACTATAATTTCAGCGACTCTCTCACCAAAATCACTTGCTATCCACGTTCTAAAAGCGTGTTTAGGTCTATCAACCACAATCTTCTGTTCGAATCTCCAGAAGTCCTTCTTGTCAACTTCAAAGTGTTTGATAGCCTTTTTTGGGTGAATAAACACCCTAGCCATGTCATAAACGCCTTCGACATCTTTACATATCTCGGCTTTGACATGGATTCGATATTGTAAAGTATCTTCTCCATTATGCTTTTTGATTGCATCAGCTTTTGCTGATTCATCCCAACCATAAACATATTTGGGGAGGTTGATTATTTTCGATTTATTCTTGGCATCTTGAAATAATCTACCTGATGGAGAATTACTCCTAAAACTCGTAATTCCAGATAATCTCTCTATTGCTCCAAGTTTAGGATTAACAGAATGGGTTCGCTTTGCATTAACAGTGTTATTCTCATATTGGGCTTCATCTCCCAACATCTTCTTAGCATGTGCAAACTCAAAACCTGAACCTGGCTCTTTCGAACTCAAATTCATTCCTATCCCATGAACCTTTCGAGTAAACATCTTACTTGAAATTTCATAACTTGGATGTCTCCTTTCCTTGTATTCAAAAAGCTGAAAGAAAGGATGTTTATTTAAAATATTGGATAATGGATTCCAAATCGGCAATAAATGTTTTTCATCAAACGAAAAGAAAACAGTTACCCAATCATGTATATTATGAATAGAGTCTAATAATAAATCTATTAATAAAAATAAGGACTTTCCAATGCCTCTACCACAAAAAGTATAAACTGACCCTGCTCCCTTCTTTAATTCAAAATTCTGCTTTTCAGTGAGCTTGGGGTCTTCTGCTAATAAATATTCATAAGACATGAAAGGAAGTTGGAATAATTCAATCTTGAAAAATCCTTGTTCCTCTTCATATTCCGCTAAAGAATCGAAATTATCTGCTTTTGGAGGGAATAAAACCTCTGTCATTAATACAGGGTCGTGAATATACCCAATAAATTCAGCCTCTTTTGCGGATAGTTTTTCTAAAATCATTCAGTTTTTGATTGTGAGCTTTTGGTAGGAACTAAATCGGTAGGGTTAGCTTCTAAGCACTAGGCTTGTGCTTTTCAGCTAAATAGAGGTCATAGATGCCTTTAATATAGTCTGTATGTTGTAATCCCCAAACTTCTGCCACTTCTTCTTGCGTTAGTTTGCCTTCTTCTATGAATCTTAAAAGGGTCTCATTGTAAAGATGAGTTCCCCTGAACATCTTAAAGTCAAAGGTCTTATAATCATCAACTTTTCGGAGCAACAATGCCATTTTTTGACAAGAAGGACATTTAAAATAAAAAGCTCCAGAATGGGTTTCAGCATAGAAAAGAATACGCTTCTTTAAACTAAGCCAAAACTCCTTCCATTTCGATTGTTTCTTCTGCGAGAGTCCTAATCTCTCTTTGTATTGAGCTACTTGCTCTTCTAAGCTATTCTTAGATTTGATGTCTCTTTCAGTGATTGATTGCGTCTTGCTCTTAGCTTTCTTATGAAGCTGTCTAAGCAATTCATCATAAATAATCAGATTTTGGATTAAATGTTTTAAATCCTCTTTATCGCTAAAAGATTCGAAGTTATGAATCTTTAAATACTTGTTATACAATAGGTTAGCTTGTTTTTCTTCCTTTTTCTCTAAGCCTACCCATTCAATCCCTTCTATGGATTCTTCTTCTAATTTCTTCTTCGCTATATCAATAAGTTCGGCTTCAGTCTTATTCTTATACTGATGTAGCCCTCTTAATTGATTTGTTTTTGCTTCTAAGTCTTTGTTATCCATACAGTTAAGTAGTTATAAAAAGGTCAAAAGACATAACTATGCCTTTCTCTCTTCTTCTAATTAGAGTATAACATATATATACCCCACTTGTCAACCCCCCTAGCTAAATTTGATGTGTTGTCTCCCAATGACTTATGAAAAGTTATACAAATAATGTAATAATACTGCCCTGATAGGAGTAATTACACCTATATTACACTCGTTTTACACCTATCATATCTATATGTCCATCCCTTTCAATAACTTACATTAAACGGAATCCCTTATATTTTATAAAGCATTGAATAACAAGGACTTATAATACCAATGCGAATCCTAACCCCTATATCAGCGTATCCGATTTTCCGTTTTCCGCCTACACCGCACCTACACCGACCCCTACTACTCCTACAGTGCGGATATGCTCCCTAAAGGGATTAATGGGTCTCCTAGATACCTACTACTACAACCTACTACAACCTACTAGTTGAGTAGATACTAGTAGTTAATACTAGAGTAAGGCTTGTTAAAAAAACTACCACTAAACTTTAATAAGACCACTCCCTATTAAAAGCCTTATCAGTGCTATGTATCTTCGATTTGGGAGCTATATATGCCTAATCTGACCCCTGATATAGCCTGATTTATTCCAACTCATTCTGGCTCATTCTAGGGCATTTCTAGGCAATATTAAGGGTATTTCAGGGTTCTAGCCGTAGGTATCCGTATTGGCTCGGTTTTGAGGTTATTTTGACCGTTTTTATACCGTAGTGGTATATAAAATATGCCGTTTTTTGCCGTCTGCTAAAATCGACCCCTATCGGCTTATTTTCTGTAACCGCTTGAGCCACAATAAAAAAATTTATAATAGCCTATCGGGTTATGATTAAAAAAATTTAAATCCCTGATATGAGTCTTAATGATAGTATCTTAGTATCCTTTGGAGTGGTCTGTATCGTAGTATCGGGGCTTTGTATCCTGTAAGCGTATCGGCATGAGTTTATTTTAAGATTGATTTATTTTTCTTTTATTATTCCTTTAGGATTCTATTAATTAGGAAATAAAAAAGCCTATAATTTTTTAGGTTATAGGCTTTATAATCTTACCATGTTTTAAATTTTTTTTATACTGTTAAAGGCTCTTGGATTAATTCAAAAGTAAATCCTAAATCCTTTAAAGCATTTATTGATTTATCTGTTAAAGTTTTTTGCCCTGTAAGATTTTCTAAAGCTTTGGCATAGTCTAAGGGGTAAAGATAAACTTTACCATAATACCTATCTCTTTTGATTCTTATGATTCTATTATTCATTAAGCCCCTTCCTGTTAGCTATAATCAAATTCTTCTGTTATCTCTTTACATAAAGCA
>Ga0255055_10003810_pt1 | contig 10081 bp, 6 predicted proteins | sample JV7_2_27_MG_FD_188633 | JGI IMG/M metagenome (GOLD analysis project Ga0255055, IMG submission 188633) | Seawater microbial communities from Jervis Inlet, British Columbia, Canada - JV7_2_27 | ecosystem: Environmental > Aquatic > Marine > Inlet | place: Canada: British Columbia | collected... | reverse complement strand
TAGATGAAGTCTTCATAGACGACCTGGGGCGGCGGCGAGGAGAACGTCGGCAAGATAAGCGACAAGGTCTCGCGCGTGCGCACCGCGTCTGAGCACAGCACCAGATCCGGCTTCAGTCCCATACCCGACAGGGCCGAACCGATCATTGGCGCGGCGTTCAAGCCTCGTTTGGCGAGCGGGCGTTCGTGGTCGCTAAGACCGGGCTCGTCCCAGCTCGACTTGGCATGGCGAAGCAACGAAAGTGTCAGCATAGCTTCACGTTGTCCGGCCGGGCACGACTGTCAAGGCTTGAGCACAAGGAGATGGCGTTCAGGCTCTAGACCGGAACGGCTTCTTTGGGCGAGCGGGTGGCTGTGTACCCTGCATAACGCAAGACCATGAACGTGAGTGCGGGCAGGAATGTCAGCGTCACGATAGCCGAACCCAGAATGCCAAAGAGCACGATCACGCCCACGCCGCGATAAAGCTCTGTGCCCGCGCCCGGAATAAAGACGAGGGGCGCAAGGCCGCAGATCGTCGTGACGGTGGACATGATGATGGGGCGAAGCCGTGCAGCTACCGCCTCTGTCACAGCGGCGTGCGCGCCTAAGCCCATCCGGCGCACGTTGTAGACCGCGCGGTCGACGATGAGGATGGGATTGTTCACCACGGTGCCCATCAAAATCAAAAAGCCCAGCATGGAAATCATGTCGAAGGGTTGATGAATCGCTTTGAGCCCGACGGACGGCAGCACGCCCCCCGCCATGTTCAACAGATGCAATCCAATGAGCCCGCTAGCCACGCCGAGCGGGATGGTCGTCATGATGAGGATTGGGTAGCCCCAGTGGCTAAAGACGGCGACGAGCAACAGATAGATGATGATGATGGCCACGACGTAGTTGCCGGCTAGCGCGTTTCTGGTCGCCTCAAGCTGATCACTCGCGCCCGAGATCCCCATGGTGACGCCCTGAGGAACCTGGCCGGTTTCATTGAGGTAGTCCACGATTTGCTCGCGCACCATCTCCACGCCGGTCTCAAGCGCGATCGCGGGCGGCGGGATAATGTTGAGAGTAACCGTTCGCTTAGCGTTGATGCGCCGTATGGTGCTGGTATCGACGGTTTCTTTCACTTTGGCCAACGTCGAAAGCGGCACCATGGTCCCTTGCGGTGTGTACACGGGCAGCTGCCCGACGGAGTCGAGTGCCGTACCGAAGCGCTCGCGGCTAAAGAAGAAAATGTCGATCTTCTCATCGTTAAGGTAGAAGTAGCCGGCAAACGCACCATCGGTGAGCGCTGCAACTGTAAAGCCCAGCTCTTGGGCCGTCATGCCGAGCTCGGCAGCGCGGTCCCAATCGGGGCGGATTTCGATCAGTGGCTGGGAGAGTGTCAGGGTCGGCGGATCAGGCTTGATACGCGGATTGTCAAAGACTTCGCCTGCGCGCGCATAGGCGGCTGTAGCGACGGCATAGATGTCCTCCAGCCGCGGACCTGAAATATCCAGACTTACGCTGCGGGTGCCCGCGTCGTTGCTGGTGATGATCGACCCGCGTGAGACGAACGCCTGCATGCCCGGGAACTTTTGATATTTGGCCGTAAGCACGGTCATCAGCGCGTCAATGTCATCTGGATCGACCGTTTCGGAAATGATGCGCAAGCCGTCCGGATTGATGCTCAAGAACATGTACTTGAGAGCGGGAACGGCCGTCTCGCCACGCTTGAAGCGTGCGGGATCGTCATTCACGAAGGGCAGGAGGTCGTCTTGGAGCTCCTTGCCAATCGTGCGCATGGTCACAAGGTTGTAACCGGGTGGGGCGTTCATTCTGGCGAAGATCTTTGGCTCTTCGCCTTCAGGCAGATACTCGGCGGGCGGGGTGAGGTAGACGATGACGGCAGCGCTCGCTCCTGCAACCGCAAGGATGCAGGCAAGAGATCGCAATGAACTGCCCAAGAGCCACTTGACGCCGCCGACGACCAGCCCGCCGTCCCCATTCGGCAGCTTCGCCCCCCTCTTGTGGCCATTAAAGTCAATGCGTGCGCACGCCGCGGGGACGACCGTGATGGCAACGAGCATCGACGCCAGGATGGAGGCAGAGACGGCGATGGCGATATCGGAGTAGAGCTGGCCTGCCTCCTCCTGAATGAAGACGATGGGAACAAAGACGAGCACTGTGGTGAGCGTTGAGGCGATGACGGCCGGCCACACTTTGCGTACGCCTTCTACAGCTGCGCGGAAGCGTTCGAGTCCCCGCCGGCGCTCCAGGTCGATGCTCTCCAAGACGACGATGGAGTTGTCGAGGGTCATGCCGATGGCAAACGCGATGCCGGCCAGCGAAATCACGTTAATGGTGCGACCCATCAGGAACAGGCCAATGAAAGCCGCGATGGTGCATATGGGGATGCCGACGACGCCGACGAGCGTTGCTCTGAACGTTCGCAAGAACAAGAACATCACGAACGTCGCGAGCACCGCGCCAATCGCGAGATTGGTCCAAACGTTCTTGATCGAGGCTTTGACGTAGACCACGTCGTCTGCAGTTAGCTTCATCTGCAGGCCTGCGGGCTCAAGCACATCGCGGTTGATCTCCTTGACCTCCGCGAGCACCGCCTTCTTGATATCAATGACGTTGGAGCCGGCCTCGCGCCGGATCCCTAAGAAGATGACAGACTGCCCGTTGACGTATGCGTTGCGCCGGATTTCAAAATGGCTGAGGCGCACATCGGCGACGTCACGCAGTTTGATGATGGTGTCGCCTTGCCGCGCAACAATCAGGTCTTCAAGTCCCTCGATGTCATCGAAGCGTCCAATCGTCCGCAATAGATAACGACGTTTGCCGCTTTCTATCTCGCCGCCCGAAGTGTCGCGATTGCGGCTGGCAAGGGCACGGCGAATGTCCATTGTCGTGAGGCTGCGGTCGGCGAGTGCGGGGGCATTTATCAGGATCTGAATCTGCTTTTCAGCCCCGCCGCCAACCCAAACTCGTGAGACGTCTTTCACTCTCTCTAGGCGCGCACGGACATTGTCGTCGATAAAGTCGCGCATTATGTCCATGTTGAGCTGGCGGGGGTTGCCTTCCAGCGGAGACACGCGGAAATACATGAAGGAGTTGGCACTGAATGAGCTTGCGAAAATGCGCGGCTGGTCGACGTTTTCAGGGTAGGAGCGAACCTGGCTCAGCGCATTGTTGATGCGAATGAGCGTCTCGTTGAGATCGATATTGTAGGGAAACTCTAGCTCGATCTCGGCGCTGCTGCTTGATGCGCGTGAGACGATGCGTTCCAGGCTTGGAATAGAGCGCAGGTACTCTTCCTGCTCGATAATGATTTCTTTTTCGATGTCTTGAGGTGTCGCCCCCGACCAGTGCGTCGAAACAGTAACGGTGCGTACTTCCAGATCGGGAATCATTTGCACGGGGATGCGCCTGGCCGCGACGATCCCCAGCACGCAAACCATTAGCGCAGCGACGGCCGTCAGGGTGCCACGCTTGACTAATGCCTCAAACACGAACCTTGCCTTCTCTTATGCATGAAAGAAATCAACTGGCCAGCCGGACCACTTGTCCTTCACGCAAGGACTCATTGCCGCGAACGACAACCCGCTCGCCTTCTTTCAAGCCGGAGCGGATCTGTACGAGGCCGTCGAACGACAAGCCGATCTCGACCCTGCGCTCCTTCACGTGATTTGCTTCACCATTGCTTTCGAGAACCCAAACCGTGATGCGGCCATCGGGATAGCGCACGAGCGCATCGCGGCTGACAACGATGCCGCGCTGGCCGGTTGCGAGCCGCACGGAGACACGCGCTGACATTCCCGGCGTGATGGCGACGTTTTCGCGCGTGGGCAGAACGCGCAGCGTGAAGGTACGAACCTTTGGATCGCTGACGGGAATGAGCGCCTGGGTCTTTGCGGGTAATACAGCATCGGGAAGCGCATCAAATCTGAGGGTCACCTCCGCGCCCGTCTTGAGCTGCGGATAGTACTGCTGAGGTACAGGGACATCGACGCGTAGGCCTCCCATGTCAACGAGTTCGAATATGGTGGTGCCAGGTACCACCCACTCGCCCACCTCGGCCATCCTCTGCGATATGACGCCGGAATAGGGCGCCCTGACCAAATGGCGATCCAGACGTTCGGCCGCCGCGGCTTGCTGCGCCTTGCGGCGCGCGATCGTCGCGGCGTCGATCTGCAATTCGTTCTTGAGGGTATCGACCGTGTTCTTTGGCGCGAACGATCGCTTCTCCAGGTTCTCGGCAATTTTCAACCGGCGGCGGGCATCAGCAAGCTCGGCCTCGGCCTGCTGGGCTTCCGCTTCAGCCTCCTTGAGGGCCATCTCTTCCAGCTTAGGATCGAGTTCGAGCAATAAATCGCCAGCTTCGACCTTAGCGCCGCTGTCGAAGTGAACGGCCTCAATGAGCCCAGGCACCGACGTGGAAATTTGCGAAACGCGCGGCGAGGTAACGGTGCCCAAGAGCTCCAGCCGATTGACAAGCGGCACTGTGCGCACGACCTCAACGGTAACAGGCGTCGCCTTCTGCGCGTATGCGGGCACCGCGGCGCTGCCGCACAGAAGCCCTCCAAGAAGCACGCAGACGCGCTTGGAGGTGTTCTTCAGCCAAAAAAAATCTAGGGGTCTTGCGACCGAGATCATTGCATCAACTCTTTCGCGCGAACTCTCGACTACCCAACAATATTTTCATGCCGCGCTCAGAAACAATAGTTCGGGCACAAAATAGCTGGGTCAACTATAAAGTTGGCCGGTACGGAGGGGTTGCGCCGGCGTCGATTTCACGGTCATTACAACTCGTTAAGGCTGGTTTTGTGGCGCAGAGCGTCCCGCCCCGGTCCCCTCGCGCGGCGGGATACGTTAACGATCGCGCCGTCGTGGCATGCGGTGGCGCAAATAATTGCGCGGCGCGTGGGCGGTGATCCACTCGGCGATGATGACGGGTCCAAGGATCATCAGCAGTATGGCGGTGACCTGCGGCTAGGTCAGTGTGTTGAGAGAGGGCTCAGTCTCTAGCGCGCTTCGCGAGCAAAAATCGATCGTCTCCCCGTGTCTGATGGCATGGGGGTCGTCGCTCATTATGAAAGCTGACTAAAGCACCGGCGGCGAACGCGTTTGCTTGAGATGCTGGGGCAATCACTTCGACCGAAGCGCAAAGCGCACCGCTTCCTCGGCGGCACGGAAGAGGGCGGTGGCCTTATTGATGCACTCCTGCAGCTCCTTCTCGGGAACTGAATCGTACACGAGTCCAGCGCCTGCCTGGACATGCATCACGCCGTCCTTCACCAACGCCGTCCTCAACACGATGCAGCTATCCATCTGGCCGGACGCTGAGAAGTAGCCCACGCATCCCGCGTAGGGTCCGCGTTTTGATTTCTCCAATTCGTCAATGATCTCCATGGCCCGAACTTTCGGTGCGCCCGAGACGGTGCCGGCTGGAAAGCCTGCCATCAATGCATCGACCGGGTCGTGCTTCTTACCAAGACGGCCAATGACGTTGGAAACGATGTGCATGACGTGGCTGTAGCGCTCGATGAAGAACTGGCCGGTGACCTCAACGGTGCCGATCTCCGCCACCCGGCCAACGTCGTTGCGGCCTAGGTCCAACAGCATCAGGTGTTCCGCTCGCTCCTTGGGGTCTTTGAGCAAAGCCTCGGCAAGCGCTTGATCTTCTGCCTCGGTCGTCCCGCGCGGAGCTGTTCCAGCAATGGGCCGGATCGTCACTTCTTCGTCGCGCACGCGTACCAGGATTTCGGGGCTGGAGCCCACCAGGGCAAAGTCGCAGAAGTCTAGGTGGAATAGGAACGGCGAAGGGTTGGTTCGCCGCAGTGCGCGATAGAGCGCGAAGGAGGGGAGCTTGAAGGGCGCGGAGAAGCGTTGGGAGAGCACGACTTGGAATATGTCGCCGGCGACAATGTACTTTTTCGCATGCCGCACCATGGCCTTGTATTCGGCTGGTGTGGTGTTGGAGGTGCGCTTAGGCGGCGCAAGCTTGCGGCCTGATACCGAAGGCATATGTGGCAGTGGCTCATCGAGCGCGGTGATAACGGTCTTGAGGCGCTTGCAGGCCTTCTTATAGGCCTGCTCCGCGCTGCCCTGTGCGTCGGGTCGAACTGGCGTCACGATGGTGATCTCGTCCTTGACGACGTCGAAGATCAACATGGTGGTCGGACGCATGAGCACACTGTCAGGGATATTCAGCGCGTCGGGCGGCGTATTGGGCAGCTTTTCGATCAGCCGCACCGTGTCGTAGCCCATGTAGCCGAAAATGCCCGCTGACATCGGCGGCAACTCAGGCGGCAACGTTAGTTCCGACTCTGCAAGCAATGCACGCAAAGACGTGAGTGCCGGTTTCGACTCGGGCCGAAACGCATCCGGTTTTTTGATGGGGTTACGATTGATCGCGGCTTCGTTACCGTTCGCCCGCCACACAAGATCAGGTTCCAGCCCGATGACCGAGTAGCGGCCCCGCGTTGCGCCACCCTCCACCGATTCCAAGAGGAAGCTCATGGGCTGGCTTGCGGCAAGCTTCATGTAGGCGGAGACGGGCGTTTCAAGATCGGCGACGAGACGGGTCCAAACGACCTGAGGACGCCCGGCGCCATAACGCTTGGCGAAGGCGGAAAACGGTGGTTGCGCCTCCAGCTGGCCGGGCCGGGGGCCTTTTTTGCGGTCCAGCATGCTCAAGGCATCCCCCGACTTGGACGTCAGATCACTTGGCTATTGATCGGTGTCGGCGCCGGTTGCGCGCCTGTACTCTTGCTGATTGATGGTCGCACCAAGGCGCGACTGCAGGGCGGCAACATATTCCCCCAGCACGTCGTCGGCGATCTCATTGGCAATCTCTCGGTTAATCGTTTCGCGCAGCTTCTCATTTGGAGGCTTTGCTGCGGTGATACTGGTTAGCTTGAAGATGGAGCGCGAGTTGCCGTGCACGCTTGTGGTAGAGCCGGTTTTACCAAGGGGGAGCGCGAAAACCTGCGTCAGCGCATTCTTGGTGAGGCCTTGCGGCTCAGTCTTGCGGGTGAAGGGCGGAGTGGTTTCCACTTCAGGGTTGCCTGCTTCGCTGGCAAGCGCAGCGAGTGTTTCACCACTGTTGGCCTTATCGACGAGAGTGGCGGTTAGCTCGTTGAGCTTGCGCGCACGCTCGGTGTCGATGGTGAGCTTCTTTGCCTCGTCCTTCACTTGGTCAAAGGGTTTTTGCTTCTTTCCAGTGATGTCGACGACGTCCACCCAGGCATAGCTGCCGTCGATAAGCTCGACGGACTCGTTCTCGAGCCCCACCTGGCTTTCGAAGGCGCTCTTCATGATGCTTGTTACGTCTTGCAGCGGGATCGCCTGCTTTTCCTCAGTGTCCTTGTTCAAGGAGTCCGTGGCGGGAACGTCGTAGTATTGCAGCTTCAGGGTTTCGGCGATTTCCTTGAGCGTATTGCCAGCTCCGCGATTGTCCTCGATCTCATCATGGAGATCTTGCATTTTGTCGTTGGCCTTCTGCTTGGCGAGCTTGTCGCGCACGTCATCCTTGACCTCATCAAACGTGCGCACGACGGCTGGCTGGATGTCGGTTGTGCGCAACAGAACAATTGCGAACCGGCCCTCAACAACGTCGGAAACGGAGTCTTTTTCAAGTGCAAAGGCCGCGTCTGCGATCTTGGGATCAATTAGATCGCTTTTCTTTACCAGGCCGAGATCAACATCGGTCGTCTTAGCGCCACTCTCTTTGGCAATTGTGCCGAACGATTTGCCCTCCGCTATTGCCTTCGCAGCTGCCTCTGCCGCGGCTTTGTCTTTGAAGGGGATCTGCTGCACCCGGCGTCGTTCTGGCGTGTTGTAGCGATCCTGGGTATCTTCATAACTGGCGGTGATCTCTTCTTCCGAGACCTCCATCTGCTTCTTGATGTCGTCAGGCGAGAGCACGAGGACGGCAAGCTTGCGATACTCTGGCGCCATGAACTTGCTCTTGTTCTTCTCATAGGTCTCTTTGATCTGCGCGTCGTCTGGCTCGGGAACGGTGATCACCTTGTCCGCGTCAATCGTGAAGTACTCCACCTGGCGCGTTTCTCCCTGCCAAGTGTTTGCGACATCGATCATCGTTTCGGGAATGACGATGGACTTGGTCAGCGCATCGGTCACCTGCCGGCGCAATTCGTCGTCGCGTCGCAAAGAAAGGTAGCCGCGCTCTGTAATGCCAGATCGATAGAGCGTGTTCTCAAAGCCGATACGTGAGAATTTGCCGTTGGGGCCTGCAAAGACGGGATCCTCTTTCAAGGCTTCGAGCAACACCGCGTCGGAGAGGGCCAGATTGAGCTCGCCGGCGTGCTCGCCGATCGCGGCCTTTGCCATCAGCTGCGACAGAATGCGGTCGTCGAGGCCGGCAGCACGCGCGTCCTCAGTTGAAATGCGCCGGCCAGCGCGGCTTTGAATGTTTCTGAGTTCGTTCTGGAAGGCTCGCTGAAAATCTTCGACTCGGATCTCGCGCTCGCCGACCTTGGCGATCGAGCCCCGGCCCCAGCCGGTGAACACATCGGCAACACCCCAAATGGCGAAACTGAATACCAGAACGGCGAGTAGAATTTTGGCTACCCAGCCGGTAGAGCCGCGTCGTATGGCGTCAAGCATTTAGGGTTTGTTCCGTTGGTTGGGCGGCACTCGCCCGGCCCGGCGCCAGGCCGGCCGCTCGGGCGCGCCGCATAAGATAGGGCGAAATTCCTGCGCGTGACGCAGGGTGTCATCATGATATGAAGCGCAGCCCGACCGTTATTGCAAGGGTGGCCATGTCCTGGCGGTTTGACCCCGCCGGTGGGCCCTTTAGATTTAACATTTCTGGGAGCTCCTATGACCCAGGCTATCCGCCCCATTCGACCGTTGGTCGCTGGAAACTGGAAAATGAACGGGCTCAAGGCCGACTTGGCTGAAGCCCTTAGGGTGCGCGATGCCGTCTCGGCGCCCGGCGCTGACCTTGGCGCGGATGTCTTAATCTGCCCCCCGGTCACGCTCCTCCAGGCTCTGGCTGAAGCCGCGTCGGGCTCTAAGCTGCTCGTGGGGGCGCAAGACTGTGCCGCGGGCGCTTCGGGCCCTCATACGGGTGATCTCTCCGCCGAGATGCTGCGTGACGCGGGTGCGGTTGCGACGATCGTGGGGCATTCGGAGCGGCGGGCAGCCCATGGTGAGCTTGACCGCATTGTGCGACGCAAAGCAGAAGCGGCGTACCGTGCCGGCCTTGCCGCCATCGTATGCGTCGGCGAGACGTCCGGCGAGCGCCAATCCGGGCTGACACTGGAGGTTGTAGGCCGCCAGCTTTCGGCCTCCCTGCCGGACGCTGCCACTGCGGCCAATACGATTGTTGCCTATGAGCCCATTTGGGCAATAGGAACGGGCCTGACGCCGACACCAGCCGATGTGGCCGAAGTGCACTCAGCGATGCGCGAGGTGCTCGTGGAACGGTTTGGGGCGGAGGGGGAGAGGATGCGGTTGCTTTATGGAGGGTCAGTGAAGCCGGATAACGCCGCAGAAATCGGCTCTATTGTCGATGTAGATGGTGCGCTCGTGGGGGGGGCGAGCCTCAAAAGCAACGATTTCCTTGCAATAATTGCAACGTATAAGAATTGATCCCCGGGACGGTACCAGGATGGCGCTAAATGATGTTAGCGTTCCTTATCGATGCTTCGCGGATGCAAACCTAAGGTTATGGAGCAAGGCTTGGAATGCGCGGGGGAGCAAAGGCATCGCTGGCTATTCTGCTCGCCGCGCTGAGCGTGGGCTCGGCTTCGGCCGTACATGCTGCCAAGCTTGGTACGCACGCCTGCTACGAACTACGGGTTGAGCTGGGCTTTTTACGGGCAACTGGTGCTGAGGAGGATATGAAACTCGGCCCGGGTTGGGCGAAGGTCAACCTCACCCGCAACGAATTGAAGAATGTTCGGCGCCTTGTCGAGGTTGAGGAACAGTTGCGCTTCAGGTGCGGAAGTCTGCGTGGCAGGCTCATTGCCAAGAAGCCGAGGATCCCCGATCTCCCTAAGAGAAAACCGGCATCAGCCACGGCACACGCGCAAAAGAATGGCCCTGCGGTCAAAAAGGCTGATGCCCAGGCGCCCGCAAAG
>Ga0255055_10003809_pt1 | contig 10081 bp, 7 predicted proteins | sample JV7_2_27_MG_FD_188633 | JGI IMG/M metagenome (GOLD analysis project Ga0255055, IMG submission 188633) | Seawater microbial communities from Jervis Inlet, British Columbia, Canada - JV7_2_27 | ecosystem: Environmental > Aquatic > Marine > Inlet | place: Canada: British Columbia | collected... | reverse complement strand
TGGAAAATGAGGTCGCCGTGACCGCCGCCTTGATGTGGGCCGGCATGTCGTCGGGTCCTTCAGTGTCATGAACGTAAGGGCGATCGCGCGGCGCCAGGAGATCGAGCGCGTTGATGAGGTCTGTGTGCACGTTGGGGTCGGCGTTTTCCTGGATAAGTAGGGACGCTGACGTGTGCCGAATGAAGAGGGTCAATAGACCATCGCTCGCCGCGATTTCGTTGAGCCACGCACGCACATCTGCGGTCACCTCGGTGAGGCCTGGCCCGCGCGTTTCGACAACAAGTGTCTGAAAGGATTGATCAAGCCCAGCCCCAGACATTGTTTGCCTCTTCCCTGTCATTGCATGGATAGGCGCTCTAAAGCGGCGTGCCTTCGCCGCGGCCGTGGTGCTGCTTTTGCAATTTTTCCATCCGTTCGCGCAGCTTGCTCAGCATGCCCTCCAGATAGTCGAAGGCTCGATCCACGTCCTTCTCAGACGGCAACTCGAACTTGGTGGTTGGCCCGGCCTCGTCGGGCGGTTCGGGACCGATCCCCAAAGTTTCTTCTAAATCGTCAACCTGTTTGCGCAGCGATTTGTTCTCGGCCCGCAGCTTGTCGATCTCGTTCTGGAGTTCGTGCTGACTGTCGGCCATGGGCTTGCAGGCCCATACGCCATCGTCGCGTGTGCACTGCGTCATGGCGCCGGTCTGCTTGTCGAGCCGCACGAAGCCGTTCTCTGCTGGAGACATAGTGTACCGCTCGCTCTTGGTATCGGACATTGCAACCTGCCCGGACATTAGGACGAGAGCGAAGAGTGCCAAGACCCATCTCGATGTGCGCACGATGTCCTCCCGTTGCGATGCCAAGCTGGGCCGAATAGGGCCCATTTTTCGCGAGTCTAGCCGCCAACTATGGCGAAAACCGCCGTCGCTGTACGGCCTGATCTGGTCGCTCGCGCGCACTCTCCGTCCCGGAATGGTGCACTTAATGCCTCCGCTTAACGGAACATTTACCGCGACTCGACGATTCTTAGTCTGAACATTCGCGACTATGTGCGGCGTTCGGAGTTACCGCACTCGGCCTGGCATCAGCAACGCGGACTACGTGTGTCCGGAATTTGCCGCTGCGCAAAACCAGGAGCGACGGAAGAGCAACCGCTTCGGTGCGCCAAAGGAACCAAATGCCGATGACACCCCCCAACGAGCGGCGCGGCGCGCATGCAGACGCGGCCACCTCCCAAGATGAGCAGGCGACCTACCTCCTTCGCATGCACGAACGGCTTGCCGAATTGAGCACAGAAGCTGGCTCCATTCGCGCGCAGCTTCCCCATGACTACGAGCAGGACGTGGAAAGCATCCAACAGCAAATGGAGTTCCTCGGCGATCGTTTGGCCGAGCTGAATGCAGGATCGGCTGCCATCGACGAGGCGGCGGAGGAAACGCTCGACACTGGTTGGGCGGCATATCGCGATATGACGAATGAGAACGCCGGCGTGATGGCCGGTCAAGAGAATAGGGTCAGCCGGACAGAGATGAAGTTCGAGCAGTACGATGTGACTGCATCGAGCAACCCCCTCGAACCGGCTGACCTATGGGACGAGGCCTCCGTCGCGGAGCTAGTTCGGCTCTATGACTCGGGCGAGGCCCGCCTCGGGGCAGGCCCGTTGGCGAACGGTGCCGCAGAGCCGCAACAAGCAGCTGCACCTGAGGCTTCGTCGCCGTCATGGTCTACAGCAAACAAACAGGGCGGCAGCGCATCGATCGAGCCGGCATGGCTCGATCAACGGTTTGCTGATATCGCGCAGCGCATCGAACAGTCGTTAGACGAGATTCGCCCCGAAAGCTCCCTTCTGATGCTGGGCCATCGCTTTGAGCAGGTCGAGGAGCGCATGATTTCTGCGCTCGATGGGGTTGCCACTCGCGCCGATGTTGAGGAGCTGTGCCGCGCCGAGGTGCAGGTCGAGGAAATTGGCGCCCAGCTTGGTCAGTTCCGGGCTCAGCTATCCTGGCTCGATACCATCGATGCCCACCTTGGAACGCTGACACAGCAGCTCTCCGAAGAGAAGATAACGGCACTGCTCGGCAACGCATCTTCGCCGGCCGTTGATCCCGCACGTTTTGACGCCGTTGACGCTCAACTCGCATCGATCGCCGAGAAGCTCTCCGATGAGCGGTTCAGCGAGCTGATGGCACGTCCCGCGACGCCGATGCCCGACGTTGACGATCTGGCGGCCTCTGTTGCGGAACAGGTGGCTGAGCGGTCTGCCAACCACGAGCGCTGGGAAACACATTCACGCGATCTCGGCGAGGTTCGCGGCTTGGTCGAGAACCTCATGACCGAGCGCCGCATTAACGACGAGAACAATGCGAGCATGCTGGAGACGATGCAGCAGGCAATCATCCGCGTTCTCGATCGCATCGAAGGCTCGGAGATTACGCAACCGTCCGCAGCCCCGACAATGACTTCGTCAGAGCCAGCGCCGGACGAGGCCGAGCCGGCACAGGTAAGCTTGCACACTGATAACGATGATATGCCTTCGCACGTGCCGGTGACGGGCCCAGAACCCGGGCCTGCAATGGCCGCGGAGCCAATGACGTCATCCGAGATTGAAACGCAGCCATCATCGTACGAATCGCTGACGCATCCGCAGCCCGAGCCTGCAATGGGGGCGGAGGTTGCCACGTCATCACCGAGTGAGACGCAAGAATCGACATTTGTTTCGCTGACACATCCGCAGCCTGAGTCCGAGTCCTCCCTAGGCGAGGCGTTGGCAGACTTGAACGACGAAATGATGTACGAGCCGCCGCCATTCTTGCAGTCTGAAGACAGGTCGTCCGATACCGCGCCCGCAAATGGTCGCCAGGATGAGCCATACACATCCCAGTGGTCGCCGCCCGTTTCTGAGGGATCGCCTCTCGCTTCAAGTGCGTTCTTTGGCGACACGAGCGTGTCCGAACTCGGTGCCGAGAGCCGGGAGATCGGGTCAAGCAAGCCGGCTCCACTTTCAGTTGATCAAATGCGCCAGAAGTTCATCGCCGAAGCGCACCAGGCAAAACTAAGAGCGGAGAGCGAGCAAGAGGGCATGGCTGGATCGGAAAATCCTATCGCCGCAAATAATACTGGCCAGACAGCCAAGACGAAACGGGCTTCTAGCAAGCTGGGTGGCACGACGATGCCCTCCGCCAGCATGTCCAGCCGTGTTTTCTTGGTCGGCGTATTGGTCCTGTTGATTATTGTGTCGACAATATTTTTCCTAAGGCCGCAGTCGTCCCCGGATACAGCTGGGGTTCCTGCGCCGGATGCCGTTCATTCCATTCCTGATCCTCGAGGCGAGGCAGGGTCTGGTAAGGGGCTTGCTCCCAAGCAGACCAACAAGTTGCTTCCAGGTGCCGGCCAGAAGGGCAAGGCTGACAAGGATGCTGGGGATCAGGCCCCATATGCCAGCCCGGCCGGTGTCGATACGGCTTCTATTCCACACGGCATCATGCTGTTGGAACACCGAGAACCAAATACAAACGAGATCGAAAGGGTCCAACAGGCCCAGGGCATGGCCTTTCTGTCGAACCAGCTTGGCAAGGCTGTGGCCAATGTAACGCCCGCTTCGCTGATGCAGGAGTATATCCTGGCGCAGCACCCAGGCCCCAACCGGCCCAACAGCCACGCACTCACGGGTGTCGGAAATTCTCTCAAGCTACCTCCGGTCACAATCGGTCCCTTCTCGCTACGCCTAGCAGCCGCTCAAGGGGTTGCGTCTGCCCAGTTCGAGGTGGCGGCGCGGCTCGCCAAAGGTGATGTCACGGAACAGAATCTCAACGCGGCGTCACGTTGGTATCAGCGTTCGGCGAGCCAAGGCTTCGCCATGGCCCAATATCGCCTTGGTACGCTTTACGAGCGCGGGCTTGGCGTTAAGGCCGATCTGGCGCGCGCGCAGATTTGGTACCGCCGGGCGGCACAGCAGGGCAACCTGAAGGCCATGCACAACCTGGCGGTGCTGAGCGCTGGCGGAAACGGGCGCACGGCGGACTATACGGCGGCGGTACAATGGTTTTTGCAGGCCGCCGCGCGCGGCCTCGCCGACAGCCAGTACAATATCGCCATGCTTTACGAGAGCGGATTGGGCGTCCCGCACGATATGAAGCAGGCCTACAAATGGTTGGTGCTGGCCTCCAAGTCAGGTGATGTGGAAGCTAAACGTCACCTCAAGAATCTGAGTGCACAGTTGAACAAGACGGATCGTGCTGAAGCCGAAAAGCTGGCAGGCAGCTGGCGCGCGAAAGCGTCCGATCCCATGGTCAATGACGCGCAGGTCGCCGGTCGGGCCTGGCAGCGCAGCGCGCAAAGGGCCGCGCGCGGCTGATCAACACGATCGGTTGCAATAGCGCCGCGAACTGTCCGAATTCCGGCTCGCGACGTCTCATTCCCCGCAAAGCGCACAATTGCGTTGACGCTGACAGGCCTCTTGCCTTGACACGATATGCGATGTCGGAGCATTCGTGAGGATGAAGGTCGCTTGGGGGTTCACGTCTGAGGCCTTCGCCTTGCTGCCGGTTGCGCACCTGCGCAATGATCCAGCCTCTCAGGGGATGCTGCCCGTGTCCTTCGACGGGGCGCGGCGGCGGTTCGATTGTCCTTCATTCGGCGCCGGTCACGTCGCGGGTGGATGCTTCGGCCTCATGACGTGGGTGCGTTCCAAGGTCGGTGCTGAGCGAGAACGATGAACATCTACCTGCCCATTGCCGAGATGTCCGTTAGCGTGGCGCTCTTCTTGGGATTGGGTTGGGCCGTGGGCTTCCTTTCGGGCCTTTTCGGCGTGGGTGGCGGCTTTCTTCTGACGCCTTTGCTGATCTTTATGGGCATTCCCTCCGCCGTAGCTGTCGGCACTGGGTCGATGCATATCGTGGCGTCATCGGTTTCGGGCGCAATCGCGCAGTACCAGCGCAATAACGTCGATATCAAGATGGGATTTGTGCTGGTTGCCGGTGGTGTGTTCGGATCGGCGATCGGTGTGGGGATCGTCAGAATCCTGCGCGATATTGGCCAATTCGATCTCTTTGTGGCGCTGAGCTACGTCACGTTCCTGGGCGCGGTCGGCGCCCTAATGATGATCGAGAGCGTAGGCACCATTCGCAAAGCGCGCTTAGGCCAGCCGGTCTCCACGCGCAAAACGGGGCAGCACAGTTGGGTGCACGGTCTGCCCTTCAAGATGCGCTTCCACCGTTCCAAGCTCTACATCAGCGTCGTGCCGCCCGCGCTGATTGGGGCCTTCGTTGGCTTCATGGCCGCCGTGATGGGCATCGGCGGCGGTTTCGTGATGGTGCCTGCGATGATCTATCTGCTCAGGGTCCCGACCAATGTCGTCGTTGGCACTTCGCTGTTCCAGATCGTGTTCGTGATGGCGGTCACCACGGTGCTGCAAGCCGTCCAGAATCAGACGGTCGACGTCGTGTTGGCCTTGCTGCTGATCATCGGAGGCGTTATCGGCGCGCAACTTGGCGCTGCAGCGGGCGGACGCCTCAAGGGTGAACAGCTACGCTTCCTGCTGGCGGCTCTGGTCATACTTATGTGCTTTCGGATCGGTTGGGATCTCGTAGCGCGCCCTGACGAGCTCTATTCGATCACTCCGTTGCTCGGAGTCGCGAAATGAGGACCAAAGGCATCATGATTGGAGTGACGCGCTTGGCCGCGTGCCTGTGCGCGCTTGTCGTCGTCTCGTCAACGGCCCCGAAGGTCTGGTCGTTGGGGGGAGAGGCACACGCGGGCCCCGCTCGCGTTGACGAGAGAAGAACAAAGGCGCCTACCAAGAAACAGATGGGGCCGCGCCAGCCGTCTGGCACGCGCCGTCCAGAGATCAAGGCGCAAGCCCCCCAGGCGGCACCGGTCGAGAGGATTGAAGCCGACGTATCGACCCGCAGCGTTGAGGTGACAACTGCCTTCACCGGCCACGAGATTCTTGTCTTCGGCTCCATCGACAACAGCCAGCAGCCTGGCGACGAAAGCGGCTACTATAACATCGTCGTTGTGGTGGAGGGTACGCCGGAGCCGACCGTAGTGCGGCGCAAGAGCGATGTTGGCGGACTTTGGATTAACACGTTGTCCGTAATCTTCGCCTCGGTGCCAAGTTACTACGCCATTGCGTCCACGCGTCCCATCGATGAAATCGCAGGCCCGAATGTACTCGACAAGCATGCGATCGGGTTCGCACACATCAAGATGACGCCCGAGCCCAGTTACCAGTGGGGCTTTGGCGAGGAGGCCCTTGCCGCGTTCAAGGCCGCTGTAATCCGGCTAAAGCGGCAGGAAGGCCTCTACATCATGGAGGCGAAAGACGGTGTCACCTTCATCGGGCGTAGCCTGTTCCGCAGCACCATCGCGCTGCCAGCCAATGTGCCGGTCGGGCCGCTGGTCGCGCGTGTATTTCTCTTTCGAGATGGTGAGGTGATCAGTGCTCACATCGCGCGGGTGACGCTGGAGCGCACTGGGCTGGAGCGGCTACTGCACAGCTTCGCATTCCGCTATCCGTTTTTCTACGGCATATTCGCGGTCCTGCTGGCCGTGTTGTCCGGACTTCTCGCCTCGGCGTACTTCCGCCGCGCGGTGCGCTGATCCCTATTAGTCTTCCTTGAGCAAGCGCGTGGCCATGGGATAGAGCCCCTCCTGTCCAAGCATCCACACGCGCAATCCATCGTTGCCGAACAGCGGCTCGAATGGTTCGGCCAGAATGTTGAGGCCGCCCGCGTAGGTCGCGAATGCCGGCAGTACCAGGCGCGTGCCATTGCCGACAAAGCAAGGGCGCCGGATCGAGTACCCGTGCCGGCAGAGCTTCGCCGCCGGGTGCATGTGCCCGGCGATCTCGTGAGTCACGCGCCCCGGGCGCGGCTCGTGACGCAATAAGATCCCTTCCACCTCGATATCGCCGGTGACGTGACCGCCAAGGCGCTCACCGATTGAAGGGTCGTGGTTTCCGGTTACCCAGATCCACTCGCGATTTTCCTGCATAATCTTGAGCATCTGTAGCTCTTCGGCGCCGATGCGCTCACAGGCTTCTTCTTCGTGCAGGCTGTCGCCGAGGCAGATGACGGTGGCCGCATCGTAGCGGTCCAAGGCCTCGGCCAAACGCCGAAGCGTTTCGCGCGTATCATAAGGCGGTATCAGCTGGCCGCGGCGGGCCAAGCTTGAGCCCTTCTCCAAATGAAGATCCGCGACGATCAGCGCATCCTCGGCTGGCCAATAAAGCGCACCGGTCATATCCGCGCGGAAGATCTTGCCGCAGACTGAGATCAACTGCTCTTGAAAGTCGTCGAAGTCGAGACGCTCCGGCTTCAACTCGAGCATGATGGCTCCCCTCCAGTCGCCTCGCCAATGAGTTCTTGAGCGGCGTCACGCAATAACTCTTCGCGCGCCGAACTAGCCACCGCCTCTCTGCCGATCTCCAAAAGGATCGGAACGGAGAGTGGCGATACACAGTCAAGAGGTTGATGCCTGATTCGACCGTCGATGCGGTGGAGAAAATCGCCCAAGCGTGCGATGTGCAACAGCCCTGTGGCAGCGTCGGCCCAGGCCGCTTCAAGCAGGATGTGGTGAGGCTCGTGCCGGCGCAAGACGTCATAGACAAGGTTTGTCGACATCGTCACCTGCCGGCCGGTTTTCTCGCGGCCTGGGTGCCGGCGCTCAACGAGACCGGCGATGATGGCCACCTGCCGGAATGAACGCTTCATCAGGTTCGACTCTGCGAGCCAGGCGTCGAGGTCGTCACCCAGCATGTCCTCGGCAAAGAGCGCGGCCAGATCAAGCCGGCCGTCCTCAATCATCGCGGACAGGTCTGCGAGGCCCCATACCGAGATGCCATAATCGTTAGCCGCGAAGCCCAGCGGTTGCGCGCCGGCGCGGTCAAGCCGCCGTGTCAGCAGCATTCCGAGTGTCTGATGTGCCATACGTCCCTCGAACGGGTAGGCCACGAGATAGTGGCGCTCGCCACGCGGAAAGGTTTCGATCAGCACTTCCTCACGCGCCGGGATAACGGAGTGCGCTTCCTGCAGTCTGAGCCATTCGGCGACAGGAACGGGCAACCGGTCCCAGGTTTGCGTATCGGCCAGCATCGCGCGTACACGCTCGGCAAGATGAGTGGAGAGCGGAAACTTTCCGCTGTTGTAGCTGGGGATGATGGGGTCGCGTGCGCCGGCTTGCGTCACGAAGGCCTCGTTCTCGCTCATGCCTTCGAAGCGCAATACTTTTCCGGCAAGGACGAACGCATCGCCGGTACGCAGCTGCTCTATGAAGTACTCGTCGACCTCGCCAAGAACGCGGCCGCCGGTCAGCGCCTTGCGTTTGTCAAAGGATCGACGGCGCACGAGGCGCACCTTGATCAGCGGCGCGGCGACGATGGTGCCTGCGTTGAGCCGGTACGTCTGGACAAAGCGCGGATGCGCAAGGCGCATGCGGCCGTCTGGCGTGGCCTTCAATTTTGCAAAGCGGTCATAGGTCTTAAGCGCATATCCGCCGGTTGATACGAAATTGACGACGCGATCGAAGTTGGCGCGAGACAGTGCGCCATAGGGCGCGGCTGATGTAACCTCGGCAAATAGCGCTTCCGGGTTGAAGAGGCCCGCGCAGGCCGTGCCCAACACGTGCTGAGCCAACACGTCGAGCGCACCGCTGCGCGACAAGGTCACGTCTTGCGCGCCTGCCTCCACCGCATCGACGGCTGCGCGGCATTCCAACACCTCAAAACGGTTGGAGGGAACCAGGATTGCTTGCGAGGGTTCCTCCAGGCGGTGGTTGGCGCGGCCGATCCTCTGGGTGAATCGGCTCGCTCCCTTGGGTGCACCCACGTGGATTACGAGATCGACGTCGCCCCAATCAATTCCAAGGTCGAGTGTAGACGTCGCTACTACGGCCTTGAGAGTGCCCGCCGCCATCGCGGCCTCGACTTTGCGGCGCTGGCTTGCATCAAGCGAGCCGTGGTGTAGTGCGATGGGTAGCCCCAAATCGTTGATGCGCCACAGCTCTTGGAATAACAGCTCGGCCTGCATGCGCGTATTGACAAAAACGAGGCTCAGCCTGCGAGCCTCGATCGCCTGGTAGATCTCGTGGATCGCATAGCGCGTCGTATGTCCCGCCCAGGGCACGGACTCGTCCAGCTCCAAGATCTTGATTTGCGGTTTGGCGCCCCCGCTGACGCGCACCAAGTCGGCCAGCTCCGTACAACGCCTAGGCGTACGTTGGGGCACGAGATAGGCTCTGAGTTCAGACGGCAGCGCAACGGTCGCTGAGAGCCCCAGCGTCATGAGCTCAGGCGATAGGGTGCGCAGCCGTGCAAGATCGAGAGCTAACAGGTCGCCGCGTTTTGACGCGGCAAGTGCGTGCAGCTCGTCGAGAATAACGGTGTCGAGGTCGGCGAATAAATGGCCGGCGTCTTCGTGGCTCAACAGCAGCGCGATCTGCTCAGGAGTCGTCATCAGAATGTGCGGCGGGCGCGTGCGCTGGCGTTGGCGACGCGACAGCGGAGTGTCGCCCGTGCGCGTTTCGGTGCGGATTGGCAAGCCCATCTCGGTGATTGGCGCCATCACGTTGCGCGCGACGTCAACGGCCAAGGCTTTCAGCGGCGAGATGTAGAGCGTGTGGAGGCCGGCGCCCTTCTTGGCGCGGGCGCGTTGGGCGAGGCTCACCAGGCTTGGCAAGAATCCAGCAAGCGTCTTTCCGGCTCCTGTGGGAGCGATCAGCACCGCGGGGCGGCGTTCGCTAGCGGCTTTGAGAAGCGCTAACTGATGATCTCTCGGTGTCCACCCGCGCGATGCGAACCACTGTTCAAATACCGCAGGCAGCGTGGGTGCATCTTGCGCGATGGCGGGCTTGCGGCGCGTACCCCTTTGATGAGTGTGTTGCCTCGTTGTGTCCCTCATGTTGCCGGTCTCATTGCCGTGGGTCTCTTGGGTCGAAACTGGCCCGCGACTATGTTAAGGGCCGGTTGGCAAGTGGTCGGCCGTCAACTGATCCGATAATGACGCCTTTGCTAAGGAGCACTAAGTCGATGGACCGCAATACGTTTCTGGGCGGAAGCCTCCTTGGGGTGATCATAAGGCTTGTTCTGCTTTCGATCGTGGTC
>Ga0255055_10003808_pt1 | contig 10081 bp, 4 predicted proteins | sample JV7_2_27_MG_FD_188633 | JGI IMG/M metagenome (GOLD analysis project Ga0255055, IMG submission 188633) | Seawater microbial communities from Jervis Inlet, British Columbia, Canada - JV7_2_27 | ecosystem: Environmental > Aquatic > Marine > Inlet | place: Canada: British Columbia | collected... | reverse complement strand
TCGAAGGAATCGCCGGCCGCGCCGGCGATGAGGTCGTTCTCCTCGCTTCTGTACATCCGCTCGAACACCGATTCGAGCTCCGGACTGCGGCCGCCGGCGATCCCGAAGCGCTCCAGATCCGCGATCGCGACCGTCGGATAGGAGCCCCGAAGCGCCCGCGGCATCTCCGCCCCCATCGCCACGCCCCGCAACGGGGACGACTCGGCCATGCCCACCTGACCGCTCGCGTGATCCGCGCTGTGGGCGGCCCCGTCTGCCAGCGTCCGACCGACGCACGAACAGGCGTTCTCGGTCAGCAGGCGGTTCATCCACCCGTCGCGCGTCGACTTGACCCCCGGCGTTCCCGACTCCATGAAGTCCTGCGCGTCGAAGTGCGAGCGCGTCGGATGCGGCGAGCCGGAGGCGTGCAGGATCGCCAGCTCACCCTCCCGATAGAGGTCGTGAAGGCTCCGGAGCGACGGATGAAGCCCGAAGAACCCGTCCAGGTCGATCGCCGACGCTCCGTCTCCCCGAGACGGCTGCGGCACCGCGATCGAGCGGCGAACGCGGTAATAGGCCTTCTCTTCGAAGGGCACGACCATGTTGAGTCCATCCACCGCGCCGCGCTGGAAGATGAAGACGACCGTCTTCTGGTGGCCGATGGATCGGGTCTCGGCCAGCAAGGTCCGGGTCAGAAAGGCGGGGGGCAGACCGATGGCCACGAGGCTCACCGCCCCCTGCTTGAGGAAGATCCGTCGGTTGATCGGTCGCATCACATCCCCCTTCCGGCTTTCCTGCTGCTCAGCACGGCTCTTCTGCCGGTCAGCGATGCTGGAACTCGGGTGATCCGAGCGCGAGACCGAGAGCTAGCTCGTTCGGTCCGGCTCCCCGGCGCAGCTCGGCGAGGGCTCCCTCGAGGCCGCCGAAGTCGCTCCGAATCTCCGTCTGTATCACTTGCCGCAACGCGGCGGTCTCCGAGCCGGGCAGCAGATCGGCGAGCATTCGATCCACCGGCTGCCGAGACAGGGATCCGGGGATCCGGACGTTCTGGATACCGCCCGTCGCCATCGCCAGGCCGAGGTTCATCCGCTGCAGGAGCGCCGCCCCGCTCGCCCATTCCTCGGACTCCGCCGGATATCCGGTCGGTGGCGACGACATGTAGGGTATCTGGTCCAGGGCGCGCAGCTGTTCCGCCAATCCTCGTGAGGGGCCGAACTCGGCCCCTGTCACCCTGAGCGCGCTGGCGACGAGCTCGAACGGGGTCTTCAGCTTCGCGCCGATGTTGGTCGGATCGTAGAATCGCTCCGACGTGAACAGGGCGCGCGTGACCTCGCGCAGGTCGCCGCGGGTCTCGAGGAAGACCGCTGCCAGCTCATCCACGAGCGCCGGAGGCGGATCGTCCGCGACGAAGGCCTGCCCCAGCTTGGTCGCGATGTGCCTGGCGGTCGACGGGTGCACGGCCAGCATCCGGAGCACGTCGAGCCCGTCCTCGATCCCTCTTCCTGCGGGAAGCGAACGTCCCAGCACCGTTTTCTCGCCGGGGTCGTGCCACCCGGCCCGGAAGAGGAACTCACCGGCCGCCGCGCCACCGTCCGAGCCCATTCTCCGGCCGCGATCCCGTCGATCCATGCCGCCACCGCGGCCGGGCAGCTGCATGGTCCAGCCGGTGAAGGCGCGCGCCACCTCGATGACATCTTCCTGCGTGTATCCGCCGTCGACACCCAGCGTGTGTAGCTCCAGGAGCTCCCGGGCGTAGTTCTCGTTCAGGCCTCGTTCGCGGCCGGTTTGCCGCTTCATCGCCTCCTCGATCCGGGCGATCTGTTCCTCCGGCACGCCGCGCATCCGAAGCACGACCTCGCGCTCCCGCGCCGACAGGTTCTGGAAGCGGGAGCGAGCCCTCTGCTGCCGAGCCCCTCGCGGGTTCAGCGAGTCCGGCACCTGGCTCTGCCAGTTGTCCAGGTACACGAGCATCGCAGGGTGCGAGGCGGTGGCGATGAGCATGTCCTCGAACTCGCCGAACACATAGGGCCGTATCGCCTCGCGCTCGTAGTCGCCGATGAGCCAGCGGTCCGGCCCCTTGGCGAAGAAGACGTTGAAGTGATTGAACCAGAAGTCGGCCATCACCTCCTCGAGCTGGCGTTCCGACTCCACCGCTCTCACCAGCTTGGCGCCGGTGAGGTCGAAGAGGATCCGGCCCGGGCTCTGAATGCCGAGCTCTCGGCGCATGCGCCGCATCTCGTCACGGGAGAGGGAATCCGGGTTGCCGAGGCGTGCCCGGACGGCCCGAGGAGGCGGGTAGGCCGCGTAGAGCTCCGAGACCGTCATCTCGGCGGCCGGGAAGATCTCCAGCCGCTCCTCGAGCGCGGAGTCGTTGATTCGCTCCGGTGAGAGCTGCCGCTCAACCCACGCCTCGGGGCCGAGGTCCAAAGCCTCGGCCAGATCCTGCGGGCGCACGCCGAAGGTGGCCCGCCGCAGGAGATGGAGCGCTCGGGTGGTGTCACCCGCGGCCCGGTCCGGGATCGGCGCCTGCGCCCAGGCCGCAGGGACGGCGAGAGCGGTGAGAACAACGCCGACGGCGAACGCTCTCGCGAAGGTCCTCCGACCCCCGTGCCAGTCCCCCGAAGTGTCCGCTACCGTCGTCATCCGCCGAATCCTCCGACCTCTCCTGCCTGAACTTCCACACGCGGCCGCGGTCAACTCCGCGACCGGTCTCTGTTCGTGGTGACGCGAAGATTGGGAGCTTCGTTAACCGGTCCGGCCGGTCAGGGGGCTCGAACCAGCTTCACGACGCGCCCGTTATCGGAGAGGATGTACAGCTCTCCCGCTGCATCCCGGCCGAAGGAGAGCACGGACCCCAGGCTGCCAACGTCCCACTCCGTCTGCTCGGTGGCGTCCCCCCCGTCGAACCGGAAGCTGCGCAAGAAGCCCGTGCAGAAGTCGGAATAGAAGTAGTGTCCGACGACCTCCGGGAGGGCGCTCCCGCGGTACACGAAGCCGCCCGTCACCGAGCAGCCTTCTCCGTGGTCGTACTCCAGCGCGGGGAGCACCAGGCCCGTGTCGTCGCAGCCGCCGCCCCCGAAGCAACTGCTGCCCTCCATGATCCGCCAGCCGTAGTTCAGGTCGCTCTCGTCGTCGCCGACGGCGTTGACCTCCTCACGGCTGGACTGCCCGACGTCCGCTATGTAGAGCGTTCCCGCCGCCGGGTCGAAGGCGATGCGCCACGGGTTTCTGAGCCCTATCGCCCAGATCTCGTTCCCGAACGGGTTGTCACTCGGAATCGCGTACGGGTCCCCACCATCGACATCCAGCCGAAGCAGCGAGCCCAGCAAGGTGCCCGCGTTCTGCCCGTTGTTGAACGGATCGCCGGCGCCGCCTCCGTCTCCGAGTGCCACGTACAGCATGCCGTCGGGCCCGAAGAGGATGTGGCCGCCGTTGTGGTTCGAGTGGGGCTGCGCCACGCTCAGGATCAGCTTTGCCGACCCCGCATCTGCGACGTCCGGGTCGGCGCTCACAGCGTACCGCTCGACGCGGGTGTCCCCGTCGTCCCCCGTGTAGTTGACGTAGAACAGGCCGTTCGCACCGTAATCGGGATGGAAGGCCATGCTGAGCAGGCCCTGCTCGTTGCCGCTGCTCACCTTCGAGGAGAGATCGAGAAACGGCACGGCCAACACGACCCCGTCCTTCACGATGCGGATCCGCCCGATCTGTTCCGCGATGAAGAGTCGGTCGTCACCCGCGGGCGCGGTCAGGTAGAGGGGCCGGGTGAGGCTAGTGGCGACGGTCTCGGTGGTCAGCGAGAACTCGCCCGACGGAGGAGGTGGGGGCGGAGCGGGTGGCGGAGCCGGTGGAGGTGCCGGATTGGTGCTCGTGTCGGACGTGCATGCCGAGAGGGCCAGCAGCATGGCGACGGTGGTGGGCGTCCGGAGTAGAAGATTGCTCGATGAACGCGCTCGCGAGGGGAGCAGTGTCATCGTAAACCTTTATACTTTCATCGGTTGCTGTCATTCACGGTCCAGGCCGCGGCCCGCCGAAGTTGGAAGGCATACCCGACGACGCCGTCGGATGTGCCGGCGTAGAGACAGGGTGGATCTGCCGGGCGTCACGATTCACGCCCTAGGGCCGTTTCTTCCTCGAGAGCGGGAATGGTGGTGCGCCGCGACGGCGCCTGACGATGGCCGTCGCAACACACGCGCGCCTACCATACCCCACCGTTTGTTGACAAAGCGTGCCTCACGCCCACAGGATTTCGAAGTTTTCGTGGGGAGCGGGACGGCCGGGAGACCGCGAACGGCTGCCGCTTCGGAGGTGGATGGGAATCGACGCAGTTCACTGTCGCGGTTGGGAGGGGCCCCATGAGGAAACTCAGTTTGCTCACCAGCCTACTAGTCCTCTCCTTCACGACGACCGGATTTGCCCAGCAGCTGCAGCGGACCATTACGGGGCAGGTTACGGACGACGTGACGGGAGAAGCGATCTCCTTCCCTCAGATCACGGTCGGGGGAACGGCGACCACGGGTGCGGCGAGAACGACCACTGTGATCGGGACCGTGGGAGGCGAGGACGGGCGGTACTCGCTCGACGTGCCAGCCCGCCAGGTCGTGCTCATCGTCCAGCGGATCGGCTACCGGTCCGCGAACGTCACCGTACCGGCCGGTCAAGCGATCGTGGACATCGTCTTGACGGTGGACTACCTGAACGTCGAGGAGCTCGTCGTGACGGGACGCGCCACCGAGACCAGGCGCGCGAACCTGCCGAACTCGATCGGCACGGTGAATGGCGAGGAGATCCAGCGGGTTCCGAACACGACAATCGACGCCGCGATCGTGGGGCGCGTGAGCGGCGCGATCGTCGCGTCGAACTCGGGCGCTCCGGGCGGAGGGTTGCAGCTGGAGATTCGGGGGCCCTCCTCCATCAACGCGGCGTCCGATCCGCTATACGTGGTGGATGGCGTCATCGTGAGCAACGTCGCGATCCCGTCGAACGCGAACGTGATCACGGGGGCGGCGAGTGGCTCCAATCCCTCCCTCGTTCAGGACAACCTCCAGAACCGCGTCTCGGACATCAACCCGGAGGATATCGAGACGATCGAGGTCCTGAAGGGCGCGGCGTCGGCGGCGATCTACGGCGCGAAAGCCGCCAACGGGGTCGTCATCATCACGACCCGGAGAGGGGGCACCGGAACGCCTAGCCTGCGGCTCGGCTTCGTAGGCGGGGCCTACAGCCTGTCGAACACCATCGGCGCCCGTGCGTTCGAGAGCCCGGAAGAGGCCGTCGCCCAGTGGGGTCCGGCGGCGGCGGAGTTCTGCACGTCCTCGCCCTGCCCCTACTTCGACAACGAGGAGGCGTTGGCGCATCGCAGGGACTTCTCCTGGCAGGGGCAGGCGAGCGTGAGCGGCGGCGACCCGCAGACGTTCTCCTACTTCGGCTCGCTGTTGTGGCGTGACGACGCCGGGATCATCGACAACACCGGCTTCCAGAGGCAGTCCGCCCGAGCGAACCTCACCCCGATCGTGGACGGCAGCTTCGAGATGGCGATCAACGCCAACGTGCTGCACACGAATGCGCAACGCGGACTGACGAACAACGACAACAACAACGTCAGCTACTACATGGTGTTCCCGTTCTCGCCCAGCTTCTTCGATCTCAGCCGGCAAGAGGACGGCAGCTTTCCGCGGGCGGACTTCCAGGGGAACGGGAGCAATCCGCTGCAGACGGCCGCGCTGCTGGAGAACGACGAGGACGCGTGGCGCTACATCTTCTCCACGAATATCGACTGGCGGCTGGTCGACAGCGACAAGCACACGTTCCAGATCGTGGCGCCGTTCGGATTCGACTACTTCAACCAGAACAACCGGATCTTCTCTCCGCCGGAGATCTTCTGGGAGCCGGCCGATGGTCTTGCGGGCACGGCGCTTCAGAGCAGCTCGGAGAACACGAACCTCAACGTCGGGGCAAACGGTGTCTGGGATTGGAACATCAACAGCGGGTCGCGGCTCACGACCGCGTTCGGCCTCGGCTACGAGCGCGTCGCACTCACGATCGATCGCATCATCGGCCGCAACCTGACGGGTGGCAAGAACAAGGTCGACGCGGCCACGCAGGTCCAGATCCGGGAGAACCAGGTGGTCGTCGAGGACTTCGGCTTCTACATCCAGGAGGAGCTCCTCGCCCTGGACGACAAGCTCCTCGTCGGCGGCAGTCTGCGGTGGGATCAGAGCAGCGCGAACGCGAACACGACCGAGCTCTTCATGTTCCCGAAGGGCTACGCCTCCTACCGTTTCGCGAACCTCGGCCGTGCCATCAGCGAGGTCAAGATCCGGGCGGCGTACGGCCAGTCCGGAAACCGCCCGCAGTGCACCGCGCTCGACGGTTGCCAGAAGTTCACCAGCCTGACGCTGGACTCGAACATCGAGGCGATCCCCGGCTTCCAGATCCAGGGTCAGCTGGGAGCCCCGGACCTGAAGCCCGAGCGGACGGCGGAGTTCGAGTTCGGAGCCGACATCACGGGTTGGGACGGCCGGCTGACGCTGGAGCTCACCGGCTACACTCAGAACATCACGGACATGATCCTCGACCAGACCGTCGCCCCGTCCACCGGGTTCACCTCTCAGGTGTTCAACGGCGGTTCGATGCGGAGCTACGGCTTCGAGACGACGCTGGGCGTCACCCCGTTCGTCGGCCAGTCGTTCACCTGGATCTCGCGTACGACGTTCTTCCTGAACCGCACCGAGGTCACGGAGCTGCCGATCCCGCCGTACCGGCCGGCCAGCGCCGGCTTCGGGTTCTCGCTCGGCACCTTCTACATCGAGGAGGGGTCGTCGCTCACGCAGCAGGTGGGGACGGATCCGAACTGCCTCGGCCAGGGGGATCCGGACCCGTGGTGCGCCCAGGGCGCCGGCCTGGCCACTTTGGGCAACTCGCAGCCGGACTTCGTGATGGCCTTCGCGAACGACTTCACAATCGCCAAGAACGTCAACTTCTACTCGCTTCTCGAATGGCGGCAGGGGCAGACGGTCGTCAACCTCACGGAGTTCCTCTACGACCTGGTGCTAAACACGCAAGACAACGGCGTGGGGCAGCCTGTGCGCCCCATCGAGGAGTGCAACCCGAATTGCACGGGTATGGAGCGGCTTGAAGCGTTCGGGCAGGGTTTCGCCCAGGAGTGGGTGCAGCCGGCGAGCTTCATGAAGGTGAGGGAGCTCGCTCTGACGTGGGACCTTCCCTTCCGGAGCGGGACGTTCCAATCGATCCAGCTACGAGTCGCCGGCCGCAACTTGTGGACGGTGACGAATTATCGGGGGCTGGATCCGGAAGTGAGCAACTTCGGCAGCCGCGCGGTCGGACGCAGCATCGATGTGGCGCCGTTCCCGCCGAGCCGGAGCTTCTGGGCCGGCTTCAACGTGTCGATCTAGGGCGCGCGACCAATGGGTAACCGTGAACGAGACTCGAGACTGGGACGGATGACCATGACCAAGATCTTCTTTCCGGTGCTTGTGGGCGCGCTCCTGCTCGGAGCTCCCGCCTGCAACGACCTGACATCGCCGAACTTCAACTTCGGCGACTTGGAGGAGCTGGTGAACAACCCGACGATCACGTCGGTGAACACGGCGGCGATCGGCGTGCTGTTAGGAAACCGGATCTACTATCCAGGCCCGAACGACTTCGTCTCCATGCTCGGCATTCTGGGGCGCGAATCGTACAACAACGACATCGCCGACCCCCGGTTCGAGACGGAGATGCTCGGCAGCCCGCTGAATGCGGGGAGCCCTGCGTTCGGGGGCAACTTCTGGCAGGAGCCGTACGAGAACTTCCGGCTGGGGCAGATCACGCTCAGCGGCGTGGCCCAGCTGCCGGACGCCGACTACCCGCCGAGCGCAAAGGAGTGGGCGCGTGGCTTCGTGAAGACGATCAACGCGCTCGACTTCCTGATGATCGTGAACACGCGCGACACCAACTGCGGGTGTCCGATCACGCTGCCGGAGTTGGTAGATGAGCCGGCGCCGCAGGTCGGCAAGGAGCAGGTATTCGCGAAGATCGTCCAGCTGCTGGAAGAGGGTGCCGCGCACCTGCAGGCGGCGAGCGGCGCCGCTCCGTTCACGCTGCCGAGCGGTTTTGACGGAATCCCGGGGACTGGGCTCGCCCTCTTCAACGACGCCGAACGCTTTCGGGCCTTCAACCGGGGGATTCGGGCGCGCGTCGCCGTGTACATGGGGGACTACAGCACGGCGCTCCAGGCTCTCACGGCGTCCTTCCTCGACACGTCCGCCCCGCTCGAGTTCGGCGTCTACCACGCCTTCTCCCAGGGCTCGGGCGACCTGCTGAACCTTCTGTTCGATCCTGGGTCGAACCGCCTCAAGCTTCACCCGTCGATCAAGGCCGACGTGGAGCTGAAGCCGGACGGAACGCCCGACGACCGGTTCACGAGCAAGGTACGCGTGCTCGCCAACGTGTCGTACGCGAGTCCCCCGATCTGCGCCGGCGTGCCGGAGAGCACTCCCCAGTGGCCGCCGGACACGAGGTTCAAGGACATCATCCCGAGCCAGAGCTGGGCCAACCAGGCGTGCGATGTCGGCTTCACGATCTACAACAGCACGACCGCGCCGATCCCGATCATGCGCAACGAGGAGCTGATTCTCCTTCGGGCGGAGGCGAACATCGGGCTCGGGAACCTGGCGGCCGCCGAGAACGACATCAACCTCGTCCGAGTGAACTCGGGCGGCCTCGAGCCGGTCGTGCTCACCGCGGCCAACGCCCTGGACCGGCTCCTCTACGAGAAGCAATTCTCGCTGCTAATGGAGGGCGGACACCGTTGGATCGACCTGCGGCGGTACGGCTTGTTGGACACCCTGCCGCTCGACAAGCCGGATCACGTCCACAATGCTCGCTACCCCCTCCCGCTGGACGAGACGAACGCGCGGGGTAACTGATCGGGTGCGACGCGCCCGCGACTGGTAGGCGCGCCGCGATCCGGACCGCCGTCACCTTTCCAGGCCGGTGGCTCACTGAGCCACCGGCTTTTCTTTGGCTTTTCAGGGAGGGCAGGAACCGGCGCTGCGGTCTCCCGCTCAGACGTGTTCCTTCTCCCGGCCCCTGCGTAGCGCGTCTTCGGCGACCCGCCGGGCGCCGTGCACCGGAGACTCGTCGCGCTCTTTCGCCGCGGAGAAGATGCGGTCCAGCGTGTTTTCGATCTCGCCCACGCGCTCGCGCATAGCCTCCTCGTTCGATTCACCGAGGTGCATCATGCCGAAGGCGATCGCGCCGCCCGCGTTGACCACGTAGTCGGGCGCGTAGAGGATCCCCCGCTCGTGCAGCAGCTCGGCGTCCGCAGCCCGGTCCAGCTGGTTGTTGGCGGAGCCCGCGACGATCCGGCAGGCCAGCTGGGGGATCGTCTCCCGGTTGAGGATCGCGCCCACGGCGCACGGGGCGAAGACATCGCACCGCGTCGTGTACGTCTCGGCAACGGGAATCGCACGTCCGCCGAGCTCGGAGGCGAATTCCCGCGCGAGGGCGTCATCGATATCGGAGATGAGAACCTCGGCGCTAGCCTCGGCCAACATCCGGGCCAGCGGCGCGCCCACGTCTCCGGCGCCCTGTATCAACACCGATTTTCCGGCGACGTCGGCACTGCCGTCCACGGCCTTCAGACTCGACCGAATCCCGGCGAGGACGCCGAGGGCCGTGTATGGTCCCGGGTCTTCGGTGCCGGAACCTGAAATGCCGTGGCCCATGACGTACTGCGATGCCTCCGCCAGGACGTCCATGTCCTCCGGCGTGGTTCCGAGATCGACGCCGGTGGCATATCCACCGTGCAGCGACTCGAGCAGGCGGCCAAAACGCCGCAACAATCCCTTCCTCTCCTCGCTCTCCAAAGGCCGCGGAATCGCCAGCACCGACTTTCCGCCGCCGAACGGAAAATCGATCGCGGCCCACTTGTAGGTCATGCCCTGCGCGAGCCGCATCGCGTCCCGGGCCCCGTCCTCGGGGGCCGGATACGGCTTCATTCGGCAGCCGCCCACCATCGGGCCCAGCGTCGCGTCATGGAGGGCGATGAACATCCATGTGCCCGTATCTTGGTCGTAGCCCTGGACCACCCCCAGGCCGT
>Ga0255055_10003807_pt1 | contig 10084 bp, 5 predicted proteins | sample JV7_2_27_MG_FD_188633 | JGI IMG/M metagenome (GOLD analysis project Ga0255055, IMG submission 188633) | Seawater microbial communities from Jervis Inlet, British Columbia, Canada - JV7_2_27 | ecosystem: Environmental > Aquatic > Marine > Inlet | place: Canada: British Columbia | collected... | reverse complement strand
GTTTTTCAGTGGAGACAATTGAAGTGATGCAAAGCAATTTAAAAAGAATCGGAGCAGAGTATTCGGTTTTGGAAAGTGTGGGGTTGGGATAGAAAATATGAAAATAGATATTTTTGGTGTGAAAATTGATAATTTGACAATGGATGAAGCCCTGAAAAGAATAAAGGGTTTTGTGGTTTTGCCGTATTCAGAGTTTATTGTAAGGGCACAGAAAGATGAAGAGTTTAGAAATATTTTAAACAGTGCGGACTTTTGTTTATGCGAGGGAAAAGGATTATGGTTAATGGCACGATTTTTAAAAAAACCAATCAAAGAGCCAATCAGCGGCGTGGATTTAATTCATAATTTAAGGGGCAGGATTTTTTTGCTTGGCGGGAAAGAAGGAGTGGCAAAAAAGGTAAAAGAAAAACTAAATACAAAAGTTGTTGGCACGGAACACGGACATCAGGACTTGAAAAAAGTTATCAAAAAAATAAATAAAGCTAAGCCGGAGATTTTATTGGTTGGTTTAGGGAGCCCAAAACAGGAGAAGTGGATTTATGAAAATTTAGCTAAAATGCCCAGCGTGAAAATGGCAGTTGGCGTTGGTGGAGCATTTGATTTTATTTCCGGCCGTGTTAAACGGGCCCCTAAATTTCTTCAAAAAATCGGTCTGGAGTGGTTATGGAGGTTGATTCTTCAACCTTGGCGAATAAAAAGGGTTTTTGAAGGGGTATTTGGTTTATCCTGGCTGGTTGTAAGAACAAAAGTTAAAAATAAATAAGCATGAAATTTAATATTAAAAAAATCATCGAATTCATTTTTCCCATAAACGAGCTGAAAAGCATATTTAGAACCAAGGTACTTTTAGCAATTATTGCTGGCTGTTTGTTTCTGTTGATTCTATGTTTAATGCTGTTTATATATCAACTTAAAATTCCTTTAAGTAAGGGTGAGGCAGAAAAAGTTTTTGTTATTGAAGAGGGGCAGAACTTGAAAAAGATTGCCCAGAATCTTAGAATAGAAAGGATAATTGGTAGTAAATGGACTTTTATTATTTATGTATTTTTAGAGGGCAGAACTAAGGGTCTTCAGGCTGGAAAATACAATTTAAGTTCAGATATGAACATTGTTGAGGTTGCCAAAAAGATTATCAACGGCGAAACAATCCAGGATTGGACCAAAGTCACTTTTCCAGAGGGCTGGACCAATAAACAAGTAGAGGAAAAACTTGTTGAATTGGGGATAATTAGCCTTGAGGAGCGTAAGTTTTTTACAATATCTACCGAAAGCTTTCCCTTTTTAGCTGATAAACCTACGGGTCCCAATCTTCAGGGTTATTTATTTCCTGATACTTATTATTTTGAAAAAGGATTGATTATTGAAGAGGTGGTCAAGAAAATGCTAAGAAATTTTGGTGAGAAATTAACTCAGGATTTACGTGATGAAATTGAACAGCAGGGGAGAACTACTTATGAAATAGTCATTATGGCTTCTATTTTAGAAAGAGAAGTTATAACTGACGAAGACAGGGCAATTGTTTCAGGTGTTTTTTGGAGAAGGATAAAAAACAATTATCCTCTTGAGTCTTGTGCTACTATTGCTTATGTTCTGGGAGTTGATAAATGGCGTTATTCTTTTGATGATACCCGAATTGAATCTCCTTTTAATACTTATTTAAATGTTGGTTTGCCGCCATTACCGATTAATAATCCTGGTCTCTCAACAATTCGCGCTGCAATTTACCCTCAAGAAACCGATTATAATTTTTTCCTCACTGATCCCGAAACCGGAAAAACAATATTTTCCAAAACTTTCTACGAACACAGCGCTAATAAGAGGAAGTATTTTGAATAAAATGAAAATGAAATTTAAATTTTCAAATTTAGGTACATTAATTGCGTTGGCATTAAGCGGTGCCTCGGCATTAATCTATGAAGTTGTGGCAACAGACACGTTGTTCTTCTATTTTATTAAAAGCAGTTATTCAATAGCCACTGTTTTAGCTGTTTTTTTATTGGGTCTTGGGATAGGTTCGTTAGTAATATATAAATTATCACCCAAAATTAAGAACAAAAGGGTATTATTTGGCATTTTGCAAATATTAATAGCAGTATATGCGGTCTTTGTTTTAGCAAATTTAACAGGGGTAATTCCTAAAATTTCTACCTTAGGCATTTTTGCAGCAAGTTTTGTAATATTATTGTTTCCAACTATTTTCTTAGGCGCAGTATTTCCTTTAGCCGGTTCTATAATCATAAGACGAAAAAAAGAAATTATCGGTTTAGTTTATTCTTCAGATTTATTCGGCGCTATTTTAGGAGTATTGATTGCTGGATTTTTATTGATTCCGACATTTGGGCACAAAATCACGGTATTAGTGGGGGCAGGACTTAATTTAGTTTCTGCCTTTATCATCTTTCCTAAAATAAAAAAACTATGGATTCTCTGGGTAATCTTTGTTTTGATTTTGGGTTTTAATTTTCCAGGCCCTATCTTAAAAGGTGTTTTAAATTTATCCCCGGGAAAAGAATACCAATTTTATGCTAATTCGCCTTACGGGGTAATAGAAGTTAAAAACCAGGGCCTTTTTATAGATGAAAGAATACAGTGTTCTTTCAATGATCCCGAAGACAGCCCGGAAATAATGATGGTTGATTATGCCCTAGAACCATTAGAGAGCAAAGAAGTTAATACTCTTAATATCGGCTTAGGGTGCGGATTAACTTTATCCAGAATTTTAGATATGGTTAATGCCTCCGTAGATATTGTTGAGATAAATCCTGTTGTTGTCCGGGCAAATAAAGAATTTTCAGATGTTTTAGAAGATAAAAGAGTTAATTTAATTATAGATGAGGGATTAAGATATTTAAGAAGGTCAGAAAAGAAATACAACTCTATATTGATTGATGTTGAAAATCCGGCTGTGATTCACTCCTCTAATCTTTATACAGTGGAAGCTTTTAAAATTGTCTATAATTCTTTGACTAGAAATGGAACGTTTGCATTATTTAGCTTTGGTAAAAAAGGCAGGTTTTTAGACATACTGTACTATTCCTTAAAAGAAGCTTTTCCCTTTGTCTATTCTTATACCAATGTTCTTTTGGCCTCAAAACAAAAATTAGACCAGCGAGAATATATCGCTTCGGGACACTACGAAGTTAATACCATAGATAAAAACACATTAATCAAGGCTTACTTAGAGGAATAACAGGACAAAAAAATGGCAAAGCTTAGCTTTACCATTTTTTACTTGCTATTTTTTTATTCTTGTAATAAGATAAAAACGATATGCGAAAAGAAAGTTTTAAAAATAATAAGATTTATCATATTTTTAATAGGGGAGCGGATGAGCGAGATATTTTTTTAGATGGGGATGATTACCAACGTTTTTTAGATTTTGCCAGAGTTTATCGTTATAAAAACTTACGCCTAAGGGCTCTTCAAAGCCAAAAAATGACGAAGCTTAGTCCTACCAGCTTGAACCGGATAGCCAGACCCTTGGTTGAGGTTTGGGCTTATGTATTAGTAAAAAATCATTTTCATTTTATTTTAAGACAATTGGTTAGAAACGGCATAACTAAGTTTATGCATAAATTGGGAACTTTATATACTTTGCATTTTAACGAAAAACACAGGAAGTCAGGACGATTATTTGAAGGGCCGTTTAAGGCAATTTCCGTGCCCGAAGATAATCATTTGTTTTCCCTTTCTTTTTATATTCATTTACACCCTGCTGAATTTCTCGCCGTTCCGAAGCTGAAAGGAGGAAAAATTAAAAACTGGGAGGAAATGTTAATAGCCATGGAAGAGTATAAATGGTCTAGCTATCCAGTATATCTTGGGAGAAAAGAAAACAAGTTAGTTAGTCAGGATTTCATCCTTAACTGTTTTAAAAAGTCAAAAAATAGTGATGGCGTGAAGGAATACAAAAAATTTATAGAAGAAGGATTGCGCGAGGGAAACAAAAGACTTCAAAAAATAGAAGAACTTTTATTGGATTAGCCAGTTATCCACAGTTGTATATTTATTTAAAAAGCAATATTATTAATATATGGAAAAAACACCAAAAATATCTAATGAATTTAAAAAAAGCCACCTTTCTCAATGGATGGGTGATTCTGGCAAACCCATAAAGCGTTTTCAGCGGATATTAAAAGTATTCGGTAAATTTATAGCAAATCTTTTTTCTAAGTTTACTAAATGGATAGCTGCCTTGAAAAAGTTGTTAAATCAACATCCTCGATTAAAAATTATCGGGATTGTTGTTTTGTCGCTTTTAATAGTAGGTGTCGCTATTGGCATTGGGGTTAGCATTGACGAGAAAAAAAATAAGCTCCTCATTCCTAATGAATATGAATTAATCGAAGGGTCAAGAACCGTAGGTGAGATAGAAAGAGATTTAAGCGAACAATTTCAGGAAATAGTAAACGAGGAATTCAAAGACACTGGTTATAGATACGCAATCTATTTAAGACTTATACAAACTGAGTTCGAAGAGAAGGTAGGAAGTTTGCTCGAAGTTTATCCGGTAACTGCTAATTCTTGGGATAATCTTTTTCGCCGGGAGCGGGAAAAGGTTATTGAAGAATTTATTAAACTTTATAAAAAATACATAACTAAAAAATTCGGTCAGATTCACATTAGAAATAACGTACGAGTTTTAGCAGAGGCGATTTGGGGAGAAGGGAAGAAGCTAAATGTTGATATTAAGAAATAGCAGTCGTAAATTACATTTGTAAAAACAATAAAGTATTAAATTAGAAAATTTCGCTTAGTTGTGCGAAATTCCCCTAAAAAATGGTAAAGCTAAGCTTTGCCATTTTTTAGAGAAAATGTATCTAAAAAAGTCCCGAGGAAATAGTAAGAAATAGCTTAAAAAATAGCAAAAAATGATAAAAAGTGGCAAAGCTTAGCTTTGCCACTTTTTATCCACAGACAAGGGTTACTTGACAGCCGTTTTTTTGGTATAATAAATAAAGAACATTAAACAACGTATATATTATATATAATATATTATTTATTAATTTTTTAAAATGGGAAAGCTTATTAAGAACAACCTGGGAAATTTTATAATGATGACCGTCATCGCAATTTTAGCTATTGGCGGGCTTTTTTATTATTCCTCTATTCGTATTAAAGGAGCGGAAACCCCATTAGATGAAGCAGGCTATCTAACGGGGGAAACTCAGGAAATAAAGATAATGCCTACTGATTATTCTGGTAGCTGGAATAATCAAGGAGCAGCTTTAGTTCAAGATCTTGGGTCGGAAGCGAGCTTTGAGGAATTTAATGGAACAAACTCTACCTACCCCTTTGGAGAAGAAGTGACCAGTGAGCCAGAAGAGGAGATTTTAGAAGAATTAGCCTCATTATCCGAAGAATTTAACGATATATCAACCCCTAGTAGTATAAATCCTTCGGATTTAACTACGGGGCAGGCATTATCAGAAGAATTTCTTGAGGAGGAAATAATCGTTTTTCCGATAGAGGAAGAAGCATTATCACCATCAGAGCCAGCCTCTCCAAGTGAAACTTCAAAGCTACCATTTATTTTAGGGGTGATTTTGGAAATACCGAAGGTTTCGGAGTTGTTTAAGAGTAGCGGGGTAACTGCATCCGAGTCACCGGAAATAGTGCAGCAGGAAGGTAATGAGCAAGATGTTGATATATCAACTATACCAGATATTGAAGTTGTGGCAACGGAAAGTGAAGAAGCCCCGACGATCCAATTTGAAGAATTAAACGAAGAAGAAATATTGAGTACAGAAAGCGAGCAGGTTGCGACTGAAAGCGAAAGTCTGACTACTTCAAGCGAACCCTCCTCCGCTGAAGCTATGGAGGGCGAGGAAGTGGCAGAAGAAGAAATAATTGAGGAGTCGATAGAACCTGTTGTAGATTTTGCGCCCGGGTTTATAGAGAGTAAATTAGTATTTTCTGGGTTTGATGTACCAGAAATATTTTTTGAAAATGAGAAAGATGTTGGAAGTCCGACTTCCAACATAGAGGAGATAGCTACCACTAGCGAAGATATCGGAGAGATAGCGACGGAAAGTGAAGACCTTGAGGAAATAGCGACTGAGAGTGCGGAAGAAGATTTAGCCACGGAGAGTGAAGATACAGAAAAACAAATCAAAAATGTCCAGCTAAGAATGTCTTTGGCTTTTGAGGATGGAGGACCGCAGGATAATTTGATTATTGAGTATACCACAGATGAAAACTGGAATCTTTTAGCTGAACTTTACACAAGCGATCCGAACTCCAATGCTACCAATAATGGATATTGGCTTTATGGTCTGCCGATTTTTGAAAACTGGGAGGATTTGAATAATTTGAAAGTAAGGTTTACATATCGAGGAGTGCTGTTAAATCCCATGGCTCCATTAAGCGAAGTAAATCAGCCAATGGGTTCGGTTTATTTAGATGCAATTTGGCTGGAGGTGGAATACGAAGGCCCAGAAGCAGAAGAAGAAGAAGTGGTAGAGCTCGAAGAAGAGGAAGAAGAAATAGAAGTGGCCATTTCTGAAGAAGTCGAAATTAATCTTCTTTCTGGAAAAAAAGATTTTAAATTGGACGAGAAGCCGAAATTTGGATTTAAGTATTTAAGAAAAAAAGGATTTTTTGAAGGATTGGCTGCGATCCTTCTCGACCTTTTCCGAGACGAATACAAAGACATTAAAATCAAGACCCAGATTTTTGGACCCAATGGTAGGGAAATTGAATATGATGATCCCGAAGGTTTCTCTCCCGAAATTGAATACAACAAAGATGGAGAATTTTCAGTTGTTCTATCAAAACCACGTCATAGCTACTATTTTAAACCCGGAAAATACAAGTTGAGATTTGAGATTGAGGATTCTTCAACAGGCTCAGAGCAAGTATTTATTCAAGAGCAGGAATTTACCTGGGGAGTGTTGGCGATTAACGTAAATAAGTCAATATACTTGTCCGCCGAAGCCTTGGCGAAGGCGGGTCTTCCGGCTGAAACTGCGTATTTACAAATGGCGGTTTTGGATGACAGGGGAGGCACAATATGTGATGCTAATTTGAACCTTGAAATTAAAGAGCCGAAGGGCGGTTTGTTTGGCAAATCTAAAGTTACACTTTTATCTACCGGAGACGGAACAATTCGAGATAGCGGAAAATGTGGCAGAAACAATGTAACTGATGTGCCGGATTACTTCGTTTATTATGAGATTCCGGATAAAACCGGCATTTATGAAATGAAATTAACAAATCTTGATAATGACTATGAAATAACCGACTCTTTTGAGGTTAGAGAGTCGGTTTTGTTTGACGTGGAAAGAATTGGCCCAACCAGAATTTATCCGCCGGCAACTTATGAGATGGTTATAAAGATAAAAGCAAATCAGGATTTCAAAGGTGAGATTGTTGAGGCGGTACCGTTTACGTTCGCTGTGATTGAAGCAGAAATGACAGGGTTTTCTTCACCTGAGCAGGAGTCGGATATAAATAGCTACATCAAAACAATTACATGGAAAAATGTAGATTTCAAAGCAGGGGAGAATTACGAGATAAGATACGTCTTTGATGCCCCGGATGTGAGTCCGTATTTATATTTAATAGGGCCCCTGAAGTTTTACGGAGAATTAGGGGAAGCGTCTTCTATAAGGGAACCCGTAATGATAGAGTTGGTGCCAATCGATGAAATTGAGGAAGCCCCGACGGTCCAATTTGAAGAATTGGATGTCGGGGTCCCGACTCCTTCTTTTGAGGAGACATTAAGTACTGAGAGTGAGGAAAATTTGGCGACTGAGAGCGAGGAAGAATCAATAGCAACTGAAAGTGAAGAGCTAATAATTGAGGAGTTACCGGCGTCTCCGAGTGAAGAAGAAATCGAGGAAACCCCGGCTTCGCCGAGTGAGACGTCTTTAAATCAAAAAACCCTGATTAATAATCAGAGTTCTTTGATACGGAGGCCGGTGGAATTGAACCACATCCTATCAAATAGGACCATCTGGTTATCAAGCAGTGGCCAGAATCATTTGGCTTCAGCCTCCCCGTACCTCCGCAATGATAATTATACAGAAACCAAACAAAAAAGCAACACCTTCGTAGAAGATGTTACTTTAGATCCCATTTTTAGGAATGCGACATTGCCTGATAACCACTTATATTATAGCACCCCTAAAAACCTTGTCAAGTCTTTTTCTGTGGATAATAGGAAACTGCCATTTGTTTTAAGTGCTTTAATCAAAGCGCCGAGGATTTTGGATATATTCAAGAGCAAGGGAGCAGTAGCGTCTGTGAGTGAAGAAGATATAGCTACCGTAAGCGAGGAGGATGTTGGAAGTCGGACTTCCAACATAGAGGAGAATTTAGCGACGGAGAGCGAAAACGAAGACGTAGATGAAGATGTAGAGGTCAAACCTCTACATGAATCTCTATATGAAAAACGGTTGGTGTTTGAGGAAGCCAGGAAATGGCAGATTGCAGGGGATGCAGTAGAAATAATCCGACCCCAGTCTCACGTTGATGATGAAAGTGGTACTACTGACGATGAACAGGCTTATGATGATACTGGCAACTCCACTCAATCTACTACTGCTTTGGGTGCTGATAGTGATCCGTCTATTAGATTCTATAACTGGGATTTAGCCAGTGACAGCGTGAGTTATTCAGCCTTAGTACTTAAAATTTATTACCAAGCCGATGCTCCTCCTGTGAGGATTGAAGACCAATATGCAATTCAATATTCCTTAAACAATACAACGAACGCGTGTGATTCATCAACTTGGTCAAACCTTGTATCTTTAACATATGCCGAAGCAGCTGACCACACTTTAGCTCAACAGGCACTTGATACTGGACAAGAAGTAAGAGATATTTGCATAAAGGTGATTACGGAGATAAGTGGAGGCGACGATGGTAGAAATATTTATCTTGAAGATATTTATACTGAAGGCACATATACCACTACTATTTCCGGGAAGTGCTTTGATTCTGACCAAGTAGCAGACTGTAAAGACGGACAAACAGTTGCATTAGCAGTAGACGGTACTTTAAGTTCCGACACAACTACTACTCAAGTTGACGGCACTTGGACAATTTCAATTGCAGATATAGAGCCAGTTGAAGACAGCGTACTCACGGTTTTTATTAATGACTCGGATGTTGCATCAAGGGCAGTGGGAATAACCAGATATAATGGAGGAGGGAATATTTCAGGAATGCTCTTAGTAGAACAGCAGATATCTATTGGTAGCGATGATAATATAACGGCCTCAAACAGTGATTTAAACCTTTATGAGTCATCAGATGACCCGGATGTTTTATTTGAGGTTGATGATGGTACTAATGATTTGAAAGCTTGTTATGTTTCCGGGTGTGAGGATGTAAAGATTTATATTAAAGAAGATAATACCTATGAGCCGGATTCGGGAAATTCCGGCAACGTGGATACACATGATATTGAAATAGAGGGCACGTTTGATTTAGATACTAACGTAGCTTCGGTTTCGGGTGGCTGGGAAAACGGCGGCACTTTTACTGCAGGCAATTCCACAATTTTCTTAACTGCTTCTCAAAGTGAGGAAATTGTTTCTGGTTCGCTTAATTTCTACTACTTAAAGTTCGGGGATGATACCAAAGCAGCTAATGCAATCTGGAAATTACAGTCAACTTTGATGCTTCCTGATTTGACAATTGATGCGGGGACTCTGGATATGAATGGCAGTAATGATATCGAACTATCTGGCAGTCTAAGTATTAATTCCGATGGTAATTATACTAAAGGTAACGGCACTGTAAGTTTTGAGTCCGATTCTGGTTCTTATACTTGGACTGATAATACTTCTTCAAAACAAGATATGGGGGAGGTAATTATCGACGGTGTTTCAGATTTAAGGATTACTCTTGGTTCTTCAGTAAAAACTACTACGGTTACTATTGGTGCTGATGACATTTTGGAGATTGATGGCTACACCCTAACTATCTCAGGCGGCAATCAGGGAGCAAACCGACCTTTTATAATTAATTCTACCGGAACCTTAGACGTCGGCGCTAATTCCACGGTCTCCTATATTGCCTCTACATCAACCGACATTGAAGACACGGGTTATTTCAACTTGGAACTTGCAAGTAG
>Ga0255055_10003806_pt1 | contig 10086 bp, 8 predicted proteins | sample JV7_2_27_MG_FD_188633 | JGI IMG/M metagenome (GOLD analysis project Ga0255055, IMG submission 188633) | Seawater microbial communities from Jervis Inlet, British Columbia, Canada - JV7_2_27 | ecosystem: Environmental > Aquatic > Marine > Inlet | place: Canada: British Columbia | collected... | reverse complement strand
GTACGCAAATACATTTGTCTTCTCTTTGAATAGGTACTTCCTGACGCTCCTGCTAACGTTGTCGGTCTCATACAAGTTACTGTAGCGCATTCCCATAAAATCTAGTACCTTCACACATTGGAATAGAGAGAATATCTGTTCAAACTGGATGCAGAAATCGCTATACAGTAAAAATTGTTTTTCATCATCCTCCTTGTCTAGTAAATTATAGGCGCAAAAAAGCGCATTCATGATTGATGCCCAAAACTCCGAATAGGACTCAAACGCATTGTACTGACTTTTGATCGGAAACAAGGTACGCAAACGCTTATTCAAAGTCGCCGTCGGAAGACCAGAAAAATCTAACCCTAGTAGATGGAAAGTTTCATGAATGAATACCTTGATAAACTCCTCCTCACGATAAATCAAAATCTCGCCGTCACGCACGCATGACGTAGTCACAGCACTGTTACAATTGTCCGCAGAAATCACATTAAACTGATTTGACGGTAATACCTTCTTAAAAGGCGTCAGAAAACAGAAAACCTTCAACGTCTTGCCACAATCACGATGGCTGTAACGGCTAGCCATCCTTAGCCACGTCAGCATTCTCTTCACATACATGTCAAACTTGCTCATGTTGTCATGGTCGTCACCTGTCAGTAGACCGAAGTAAATGTACACTTCCCTATCTACCATACGCACCTTATACACCAAATAGCCGCTCAAATGCTTGCTCACATAGTCCCGAGCAGAAGAAGTTACAAAATGACTACTTAGAAGATCACAAGAAGGATACTTCTCTGACGTACGATCCGATAAAATCTCGGTCTTTATCTCTCCCAAGGTCAACAATAGGTCGACGTATCTCTCCCCAGACTTTATCTCATTGTAAAGAATCCCCAAAATGTTGTCCAAACGCTTTTGCTGAAGCGCTGTCCTTTTTATCTTCAGAGTTGGGAAATCATTTATGAAGAAATCCATTAGCGACTCAGAATTCTTTGTAAACTCCATTGTTATATTATATAAATATTGTTTTATATAATATCAACCCTTCAATCTCTCACGGATTATCATCGTGTCGTAGAAAACAATCGGCTTTTTCCCCCTCACAAAATGCTGCAACTTCGCATCCTTCGTGGCTAACAATAAAGACTTAGCAGTCTCGTTTTGCGAATATTTCGCATACTGTCCCTCCAGCAGAACTCTCTCGTTATTCCCATCACTGAAGAATCCCTCGTCAATAACCACGGTCTTAGGACGAAACTGCTTGCCCTTGTACTTACCCGTTTTCCCGCCCGCTGCCTTTGCCATAGCAGGATCCACAGACAACTCTGAACCTGAATCCAGAGAGAATTGAAGATAGAAATCAGGAAATCCCCTTTTGAACTTATTCGCATGATAGTAGTGCTCTACGCTCTGCCATTGGTGTCCATCTAACTCAAAGGGATGGATTGAAAAGTTCGACAACCCGCGCCTCCAATTCGGAATCCCATCCAATTCCGAAAATTTCATGATATTCTCGATCTTAACTGTCTCACCAGCTCCCTTCCCTGGCGCTTTGTCCCGCGACTTCGAATAAAACTGAAACACCGTCGTAGGGTCAAATTTCGCCTTAGAGGCCCGCGATAAACCTTCGTCACTTCTCTCCTCCTCAGAAATACCAACGTCTTCCGCACCTTCATCGGTACGAATCTTCACACTTGACCGCTTAAATTTTGGTATGTAGTTATATATTCCGTCACCTTGCTCCATACACTTCAGTCTAATTAACTCCTTAAGCGCATAAGGTATATGATGAAACCGGAAAATACGACGATCCTTGTAAGTAACAAGCTTATAATGCGAACCATCATAAGACACTACGATATAGTATCTCGGTTTAAATTCGCCTTTCTCCTTGATATCTTCGTCAACGAAATCACCACACTGAAGGACATTGTCTCTATCTCTCGCGTCATAATTCTCCTCAGAGAGAATAACTAGTTTTACGTTTAGAATGCGCTCCAAAGTGTTAATCGCCCAAGCGTTCGCCCAAAACTTACATGTCCTAATTACTGCCTTCAACTGCTCCACTGTATCAATGCCTTCCAAAAACCGAAATTCCTTGAACAAGTTCTCTGCGTGCTCTTTCTCTCTTTGAACACGTCTGAACTCCTCAAGAAGTTCCTTTCCATGAGTAACCAAAGCAAGCTTCGCGTCACGGCCTTTCTCCAAAGCCTCCCGTCGCTCCAACGCTTTCATCTCGGCCGAGATTCTTATCAGTTCACTCTTCGACCGAGGAATGATTGTACTGTACATGTCGTACTGCTCCTTAAAATCTTTCAAAACTCCGTCCGTCACCTTGTCACTTAACTTTTGCCGTAACTCGTCCACAGTTATATCGATCTTCACACCCTTGTAAGCATCCCGAATTACGGCAAACAAACAATGACCACTACCCTCATTGTCGATAATACCATAGTTCCGGTTCTTCATAAAACGCTGCACCCAGTTTTTGGCAGCTCTCGCATCAAAACCGATACGTTCCTTCATTTCCTCTTCGCGAGTATCTACATTCTCTTCACCTTCGTCGTCATCGGCGTCCTCTTTGCCAAGTAGCTGCTCCAGCACCGTCGGGGTTTGAGGCACCGTTGCTGAAAGCTTCTCTCCATCGGCATCAACTTCGACCACCTCGTCTTCCTCTTCTTCATCATCATCGTCATCAGCTTCTTCCTCATCTACTCTCTCAGTTTCCACCACGGCTACCTTTTTTTTATCCTTAAGATACGATGAAGTTACATGAGCATAGAATAAAGGCAAATGATTATCCAACTTCGATATATCGAAGTCGTTGTCCTCGTCTATCAAGTTGGGATAGGCAGATGATAAGAACTCGTAAACACCAATCTGGTCCCCTACACGGATGCCTTCAATAAGATAAACGGGGATATACAGCACACCTTTGTCAGCAAAAACAAAACGGGGGTTACCTAAAGCTATAGTCGCATCAAAACCAGGCTCCAGCTCCACTTCATACAGCGTCGCATCTAATCCCTGATCGTCACTGTCTACAACCTTAATGTCGGGATATGTTATGCTCTTGTCTATGCGGGACACCACCATATAAATTAATCTAACATTAAAAATTTACTTAAATACTTATCTTGTTTGATTTCTTTTATGTAGGACCACAGCTTCTTCCTTTGGAATACAATTTGGACATTATCGGGATCTTTTTCAAAGATAACGATATCCTCGATTAGCTCGTCTTTGCGTTTCTTTCGTTTGGAGATGTCATAATAGTCCGCAATTCTGTCCAATTCTTTTCTAACATAATTCGTTTGATAGTCTACTTCTTGTGCTATATAGTCATCGAGCAGAATGTCGTTGTTCATTTCCATTAGATCAACCTCCTTGATTAACGACTCATACGTAACATCGCTATTCTCCATGTGATTTTTTTCCTCGAGGGAAAAGCTTAGGTTATTGTCGCTTCCTTCACCCATTCGATATGAATATAAAGAGACCTGAATATTTATACCGATTTCTTGTATAAGATACACTATCTATAGATCTTCCTCAAGGTCCATAAATTTAAATAGAATCTGATTGGTCAAACTCAGATGCTGCGATACGTCCGCATTTATTATCTCCTCCACGAAACTAACAATTCCCTCCCACTCATCGGACCTTTCTAACTCCTCCTTCCCGTTTCCTATGAGAACCACCAGATTTTCCGCAATCTCGGATGCTTCGTTCTTGCGACCCTCCTCGCCGATAAAACCGCGGAACTTAGACTGAAGTGACTCAATCAAATCCAAGATCTCATTTGCCTCGATAACACCGTGCTTCATCAGGTGTAAGAAGAAGCTACTCATCGCACGACGATTCTCGTTTTCTTTATTTACCCTGCAGAATTCGTCGTAATCTTCCTCAGCGCTTACGTAGCGAATATTGTCGAATAGATTCAAGAAGACCGCGAAACTTTTCCGATAAATTTCCTGCATAGGAGCAAAAGTAGCAATGAGATCCTTGTACAGCTCAGCATACAACTTCGACCAAAACTTATTCATACTACCAATCTCGAAAATCGACGTGCCCACCATTACCAACTCCTCATCCTCAGGGTCGGATTCCAATACCAGTCTTAGAACGTCCACGATATTATCTCTCATCTCTCCATAGTTCGTTGAAGTTATTTTATTCAAAGAACACCGGATTTTATCGATTTCCACTTGGATCCCTGTCTCGTTCTTTTCCAACTTAGTTGGGACGAAATTCCTTATCTCTTCCCAGTCTGCAGCAGAGATGACCAGTCGACGCGGACGCCGATCGCGCTTTTTAAAGACCGGTGTTTTCTGATAAGTAGGTGCTCCGACCAACTTCGCTAGACGATTAATGATATCAATCGTAGCCTGAGGGAGATCGAAGCTGCCATCGTCACTCCTAATTACATCAGAGAAATCATCAAGTGTGTACTGTCTGTCCGCTAAGATAGCCATTTCCTTACGCAAACCATCAAGCACTGTATCTATATCAATTTCCCCAGTACATAAAATTGACCTCTTATTATTATAGAATCTAACACACTTAAAAGCAAAAATCCGAGTATATACAGCATGTCCAGTCCAAAAGAGACCCCCAAGAAAAGCTATCATACAGTAGAAGAATGGGATGACAGCGAACTCGACTTAAAGGTGAAACTACTTCGAGGTATTTATGCCTTCGGGTTCGAAAAGCCCAGTCCAATTCAAAAGAGAGGACTTTATACGATGACGCATCCCAGTAGTGATGGTAAACGAAGAGATCTTATTGCGCAGGCCCAATCGGGTACTGGTAAGACAGGCTGCTTCGCAGTCGGCGCACTTCAGGTGGTCGATACTTCGAAGAGATACACGCAAGTTCTGATACTATCGCCTACGCACGAACTCGCAGGACAAACGCTTGCCGTCGTGAAATCCATAGGGAACTTTCTCGACGTCAAGGTGCAACTGCTCGTAGGCGGGACCTCGGTTGACGTTGATCGTGAAAGACTTGATTCCGAACCACCGCATATAATCGTAGGTACGCCGGGGCGAGTTCACGACATGATTCGGCGGAAGTACCTTAAACCGCAAGATATCGGGATGGTCGTTCTTGATGAAGCTGACGAAATGCTCTCCGCGGGTTTCAAAGACCAGATCTACAAGATCTTCCAGTTTATGCCTAATGATGTCCAGATCTGTCTCTTCAGTGCTACGATGCCCGAAGCTTTGGACAATTTAACCGAAAAATTCATGCGTAGTCCAGCAAAAATTCTCGTAAAAGCAGAACTTCTCACATTACAGGGAATTGCGCAGTACTACATTCGACTAGAGAATGATGAGCACAAATACGCCACACTCAAGGATCTGTTCTCTACCCTTACTATCTCTCAAGCCATTATTTACTGTAATAGTACACGACGTGTTGATGATCTTCACGAGGCGATGGAAGCTGATCGCTTTCCGGTCGAAAAAATTCATGGCAAAATGGATGAAAATAACCGTAAAGAAGTAAACAAAAACTTCAGGTCAGGCGGCTGCCGTGTCCTAATTACATCAGACCTTTTCGCGCGAGGAATTGACGTCCAGCAAGTTAGCATTGTCATTAACTTCGATGTGCCGAAAAGCGAATTCACTTACCTACATCGAATCGGTAGATCAGGACGTTGGGGTAGAAAGGGTGTTTCGATCAACTTCGTTACTAAGCAGGATGGAGCAAGAATAAAACACTTTGAGGAATTCTACAGCACACAAATCGTCGAAATGCCGCAAGACTATGCTAAACATCTTGAGATGTAAGGTTCGTAGTCTGCCCAATGTTAATTTCTCGGACTCTCTTAATGCTGTCCAAAGATAACATTACTCAATATTTTGATTTACCTATTGAGCATTGTCAACACCATTCTATCGAAGATAATCTTTACACAGATTTGGAACTGCTGGAGGTGAGGGAAGACCCTTCCGGGACTCCATTCTACCAGCACGTATTTAAACCATCGAGCGGATTCGGTGACGCTTTTCTTAAAAAATGGTCTCAATATTACACCACCGACATCCCTTTTTTGAAGGACTCTCAGAGATTATACCGGAAACTTCGTGCATTTGACAGGGATGACCAAGTCGTAGATAACGCATGGATCACATGGAAGAACATTAAGGGGGATGACAACTTCCTCGAAAAGTTTCAATACCTCGACTGGGAAAAGGCGAAATGGTTGAATAAATCTACACCGTTTCTCACTGCACTAGCCTTCTATAGTATCATCTCTCCCGTACTAAATCTACTATCACCAATCCTACTTCTGATTATACCATTCATGATACTTAAACTAATGCGCACACCTATAACCGTTTCAGCCTATACAACGGTACTACTTCGACAACTCAATAAACACGGCATTGGGAAAATCTTCACACAATTCCATCAGGTTTCCTGGAGTCAGCGTGTCTATCTGGTTGTTTGTATGGGGATGTACGTCTATAACATCTACCAAAACATAGTATCATGCTACAAATTCTACACAAATACTAAGATCATTAACACATGTATTAAGAAAATGGCTGGATACCTCGCCTACACAAAACAGCAAATCACCAGCTTTATTTTTAAACTTGACGGGCTAAAAAGTTATCTGCGCTACAAGGAATATTTGGTAGAGCATCTGAATTCCATCTCCAAATTACAGAAGTCTTTAGCCAATATTCCGACAGCCACCTTCCACCCAGGACGAATATCCTCATTGGGATACACGATGAAACAGTTTTATCTACTCTACGAGTCCAAAGAAATAGAGAGAGCCATGATGTTTTCCTTCGGATTCCACGGATACATAAATACCCTGATGGGTCTATCTAGTAACCTTACTTCCAAGAAGATGTATCCCACACGGTACGCAAAATCAGACGACCCAGTGTTGGAACTCACAGATGCTCATTATCCTCCCACCGGAGAGGAAAGCGTCCCCAACGACATTAGTCTGGGAAAGAGCAAGATTATTACAGGTCCGAACGCCGCAGGAAAAACGACCATCCTTAAAACTACCTTGACGAATTTGCTTCTCTCTCAACAGATCGGATATGGCTTTTTCCGAAAAGCACGCATAACACCGTTCCACTACATTCACTGCTACCTCAACATCCCTGACACCTCGTCGAGAGACAGTCTTTTCCAAGCAGAAGCCAGGAGATGCCTCGATATACTCGATACTATAGAAACAAACTCCGATAAAAAACACTTCTGCATATTTGACGAACTCTACTCCGGAACTAACCCATACGAAGCAATCGGAAGCGCATTTTCTTACCTCGACCATGTATCAAGATACTCCAAAGTCAAGTTTATGCTCACTACACACTTCATCAGACTCTGTAGCCTCTTCCAAAAAAGTCCAGTTATTAAGAACTTCAACATGGAAACAACAATGAAGAACAAACACCCCAGTTATTCCTACAAGCTTGTTGAGGGTATTTCTGAAATTAAGGGTGGTGTATGCGTTCTAAGGCAGTTAGGATATCCGGACGAGCTTCTGGAGAAAACCATCGAAGTGATGAAGGATTGCGGCGGATAGGCTTACCATGATTATTTTGTAGCCAGTTTTAATATTGCTTTTTATATAATGGGGAAAAGTCGCCGGAAAAGAAGAAACAGCCGAGGTAAGGCAAGAAAAGGCACTCGAAAAAGAAAAAGAACTCTTGTCGTTGGAATGATATCCGTCCCCCTAACTCCTGGCAAAAAGTTTTTTAACGTGTGTGGCGATTCGTACATCGCTTCATCACACATCAGGTGGCTAACTCGACACCGCATCAAGGTGATTCCGATCCCATACACTACTAAAAAATTCTCTTACTACATGGACCGTATAGACGGGCTATATTTCCCGAGTGGTGGGGCTTTTGCTGGAACCCAAAAGGAATACTACAATTGCTGTAAAAAATTCCTTAAACTGGCGATGAAAGAGAATGACCAGGGGAACTACTTTCCAATCTGGGGCGGATGTATGGGAATGCAACAAATGATGATAATCGCAGACGAGCACGATGATTTAGAAAATTTGCTGACTAGATTCGACTCCTTCAACAACTTATTGCTTACATTAGAATTTACACCTGAGGGCGAAAGGAGCAATCTAGTTCGATGCCTTGAACCTGCCGTAAAGCGCAAACTTGAAAGAAAAGCTTGCACGCTGAATAACCATAAGCTAGGCATCAGTCCTACGCGATTCAGAAAACACAAGAATCTGGATAACTTCTACCGAATCGTCTCCACCAGCAAGGATCGCAAGGGGAGAGAGTTTGTATCTACCATCGAAGGGCGATACTACCCCTTCTACGGAGTTCAGTGGCATCCTGAGAGAAGTTCCGAAATGGACTGCTTTGCTAACTTCTTTAAGGCAGAGCTTAGGAAAAATCATAGGAAACCTAAAAGATTCTCAAAGAAAGTGCTCAAAAAAGACATTGACTGTTTCAATTATAGCAATCGGCTGTATAAAAGATGCAGGTTCTACTGGCACACTAGGACCTCCAGACACAATCGACAATTATGTAATGCGGCCCAGCTACTTAAGAACAGCCCTTCTGACGGTCGCTTCGGTGTTTAGACGTCGTTCGTTCAGTTATCCATTTAAAAATGTCTTAAGGGTATAATGATATCTAGAGGATTAATTATTAGTTTAGGCATTACACTCATAGCATCTACAGTACTGTTCCTGTACTTCAGAAATCGAATCGGAAAAATAGAGAAAAAAGTCAATCTTATGTTCCAACTGATACAGGAACACAATACGGCTCGCGAATTGTCCCAGCAACGCATGGAATCCTCCCCACCCCTACAGAAGGATCCATCCACCGAGACTGTTGGTGGCAGTCTGATCGAAATCTCAGACGATGAGGGACCCACTGCTGACGACGACTCGGATTCACAACCCAGCTCAGGTAGTGACGACGAAAGCGACATCGACGAAGAATTGAAACTTACCATCGGCAATGCCGACGGTCAAGACCCCAATGCTTTAGCCGACATCAAAACCATCAACCTGACCTTAGACGGAGCTGAGGTCTCAGGCAATGGAGACTCAGCCACAATCGACGATCTTGACGAGATCAGCGACATTGGAGATGACGTTCAACCAGGTGATGATGTGGGAACCACCAACGCCACTGATGATCAAAAAGGCCCAGATGAGCAACCCGACAACAATAAGTACCTCGTAGTTGGAGAGACCGCACCAAGTAACTCAAATACCAGTGAACTCGGGAAAATGAAAGTCTCAGCCCTTAAGGAACTAGCAGCCAAAAAGGGATTGACCAACTTTAAAAGTTTGAGGAAACCGAAACTTATTGAGCTTTTACAATCGAGTGAATAATTTTATCTTTTACTAATATAGATGAGTTGGGGAACATGCTATAACGGCTCGAATAATATTCATCCGGGATTTCCCGCATTGATGAGCGACGGGCAGTATGCTACAGATTGGAACGCCGCATGCAGACTTAACACGCTGCTTAAGAAGAACGCAGGTATCACAAATAATTACAACTATCGTCAATACCTGATCAATAATGCTGATACCATCATCAAACAAAATCAGCTTTCTGCCTGTGACAGATGCTGCTCTTGCGCAGAAAACTTCGGACCCCGTCCCGTTGTGAAATTTCCGCACTACATATTCAAATCATGCTCAGATAAAACGATCCCTTTCGGATATGAGCACTCTGACTTGAAAAAAATGTATGTGTCACGTTGCGCTCTACAGAGCCGACTTGCAGCGCCAATCATGACCCAAGATCAAATGATGAAGATGAAGATGCCAAATTGGAATTAAATATTACCACTGTTGAATAATATTTAAATAATAAATCTTCTGTCTGGTTATATGCGAATCGTTAGCATCGACGTGGGAATGAGATATTTAGCGTACTGTACCTTTTACATCACAAGCCAAGAGGGATTTGAGATAGATGCTTGGGGTACCATAGACCTTACTGGTAATGAAACTCATAAGTGCTGCGGAACTACGAGAGATCATAAGGCCTGTACTAAGGACGCGCGGTACAGCCGAGATGACGAGTATTACTGCCGCATCCATGCGAAAAAAAAACAGTA
>Ga0255055_10003805_pt1 | contig 10086 bp, 10 predicted proteins | sample JV7_2_27_MG_FD_188633 | JGI IMG/M metagenome (GOLD analysis project Ga0255055, IMG submission 188633) | Seawater microbial communities from Jervis Inlet, British Columbia, Canada - JV7_2_27 | ecosystem: Environmental > Aquatic > Marine > Inlet | place: Canada: British Columbia | collected... | reverse complement strand
AGATAGGGGTCGATCAACGGGAACTCGCGGTACTCGTGCACGAGGGCGAACCGACGGACGAACGCCTCTTCGTCGGACAGTCCGCCTTTCTCGATCGCCGAGCGGCAGTGCTTGTGCTCGGGCAGGTGGCTCGCGATGAACGTCTCGTACCGGCGGTTGATTCCGGGCAGGTCCCAGCATTGGTCCACTAGGTGGACGACATTGGAGAAACCCACGTGCTCGGCGCGAAACACTTCGAGATTATCCCTGATCTCCAGGCCGTCGGCGATTTCCTCGATCTCTGAACGGACGTCGTGCGGCGTGATCCACAGGCCGTTGCCGAGCGGCCCGCAACCCAGCCAGGAGAGCCGAACTCGAAGGCGATCGCGCAGCTGGCGACGATCCTCGGGAAACGAGTAGCTCACGAGGAACCAGCTCCCGTCCCACGACTCGTCCAGTGGCGGATGGTAGATCCTGGCCTCACCCTCCTCGAGCAGCTTCCTCCCCCTCTCGGCCAGCCGGTAGAAGCTGTGCCGGCCGCGTCTCTCGGCCTTCAACCAACCCTTCGTGGCCATGCGGGAAAGCACCGTCCTGACCCCTCCCTCAGAGAGGCCGAGCGGCGCGAGCAGGGAAATCAGGCTTCCGACCCAGACGGGCTCCGGTCGGTGAAGGAGAAGGTCACCGAAGAGAGTGAAGACGAGGTCTTTCGGTCGTTGAGCTGACAATCGATGGACCGCCGGCACGTTCAGTTATCTGTCAATTGTGCGACGGTCGTAATTTTAGTGTAATATTCCTGGGGAGTCAACCAGCCCCGTCCCTAGGGGGGTGGGAGCGGCCTCAAGGGCCGCTCCCATGATGTCCGTATTCTGTTGAGCAACTAGTGTCCGCGCCCCACGCAAGTCGAGGAGAAGTTCGCAATGGAGGCTGTCGGCATGCCGTTGTTGTTGAAGGTGAGCTTGAGGCTCTCGTAGATCTGCATGGTTCCGGTCGTCGACCCGGTACCGTGCAACACGATAGGCTGCGGAAGCAGGACCAATACGTAGGGGAAGCCGTCAGCCTGAGAGATCTCCACAATCTGCCCGGGACTGCGGGAGCCCCACCATGTGTCTCCTGATGTCAGCCCGACGGCCATCAAGCCCTCGGGCTTGATGTGCAGCCGGAATTTGTAGTTGCCGCTGGCGCTAATCGTTTCCTTGATCGAGATGACCTGACTACCGGTGACGTGCACATCCTCGCCCACCCCACCGTTCGCACACGGGACGCCGAAGACATGGTCCACCGGTTGCTGGAAGCTGAACTTGGAGTTCGCGGCGCTGAAGCTGGGAGCTGAGGCGTCCTGTGCTGCTTCGCTGGGCGCCGTCGGTGATTGCCCACACCCCAGCATGAGTACTGCGGTCAGCGAGGCCGTGGCGGGTAGCTGTGTCTTTCGCATCTCATCATCCCTCGGTTGAGTGGTTTGCCAAAACAGGATCTCGGTATCCGCCGATCTGAGTCACTCCTTCAGTTGTCCGTGGCACCCTCCTCGACCCAAACCCTGATCATGTCGATGATCTCCTGCGAAAGCGGGCTCGTCCCGGCTGGCATCCGTCCCCCTAGTCCGCCGGCCTGAGTCTGCGTGCCCTCGATCTTGCGAACGAGGTAGCTGTTGTCGGGATCTCCGGGCTCGATGAGGTCCATCGAAGGGAGCTGAATCGACGCAACGTCGGCCATGTTGCCGTAGGCCACCCCTGCGGACAGGTCCAGACCGTCAGGCGCTCCCGCTCCCACATGGCAGCCAGCCGTCGCGCAGCTGCTCGTGAACACCGGTTGCACGTCATCTGCCAAGCTCACGTCGCTCGAAGGGAGTGGAGGAGGCGGCGGGGCGGCCGGTGGTGGAGAGGCTTGCGGCACTGGGCCGGCCAGGTCGTCGCCGGCTCACGCCGCGAGGACCAGCAGAATGAGAATCGTCAGCGTGCGTGCGAGGAGTCTGCGAGCCATCGTCGCCTCCTGTCTCAGTGTCGGGTCGGTGAATCCAGAGGCCTGCGAGCTTGGAAGTCACGATAGGAAGCGTTCGTTACGAGACCGTTATTCGCCGGATAACGCCGACCGGGCAACGGCCATTACCGCTGCACGCGAGGCGGTTTCGTCTTTCTTCAGGGACGTGTCGGGTTAGATTTGCACGATCCGTAGCTGGTTTCTCCGGGCGAGGCACATGATCGAGTTCCAGACACTCGGCACGATCGACCTGAAGCGCGTAGACGGCGCCTCCGTTGGCTCGGTTCTCGCCCAGCCGAAGCGGCTCGCACTTCTCTCGTACCTCGCCGTCGCAAGCGCCAAGACCCCCCAGCGACGAGACATCCTACTCGGCATCTTCTGGCCGGATCTCGACCAATCCAAAGCGCGGGCGGCACTCAGGCAGTCCTTGCACCACCTACGCCGGTCTCTCGGTGTCGGCGTGATCGAGGTGAGGGGAGACGAGGAGCTCTGCGTAGATGGGCGGAAGCTGCGGTGCGACGCGTCGGCGTTCGAGAGGGCGCTGGAGGCTGGCGAGCTCAGAGAGGGGCTCGATCTGTATAGCGGGGACTTCCTGCCGGGTCTCCACATCTCGGGTGCCCCTGCGTTCGAGCGTTGGCTCGACGGGGAGCGAGAGAGACTCAGAGAGCTCGCTTCGTCGGCGGCCTGGAGTCTCTCGGACGACGAGAGGAGCCGGGACAAGGGGATCGAGGCGGCTCGCCTGGCGCGGCTGGCCGCGGAGATCAAGCCGTTCGACGAGACCTCTTTCCGGCGCCTCATCGCTACATTGGACGAATTGGGGGATCGTGCCGCCGCTTTACGCGCCTACGAGAAGTACACCGCCCGCTTGGAGGAGGAACTCAACGTAGAGCCCGCCGAAGAGACACGGGCGCTCATCCAGGCGATTCGCGAGCGGGAATCGCCGAGGCAATCGGCCCCGGAGACTGCGATCTGGCAAGTGAGGCCAGGCGCTCCCGCCGTGACCCCGACTACGGTCTCCGCGGCGACCGCCCAACCAACAAGACTGAGTTGGCCGGTCCGGGCGGGATTCGGTCTTGTCGCCCTGGCCGTCGTCGTGGTGACCGCCGTGCTTCTTCGTGAGAGCCCAAGCACGGATGCTACCCAAGCCGCAGGAGCGCGCCGAGCGCTCCTGGCCAGCGGTCCTGAAGACCTCAGATCCGTCGCGGTACTCCCCATCGAGGTGATCGGAGCAGATCCCGAGACTGAGCACTTCGGCGCCGGAATCACGGACGACATCACCCACCAGCTCGCCGGCATCGGCACTCTCAAGGTGATTTCCTCGTCCTCGACCGGTCGCTACAGGGATCGCTCGAAGAGCTCGAGCGAGATCGCGGAAGAGCTGGGAGTCGCTACGGTTCTGGATGGAAGCGTCCGCCTTATGGACGATAGAGTGCGGGTTGTCGCCCAGCTGATCGACGCGCGCGCCGATGAGCTCTTATGGGCAGGGGAATACGACCGTGAGCTGACCGCGGCGAACCTGTTCGCGATCCAACGAGAGGTAGCCGGCGAGATCGCATCGGCCCTGCGAGCACAGTTCTCGCCCGGGACCCAGCACTCCGTTTCGACACCACCGACCCGGGACCTGGAGGCGTACAGCCTCTACATGCGGGGGCGATTCGCGATGCAGCAGTCGCTCCGGGACGGATTGTCGGCGGAGGGTCTCGAGCGGGCCGCCGGCTATCTGCGGGAGGCGATCGCGCGAGATTCCAATTTCGCCCTGGCCTACGCGCAACTCGCCTGGACCGACTTTCTCGCCGGGCCGGCGCGCCTCGCTACCCTCGAGGAGCTACTCCCACGGGCAAGGGCGAACGTCGCCAAGGCCGTCCAGCTCGATCCGACAGCTCCGGAGGTGCAACTCGCCGTCGCTGATCTCGAGCTGCACGAGGGTGACTGGGCGGGTGCCGAGCGAGCCTACGGTCAGCTCATCGAGCTCAGCCCGAATCTCGCCGACGGGCATTGGGGACTTGGCTACGTGCGGCTCCTGGGTTTTGGAGACGTAGCGGAAGCCGTTCAGCAAACACGTATTGCGACGCTCCTCGATCCGCTTTCGCCGACCCACCACCAGTGGCTCGGCCGTTGGCTTTATTACGCGGGTGATTACGAGGGGGCTCTCGTCGAGTACGAGCGGATGCTGGAACTGGACCCGGACTACCCGATGCTTGCGTCACCTCACCTCGCCTCGGCGCATACCCGACTCGGCCGGTACGAGGACGGGATTCGCGAGGCGGAGGTCCAGATCGCACGCCAGCCGAGTCAGGGGCGGCACGCGATGGCCGAGATGGCCTCGATTTACGCCGAAACGGGTCGTCGGGAAGAAGCGATCGAGTTGCTTCAAGAGGCGAAAGCTAGCGGAGCGAACCCGATCCTCGTGGCCGCGGCGTACGCGGCTCTGACCGAACCCGACAGCGCCTTCGCCTACCTGGATCCGGACGCCATTTACGCCGAGGGCCCGTTCGCTGCTACCCGCTATGTCTTCCTCCAACTGGATCCGCGCCTCGAGCCGATCCGCTCCGATGCGCGCTGGACGCCCTTGATCGAAACCCTGAAGGAGAAGTGGAATCTGTCGTGGTAGCTAATAAGCCCTGGAACCCGCGAGACCGCCGATGACCGAACCGCTCTACATCTCCCGCGTGCGCATCGAGAAGCTGGAGGGCCCTCACAGGCTAGCCTGGATCGAGCCGTTCCGGGATCCGCTCGAGTTCGGGGTCCATGGCCCGATCGCCGAGTTCTACGGCAGCCAGACCGCCGAGCCGATCCCCACGACGCTCGACCACGTGGTGGCCGCTACCGGTGGGTGACTGACGGGCACCCTGGGCGGAGCCCTGGAAGCCAGAGGAATCCCCAGCCAGCCGGATCGCCTGAGCTCTACGGTCACGGGAGAGATCGGGCCGGTCGAGGGAACGCTGAAGATCACCCGAATCCACGTGCGCTACGAGATCCTGGTCCCGAGCGGCATGCGGGCCGAGACGGAACGGGCGTTGGCCCACCACGCCTCCAAGTGTCCGGTGGCTCAGACGCTCATGCCCTGCGTCGAGATCGAATGGGAGGCGGAGATCACCGAGGAGGAGATCGATTGATGAGGAGCTCAACTGATGGATAATGATTCGAGAGTTCGCCTTCTGGCGTGGGAAGAGGTCGAGAAGGAGCAGGTCACGGACGTCATCTCGCGTCGCCTCGTCTGGGGTGAGCGGATGATGATCGCGCAGGTCGTCCTGGATAAGGGGAGCGTGGTCCCGAAACACGCTCACGAGAACGAGCAGATCACGTATATCCTGGAGGGTGCATTGAGGTTCTGGATCGGGGAGGACGGGGAGGAGGAGCTAGTCGTCCGCGCGGGCGAGATCCTGTACATCCCGTCCAACGTGCCGCACAAGGCGGAAGCGCTCGAAGACACGCTCGATGTGGACGTGTTCAGCCCGCCACGGCAGGACTGGCTGGACGGAACCGACACCTACTTCCACGAGGGGTAAGCCTTGGATCTGGGACTGAAGGGACGAGCGGCGATCGTCGGTGGCTCCAGCCGCGGGATCGGACGTGGGATCGCGAAGGAGCTCGCGGCGGAGGGCGCGGACGTGGTGCTCTGCGCGCGGGATGCCGCGGTACTCGAGGCCGCATGTGAAGATCTGGAACGAGCCACAGGAGCCCGACTCGAGGCGGTGTCGGCGGACACGTCGGAGCCGGCAGGCGTGGAACGGGTGATCGACGCCGCGGTCGCGGCGTTCGGCAAGGTCGACATCCTGGTGACGAACACCGGCGGGCCGCCGGCCGGGCGCTTCGACGATCTCTCGGCGGAGGACTGGCAGCAGGCGGTCCGACAGCTGCTCGAGAGCCCCGTGGGGTTTACTCGCGGCGTGCTGCCCGGCATGAAGGATCGCGGGTGGGGCCGAATCATCAACGTGACGTCCGTGGCCGTGAAGCAACCGATCGATGGCCTCATGCTCTCCAACAGCATTCGGGCCGGACTCACCGGTTTCGCGCGAACGCTCGCCAACGACGTCGCTCCCCACGGGATTACGGTGAACAACGTGCTTCCCGGATACACGCGCACGGAGAGGCTCGTCGAGCTGGCCGAGCATCTCGCGTCGACTGGGGACGCCCAGAGCCTCGAAGCGGTCTTCGAAACGTGGGAGGAGGAGATCCCGGCAGGCAGACTCGCCGATCCCAGCGAGCTCGGGGCTCTTGTCGCGTTCCTCGCCTCGGAGCGGGCCGGTTACATCACCGGCACCTCGATCGCCGTGGACGGAGGCTGGACGCGCGGCCTCCTCTAGATGCGGGACAGATCGATACCGACGAACACCCGAGCGCGCGAGCCGGGCCGGCCCGTCGATCAGATCGGCTGCAGGTCCTCCCTCGCGGCGGCTTCGGCGGCGGGCCGATCCACCTTCCCTGCCGGCGTCGTCGGCAGCTCCGCAAGGAAGCGAACGAGCCGGGGTCTCTTGTAGGGCGCCAGGATCGCGGACATCTCCTCACGTAGGGCTCCCGGCTCGGGATCTCCGCCTTCGGCGACGAGCGCGGCCCCGACGACGACGCCCCACTTCGCATCCTCCACCCCGAACACGACCGCCCCACGGATGGAGGTCAGCGTCTGCAGCGCACTCTCGATCTCCAGGGGATCGACGTTCTCGCCGCCGGTGACGATCAATCGATCGAGCCGTCCGCGAGCATGCAGCTGCCCCGAGGCGTCCAGCTCGCCTTCGTCGCCCGTCGCGAGCCAGCCCTCGGCATCCACGCCTGCCCAGACCCGATCTCGCCCCGCGTAGCCGCTGAACAGCATCGGGCCCCGGACCTGTATCTCTTCATCGATGATGCGCAGCTCGACCCCGTCGAGAGGCGCCCCGGAGCCGAACTCGCCGCGGTTGAGGGTGCCGTATCGCTGCGTCGTGACCTGCGAGCAGCTCTCCGTGAGGCCGTACGTCGTCAGCACGGGAACGCCTCGATCGGCGGCCCGCGACAGGAGATCCCGGCTCGACGGACCGCCGCCGAGGAGGAGAGCTCGCAGGTGGGTCGGCGGGCTCCAGGCAGGATCGGCCTCCAGCATCGCCTCGAGCATCGGGGGCACGAGCGAGGCGAGCGTGACCCGGTGCTCCTCGATGGCGCGCATCGTCCACCCCGCGTCGAAGCGTCCGGGCGGCGCGAGCACGGTGCATCGCCTCGCGATCAGGGTACGCACCAGGATCGACAACCCCCCGACGTGGGCAAGCGGAAGCGTCAGCAGCCAGCGATCTTCGGCTCTCCAGCCCAGGTTCTGGGCGCTCGCTCTGGCCGATGCCAGAAGGGCCCGCCTGGAGAGAAGCACCCCCTTCGGCTCGCCGCTCGTGCCCGAGGTGAAAACCACCGCCAGGATCGACTCGGGATCGATAGAGGGCGTCGCCCAAGTGCCCGTGCCCTGAGCCGGCTCGGAGTCCTCGACGGCCGCGGCAGGATCGATCTCCAGGGCCGGATCAAGCAGTTCCGACAGCAGTTGGCGCTCTCGCTCCGTGGCTCTCGAATGGATCAATCCCAGCGGCACCCCCACCTCGAAGGCCGCCAACAGCCCGATGACGGCTTCGGGGTCTCGGCGCGCGACGACGGCCACGGGTCCGCTCGTGGATCCCGGCTGCTCGGCGAGGCGCGCGCTCAGCCACGCGGCAACCCCGCTCGCCGAGGCGGCCAGCTCCGCGAAGGTGTAGGCCCGATCGCCGGCGATGAGCGCGAGCCGATCGGGCGCTTCGAGGGCCGCAGCCCGGACGCTCAGCTCGCCGCCGTTCATCATCCGACCTCCCTCCATTCTCCGAGGCCGCCCAGGGAGGCGAGCGGCGGAAGCCCGAGGCCGGGCCGGCCGTGGGAGAGGATCTCGGCTCGGCCGTAGGCGGGGAGCTCGAGGGCCGGCCAGATGGAGAGGCCGGCGTGGGGCGCGAGGCCGGCGGCAGGTCCGGGCGGCAGCGCCAGGGCCAGCTCGGCGGCGGCGGCCAGGGCCACGGGTCCGCCGAGCAGGTGGGAGACGACGGGCAGGGCTCCGAGACTCCGCGCCTCGGCCGCCAGCCGAAGACAGCGAAGAGCGCCCCCGTGGTAGCCGGGTTTGAGCACCACGTAACGGTATCCGCCTGCTTCGAGCGCCGGGGCGAGGCCGGAGTCGTCTCCGGCGTCCAGGGACTCATCGATCGCGATCGACACCGGCGAAGGAGGCATCTCCCGCAGGCGCGCCAGCGGAAGGGGTTCCTCCACGAACTCGAGGCCCAGATCCGCCGCCCCCTGGAGCCAACCCGGCGCCACCTCGACATCCAGGCTTCCGTTCGCATCGGCCCTGAGAAGAACGCCGTCGCCCAGCTCCGCCCGCAGCGCTCCCAGCAGGGCCAACTCCGCGGCGGGCGCCCGGCCCACCTTCACCTTCAGGCAGCCGTAGCCTTCGCCCACCCTCTCCGCGGCGGATGCCAGGAGATCGCGGGCCAGAAGAGCCGCCAACGGCACCGCCGACGCCCGGGCTCCGGCTGCTCCGGCTCCCGGCTCGGTCCCCGCCAGCAGTACGTGCACAGGGAGGCCGGCAGCCTGACCGGCGAGATCCAGGAGCGCCGTCTCTGCCGCGAAACGTGCCGCGGGCGCGTTCAGGCCGGCTGCGCTCAACGCCGCCCCGACGTCATCCAGCAGGCGGTCGCCGGAAGCCACGTCCGGGAGACCGGCCCAATCGGCGCCGAGGAGATCGGCGCGGGCCTCGGCGAGCGTGTCCGACGAGAATCCGGGCAGGGGCGAGGCCTCCCCCTGGCCGATCCTGCCTTCCCGGTCGCAGAGCTCCAGCAGCAACCCCCGGCGCTCCCGCCAGGCCATCGAGGCGTTCGAGGCGTCGGCCCCGAGGGCGCCGGTCACCTCGAAGATCCGGGCCGCGACCGGCCTGACGACCTCGGTCATGCGCCGAGGACGAGCCCGCCCGAGAGCAGGAGGGCGAAGATGAGCTCGAGGCGGGCGGTCTCGAACAGCAGCGGGTTCATCGCCGGACCGGTCGTGGAGAGGACCTTCCGCGCCAGGGCGAGCGCGAACGGAGCCGTGAGGAGCGGCAGCAGCACCCACGTGCCGGCCAGACCCTGCTGCACGATGAGGACAGGGACGAGATAGGCCGACGTTAGAAGCAGGAGGTACTCGCCGAGCGCGAAGGGGCGGCCCCACCGAACCGCCAGCGTTCGCTTTCCCGCCGCCGCGTCGGTCTCGAGGTCCCGCAGGTTGTTGACGACGAGGATCGCGGTGGCGAGAGCCCCCATCGCCAGGGCGCTCCACCAGGCCACGGGCGGCACGTATCCGGCCTGCACGAAGACGGTCCCGCAGACCGCCACGAAGCCGAAGAAGATCAGCACGAAGAGATCGCCGAGGCCGTTATAGCCGAGCGGAAAGGGCCCGGCCGTGTAGGCGATCGCCGCGACGATCGAGGAGATCCCGATCACCACGACCACGGGTCCCGCAACCCAGGTGAGGTACAGGCCCGCCAGCGTCGCGAGGCCGAACGCGCCGATCATCCCGCGACGCATCCCCGAGGGGATGATGAGGCCGAGTTGAACGGCACGCGGCGGCCCCAGCCGATTCTCGTTGTCGGCACCCTTCACGTAGTCGAAGAGATCGTTGGCGAAGTTCGTCCCGACCTGGATGGCCAGGGCGCCGATGAGGGCGGCGACGGCGGGACCGGCGCGAAAACCGCCGACGGCCAAGGCGCAGGCCGTCCCGACCGCCACCGGCGCGACGGCCGCCGGAAGGGTCGGGAGACGGGCGGCAAGCACCCAGGCCCGACCTGAGCCGGGGCTGACGCCGGCTGCCGTCGGACCTATGGGAGCCGCGTGCCCCTCCGCAACCGACACGGACCGGTGACCCGGCGCGTGCTCACGGGAAGCGGGGGAACTTCCCGAACTCGGGTTCACGCTTCTCCAGGAACGCGTTCCGGCCCTCCTGCCCTTCCTCGGTAAGATAGAAGAGGAGGGTGGCGTTGCCGGCCAGCTCCTGCAGCCCCGCCTGGCCGTCGCAGTCCGCGTTCATCGCCGCCTTCAGACAGCGGATAGCCATCGGGCTGTTCCGGAGGATCTCCCGGCACCACCCCACGGTCTCCTCCTCCAGACGCTCGTACGGGACGACCGCGTT
>Ga0255055_10003804_pt1 | contig 10087 bp, 6 predicted proteins | sample JV7_2_27_MG_FD_188633 | JGI IMG/M metagenome (GOLD analysis project Ga0255055, IMG submission 188633) | Seawater microbial communities from Jervis Inlet, British Columbia, Canada - JV7_2_27 | ecosystem: Environmental > Aquatic > Marine > Inlet | place: Canada: British Columbia | collected... | reverse complement strand
TGTGGATACCGCCGATTGTGGTAAACCCGCTGGCGCCCATGCTCTCATCGATCTCAAGCGCGATTGCTGCCTTCTGGAGCCCGCCGGAGGGATCGGGCAGTGCGGTTTACAAAATATCAACGAGCGCTGCGAACATCTATCGCATGAACCGTGCCTTTTTCTCCGCCCAGGGACTTAATGCCACTGAGATCGACGCCATTGATCTTGAGCAGATCCGGCTGTTTAACCTGGGGCAAGAAGTGGCCATTGATATTTATGACCAGGGCGTCGCAGGCCAGCTGGATGCAGGAGACTACATCGAGTTTTATGCTGTGGCGGTAGACGATGCCTACGCCAAATACAGCGCTCAAAATATCTACTGGATAACCCTTTCCGGCGGTGCGGGTTTACCCAAACGCATGGCCACCGATGATGGGGCCCCGGCCGGCGGGACACTGGCAACTGATTTTATGGACACCGCCCGCCATGAGCAGGACCTCATCTACTGGCTCAAGGCCCCGGGGACAGACAGCATCGAGCGCTGGTTTTTTAATATCTTTGTGCAGGGCACAGAACATGCCGGCGGCGGGCAGCCCAAAGCCTTTACCATCTCAGTGCCAGAGCCGGTCAGTTTGGGTACCTTAACAATTCTGGTGGCCGGCCAGACCGCCACCGAACATGAGGTGCGCGTGGCGATCAACGGCTCTGAGCAAAGCTTTAACTGGTCGGGTATAAGTTATTATGAGGCTACCTTAGAAAATGTCCCCCTGTTTGCCGGAGATAACACCGTTACCTTGCAGTGTTTAAGCGCTGATGGCAACGACTCGATTGCCGTGGACTTCTTTGAGGTCACCTACCGGCGCGATTATGTCGCCGGGGCGGATAACACGCTTAAGTTTGCCCCCGACAGCGGCAGCCGCTATGTGATTGATGGATTTAGCAGCGATACGTTGCTGGCCTATGACATCAGCGACCCAATTGATGTGGCCAAAATTGAAAATGCGGTAATTGCCGGAGCCAACCCCTATAACATCGAATTTGAGCCCGCCCGCCCCGGTGACACCTATTTGGTGGCGGCATCGGATACCATAAATGCCCCTGATAGCCTGGTGGCAGAGACAGCCTCCAGTCTCTTTGACACCGAAAACGGCGCCGACTACATCTTAATTACCCATCGTGATATCGGCTGGGATGGTAATGGCGATCCACTGACCTGGCTTACGGATCTGGTGGCCCATCGTGAGGATCAGGGGCTGCGAGTCGAAGTGGTGGACATTGAAGATATATATGATGAGTTTAGCTATGGTATTAAAGGCCCGGTAGCCCTTAAAGATTTTCTATCCTATGCCTATAGCAACTGGGAGGCGCCCGCACCACGCTATGTGCTGTTAGTGGGCGACAGCACCTATGATCCCAAGGACAACTGGCTCAATGCGGACACCACCGCCTATCTGCCCACCTATTTGATTTTTACCCAATACAAGGGTGAGACGGTCACCGATGAGTGGTTTGTAACCATTAGCGGAGATGATGCCATCGCCGATATGCACATCGGCCGGCTGCCCGCCGCCGATGCGGCCGATGCGGCCACCATGGTGACCAAGATCATCACCTATGAGACCACCCCCAACACCAAATTCAGCGATCCGGATGCCTGGGAGAAAAACATTTTGCTCGTGGCCGACAACCAGCGGGTCGGGGCAGACTATCTTTATGAGGCCGATTTTGCCGCCATAAACGAAGCGGCTGCCGCACTGCTGCCGGCGCCGATGAACCCGTATGCGGGGTATCTGGGCATCCACTATGGTTCGGCGGCGTTTTTAACCGATTTTATCACAACCACCCTCAACACCGAGGGGGCCCTGATGGTCAACTACTCCGGTCATGGCGCCACCCAGGTCTGGGCTGAGGAGCATATTTTAGACACCGGGCATCTAGCGGGGTTAACCAATACCGCCGAGCTGCCGTTTTTTGTGTCCATGAGCTGTGAGACGGGCTTTTTTGCCTATCCGGAGGTCTGGTTTTATCCCTCTTTGGCCGAAGGGCTGCTGCGTTCTTCAGCCGGGGCGGTGGCCGCGCTGATGCCCACCGGGATGACCACCACGCCCGGTCAGCGCATCTTAAACAGCGCGTTGTTTGAACATATTTTCAGCGAAGACATCCGCACCCTGGGCCCGGCGATTGCCACAGCCAAACAAACCCTTTTGGCCAACGGCAGCATCGAATATGAACAGATCAGCCAGACCTTTTTGCTCTTTGGCGACCCGGCCACCACATTGAAAGTGCCCCTGCCGTACAGGCCCAGGGGCCTGACGGTTCGCCGCGAAGCACAGGGCAGACGCATCAGCTGGCAGGCGGCCACAGATTCTGACGGCCACCCGGTGGCGGGCTACAACATCTATCGCGCTGCCACTGCGGCCGGGCCCTTCAGCCGCATCAACACCGCCCTGGTGACCGGCACCGTCTTTTTTGACACCGACAGCGGAGCGGGCATCGAAGCCGCCGCTGCAACGGGCGGCAGCGGTTATTATGTGGTCACCGCGGTGGATACCGGCGGTACGGAAAGTGTGCAGAGTCTGGCAGTTAAACCCGCTTCAATCGCCTCAGCGGGCAGCAGCCTGCTGGGGTGTTTTATCGGCGCTTCGGGTCAGCTGACAGCTCTACCGTCTCTGCTAATATGGGTGCTGCTGATCCTCACCGCGCCGATGTGTATCTGGCTCTCCCGCAAAATGCGGGGTTTCATGTCTTGATTTAATATATTCACGTATTCAAAAGGCGTAGGGCGCACGGCGTAAGGTTTAAAAATCAGGACTGAGGGTCAATCGAGTGGGTCTGCGGACCTTGATGAGTGCTTTGCTTTAAGAGCGCGGCGCTTGAATGAGGGATGAGGGGACGTTGGTGAAATATTGACATTTGACTTTTCTTGAACAATACCATCAACATGCCCCGCCAAGCCAGATCCGTCGAAGCTACTTTGGAGCAATAGGCCTCTCATTCCAAACGATTTGTCGTTTTCCGGCCTGAATCGCGTGCCTCGGCGAAGCTCAATAGAGCGAAGACGGGTCCGCCTGGGGCCCTGAAGTGTCGTTTTCCGGCTTAATCCGGCAGGGGGCTTTTTTATTTCTTTTTTTGAACTGCTTTTACGGACGGAAACAGCTTCGGATTTGTATGCGGTAAAAATTTGGCGGCGTCAGCGTGAGCGTTTGAACCCAGGGAGTCGTATTTTTGCTCATGCTCGCATTTGATTAATCATCGGGTAGGGTTGCAGCGAGGGAAGTGTTCAGGGCTCAGAGGTTCAGGGATCTGTCCTCTGTATTCTGACTTCTGACTTCTGTCTTCTGACCTCCAAATCCGCCACGATACGATTCATAACATCTCCGGCTGTTCCCCTGATAAGATAATCGCTGATGTCATCGGTTAGCGGCGTGCGTTCCGGATTGATCTCGATAACTTTGGCCCCGGATTCTTTGGCGATCACTGGCATCAGGGCGGCCGGATGCACTATAGCGGATGTGCCGATGACCAGCATGACATCGCAATCGGTGGCAACTTGCTGAGAACGCCAGTGTGCTTCCTGCGGTATCAATTCACCAAAAAGGATCACGTTGGGACGCAATATGCCGCCGCAATCGCAACGCGGCGGGATTTCACTGATATCCACATGACGGGTTTCAACATGGGTGTTGCACTCCATACACCGCTGCCAGGCAAAGGTCCCATGGAATTCTATCACGTCGGTGTTACCGGCCATTTGATGCAACCCGTCAACGTTCTGAGTAATCACCGTCTGCAGTTTGCCCAGTTCTTCCAATCTGGCCAGCCCTTTGTGACAATCATTGGGCTGCGCGGGATCGATGAAGTCTTTCATGTCTTTGAGAAAAGGATTCCAGACTTTTACCGGATCCTGTAAAAATGTATCAATGTGGGCCACCCCAGGGTCATATTTTTCCCAGAGGCCGCCCTTGCCTCTAAAAGGCGGAATCCCGCTTTCAATCGAAGCACCGGCACCGGTTAAGGCCGTCACCATTTTTGCTTCGGATAGATCCGCCGCCGCTTTTTTAATCAGATCATCCATCATGTGCCTTCACAAACTCAGTTATTAATCAGTTCAATTATGATTTTTCGAAACCTCTCAAATACATTGAAGTATTTAAATTCGAAAAACGAAGCACGAAATTCGAAACAATATCAAAATACGAATTTTCAAATGTTCTAAACTTGGAAAAGAATTACCACCCAGAAGCAAGAGAAAAGATACTTTAAGCGTTTTGGGTTTTTGTAATTTAATATTCGAATTTGTTTCGATTTTCGGGTTTCGATATTCGGATTTTAGCGCAACCTGACAGGGTTGGGCTATAGCTTAAAGGTCATATCGGTGCCCACGCCGACACACTCAATTTTGTGGCCCTGGTCGACAAAGTGTTGTCGACAGGTGTTAACCATAGCATCCATTTGGTCATCGGTTCGTTCTTGGTTTAAATGGAAAAGCCCCAGTTTTTTAACGCCGGCCTCCTGCGCTAATTTGAGCACGTCGGTATAAACGGAATGGCCCCATTCGATAAATGTCTGATATTCTTCAGGGGCATATTCACTATCATGGATCAAAAGATCGGCACCGGCTGCAAAGTCCACGTATTCTTGAAACGTGCGACCGCCGGAATGAATGAACCCCAGCTCATTGTCCGTCAGAAAAACAAAGGATTTTCCGTCTTCCACAAATTTATACCCGCTGCCTCCGTTGGGGTGACTGATCGGTATGGGTATAACCGATACGGAGCCGATGCTAAATTCTTGCGGACAGGCCCTTTCATACGTCATTCGGGCTTTGACATCGTCGTATTTTACCGGAAAATTCGGCGGCGCCATTACCGTTGACAAAATTGTCTCCACAAACTGGGTGTGGAACGGACAACCGTGCATGTGAAATGCAGCATGCTCAAAATAGAGGGGTTTGAAGAAAGGAAATCCCATTAAATGATCCCAGTGGGCGTGCGTGAAAAGAAAATTAATATTGTGAGCGTTTTCGTTGGCAAGCTTGTTGCCAAACCTTCGAATCCCGGTGCCGGCATCAACAGCTATGATATCACCGCTTTTGGTGCGGATTTCCAAGCTGGTGGTATCGCCGCCGTATTTTAAATATTCCCTCCCGGAAACCGGTATTGAGCCTCTGGATCCCCAGCATGTGATTTCCATCGTGAACCTTTCAACGGAAAATGAGTTCCCTTAATTCCCCAATTCCAAAATCCCTTAATTGTCGAATTTACCATAAAAGGTATGCCAGATTCCCTCATGTGTCCAGCTTTTTAAGATTTTGGCCGGCAGGCGTTCCAATTCAATCCGTACCTGTTTGGCTTCACTGCGTAAAAGACCGGATAGGATAAAGCGCTTTTTGGATGCGAAACTTTCGGCCCGGATCAGCTTTTTGATGACATCATAATGGATATTGGCAATTAACAGGTCGGCCGGAAACACAATAAAATCTTCAGCATATCCCTGCAAGACCGTCACGCGGCCTTCGAGATCATTTAATCGGACGTTTTTTGCGGCAGTTTTGGCTGCCAGCAAATTTAAGTCGACGGCAAGATTTATTTTGCAACCCAGGCGCGCGGTGGCCAGTGCCAATAAGCCGGTTCCGGTACCCAGATCCAGGACCACTTGAGGTGTTGTTTCCCGGACGGCCAGTTCGACCGCATCCAGACAATCCCGGGTCGTGGGATGGGTGCCCGTACCAAAGACCAGACCCGGATCCAAAATAATGGGCTGCTGAGCATGCCTGCCGCCCGCATCGCTCGCCCATGGTGGGATGACGCGAAAACAGCCTTGATCAAAAGAGGTCAAGACAGCGCCTTGCCATTGCTCGTAAGACATGTGGTAGTTATCCACATAGGTCAGATGCGGCTGGCTGTGCAGTAGTTTTTCAATTTCCTCCGGGGCCGGATCGGAAAAAAAAAGAAACGAAAAATCATCCTCCTCCCAGTTGCCGATAAAACATTGCGGGTGAATCTCTTTTTGCGATGTTAAGCGACCGCCAAGCTGGTAAATATATAAATCATCGTAAGGGCAGGCGCCGGATTGGCTTTGGTTAGGGTGTGAGCGATGCGAACTATTCATTTTTCGGCAATTGGTCGAGATACCATTCCATGGGGTCCAGCAAGGTGAATCCCAGGGTTTTTAGTTTTTCCTTCACATGCCCGACATTTTGGGTCAACAGATACGGAAAAACCGCGCGTTTATCTTCATCCCAATAACGGGCCACCAGCACGCTGCCAAAAGAAATATTCTCCTCGGTGATGGCATCCACAATTTTTTTCAACTGCCCGACTTTCTCTTCCAGCAGGATACCCAGCAACGTACCGGGTTCGCCAATTCCCAAAACATTGATAAAAGCACGCAGCAAATCTCTAACCGAAAGGATTCCTTTAAGTTTGCGTTCTTCGTCGACAATCGGCAGTGCACCAACCTTTGTTTCCTGTATCAGCAGCAGTGCATCCTGAAGGGTTGCGGTCGGTGAAAGTGTGATTGGATTTATCGTCATGATATCTTTAATTTTAATCTTGGAAAATTTTTCCTTATCTTTTTTGCTGTAAGATTCTTTAAAAAAACTATACGGCCAGGCGCTTCTAATATCTCTATCCGTGACAATCCCGATGATGCGATCATTTTTAGCAACTACAGGAAGGTGCCTGATCTGATTTTCGGCAATCAGTTTTTGGGCGTCAAAGATATTGGCTTCTTGATCAACCGTGATCACCTTGCGGGTCATGGATTTGCTAACAAACATTGTTAATTCTCCTTTTAATCCGGATAAACCGGTAAAGTGACTAAAGTGATCTAAAGTGGGAAGTGCCTAAAGTTAAGGAGTCGCTCGCGCAGCGCAGGCGCTTGCGCCGCGTGGCGCTCCATCTTTAATATAAAATCGATAGAATTCCACTACTTTAGTCACTTCCAACTTTCGACGTTTAATTAAATTTTTGCCGCCAATGGCAAGTATTTAATTTCTGACCAAGGTATTCACTTAGCATCCAGCAAGATCCTTACATGATTTCTGGCCAACTCCGGAAGGCGTCTCAGTGAATATCCGCCTTCGAGTACCGATATCAGTCTGCCCTTCGAATACTGGCTTGCCATCTCAACGATTTTTTCAATGATCCAGGTGAACCCCTCTGTCGTCAGCTCTATGTCTGACATATTATCGTCAATATGAGCATCAAAACCGGAAGAAACGAGAATAACCTCCGGTTTAAAGTCGGCAAATGCCGGAAAAAGATCTCTTTGCAGCAGCTGTTTATACTCTGTATCTCCATTTCCAGGGAGTACCGGTGAATTTTTGGTGAAACCGTACCCGGAATTCTCTCCCAGTTCAAACTCACGACCGGTTCCCGGATAAGCGAAGGTTGGATGCTGATGAATGGAGTAATAAAACACGGTGGGATCTCGTTCAAAAATGTGCTGGGTTCCATTTCCATGATGGACATCGAAGTCAACAATGCCGACTCGCTTTATTTCCCATTCCTTTTGTAGATAGCGGGCCGCGATTGCCACATTGTTAAAGTAACAAAAACCCATGGCTTTGTCGATTTCAGCATGGTGCCCGGGCGGTCTGACCGCACAAAACGCATTATTAAGTTTACCTTCCATGACCAAACGGATGGTCTCTAAAACACCGCCTACAGCCAGCAATGCAATCTCATAGGACACCGTACACATCTGGTTATCGGGACTATCAAAAATGTTATTGCCGGCGCCACAAGCCGCCTCAAAGCGTTTGATATAGTTGTGGTCATGTACGCTTTCCACCCATTTCAAATCCGCAGGAGTGGCTTCAATCAATGTCAGCTCTTCGAGCAGACCTGCGTCCTCAATTCCTTTGTAAACCAATGGAAGCCGATCCGGTACCTCCGGGTGGTAATTTCCTGTCAGGTGCTGCTGGTATCTTTGATCATATAGGAAGCCGGTTTTATTGCTCATAGATTTTGTACTCTGCCTGATTAATTTTTAACTTAAGCCAAGGTAGCCGGTAAAGCGTAAGCTGCAGCTAGGCAACAATTTTATCAAATATTTTAAATGCGGCCTGCACGGATTTACAATCTTGAGGCATCTCAATGGTCGGCCGGCCATTGAAGTCATAATCATAAATCACATCATCTTCAGGAACGGTCCCGATAAGTTCAAGATTGGCTTCTTTCATCATCGCCATGGCTTGCTCGGGAGGGGCTTCGCGTGTCTGATTGATCACAACATAACTTTTCCCCACTACAATTTTCAGACATCTGGCAAGCTCATTGATTCTCACCGCTGCCTGAAGTCCCCGCCGCGATGGATCCGATACAATCAAAAGGATGTCTACGTTGTTGGTTGTCAACCGGCTGATATGTTCCATGCCGGCTTCATTATCCATGACAATATAGGGGTAATTACCGGACAAGCGCTCCAGAAAATTGGTCAGCAATGTGTTTGCCGCGCAATAACAGCCGGCGCCTTCAGGCTGGCCCATTACGACGAGGTCAAACCCCTCCGATTCAACCAGGGCCTCCTCGAGCTTCATTTCCATGAAGATATCTTTGGTCATGCCGCTGGGGACATCGCCTTTTTTCATTTCTTCCCGGGCGTTTCCGAGCGTATCGGCCATTTCAACACCGAGAACTTCATTCAGATTGGCATTGCAATCGGCATCCACAGCCAGGATGGGTGTTTTTTCTTTTTTGAGTAAATATTTTATAAGCATACCGGCCATGGTGGTTTTACCAGTTCCACCTTTACCGGCAAGTGCGACGGAATATGACATGTTTTTCAACTCCTTTGGATTTAATTTCGATCCCGTGTCGATCAGGATGAATAGTCCAGAATAATTAAGTCAGTTTGAGCCATCAGTCAAGAGTGTTTTAGCTGAGTCGAGCCTGTCACTCACCATATCGGTCTGCCGTAGGGTAATTTAGATGTATTCTGGTGTCGAGTCCCGCAAATGATTTTCACAATACGGTTTTGTTTTAGGTGTCATGGCCTCTGGCCTCTGGCTACTGGCTTCTGGCTTCTATCTGCTTGTCTCAGGGTCGGCCAGCAGCCAGAAGCCGGCAGCCAGAAGCAAGATTGCTACTTTTATAACATTTTTGTCGGACAGGATACTTGAGCTAGCTTCTACTTGAAAAGCCGGTGGGTCCATGCTAACTCCAATCAAACTTTCCCCTAATTGATCGTAAACAAGAGGATAAGCATGGATTTTGAACTTACCAAATCGCAAAAAGAAATACAGAAAGCGGCCAGAGAGTTTGCCAGGGGTGAATTTGACAAGGAGCTCGCCCTTGAAATGGACAAAAAGCACCAATTTCCGACTAAAATATGGAAAAAAGCGTGTGACCTGGGGTTTGTGGGGGTTCACTTTCCCGAGGAATATTGCGGACAAGATCTGGGCGTATTGGAAAATATCATTATTGCTGATGAATTTTGTGCCCGGGAGTCCGGCATCGGCAGCGCCGTAATTCTTTCCGCTTTTGCATCAGAGTGCGTGTTACGTTTTGGAAGCGAGGAATTAAAACAAAAGTTTCTTCCTGCCGTAGCAGAAGGGCAGGTAATTTCCGGCGGTGCCTTTACCGAGCCGGGTCGCGGTCCGGATATTACCACTCTGGATACCACGGCCTTGCGTGACCGAAATGAATGGGTTATCAACGGCACCAAAACATTTATTACCAACGGAGGTCTGGCCGGCTTTTATTCCGTGATGTGCCAGACCGATGCGGGGTGTCAGCCGTCTTATCGGGGCATCAGCTTAATCCTTGTCGAAGCCGATCGGGCTGGCCTAACGGTTGTCGCTGTGGGTGAAAAGCTGGGCATCCATATGGTGGCAACCGCCGAACTTAACTTTAAGAATGTGCGGGTGCCGGTTTCTAATCTTATTGGCGAAGAAGGCCAAGGATTTTATCAGGTTCTTGAATTTTTTGATGAGAGCCGAATTTTAGTTGCTGCCCAGGCGCTGGGCACCGCTCAGGGCGCTTATAATCGCGCACTCGCTTATGTCAAAGAACGGGAGCAGTTCGGCAGGAAAATAGCCCAATTCCAGGTCACGCAGCATAAGTTGGCCGACATGGCCACCAAAATTGAGCTCGCCCGGCTG
>Ga0255055_10003803_pt1 | contig 10088 bp, 9 predicted proteins | sample JV7_2_27_MG_FD_188633 | JGI IMG/M metagenome (GOLD analysis project Ga0255055, IMG submission 188633) | Seawater microbial communities from Jervis Inlet, British Columbia, Canada - JV7_2_27 | ecosystem: Environmental > Aquatic > Marine > Inlet | place: Canada: British Columbia | collected... | reverse complement strand
GCTTTCTCCTCTTTTACAACTATCGTTTCCGGGTCTGTTAAGGGGTCATAATGCCCCACGATATCAATAAATGCACCGTCTCGCGGTGCCCGGATATCCGCAACTACCAGTCTGTAACTGGGTTTCTTCTTCGCGCCAACACGTCTTAGTCTGATTTTTAGCATTTATACCTGACCTTTTCCTTTTTGATGATATATGTCCCATATTATGCACTATTAATATATAGCTGTCAATGGGAAAGGATTCAAACTTTTCTATTAGATGATTTATATGTTTTAGACGATATTAACAGATTACTACGTTATGTGCATCTCCCATAATATCACGATATGAGAGGTTATGTCTACTGTTTATTCGTATAGTGCCGTTATTATTTGAATAATATTATCGTTGTAGTTATACTATTCTTACTTCACCGGTAGGGAGGAAATTATGAAAGACTTTAAAGACAAAGTAGCCGTTATTACCGGAGCCGCCAGCGGTATCGGCTATGGTCTGGCGGAACGTGCCGCTAAAGAAGGCATGAAGGTCGTCTTGGCTGATGTTGAAGAGGACGCTCTGGCACAGGCTGAGAAGAATATCAAGGCATTAGGAGTAGATGCACTAGCTGTAAAGACTGATGTATCTAAAGCCGACGATGTTAAAGCCCTGGCTGACAAAACACTGGATGCTTTCGGAGCGGTGCACCTGCTATGTAATAACGCCGGTGTCGGTGGTGGCTCCGGAGCTTGGCAAAGCACCCTGGCTGACTGGCAATGGACGCTGGGCGTCAACCTCTGGGGAGTCATTCACGGCGTTCATTATTTCGTGCCCATCATGCTCAAACAGGGTAACGAATGCCATATAGTCAATACGGCTTCTATGGCTGGCTTAATCACTTATCCGGGCAGTGATACTTATATGGTAAGTAAACATGGTGTGGTAGCTCTTTCCGAGGCACTCTGCTATGAACTACGAATTGCAGGATCAAAGATCGAGGTTTCCGTGATGTGTCCAGGGTATATCCGGACGAATATTATGGACTGTGAACGCAATCGTCCCGTCGAGTTGGCAAATAAGCCTGGAGAAGGGATAGATATATCCGACCCGCAAATCCAGGCGATGATGCGGGCGGGTCGGCAGGCGGTTGAGAATGGTATTCCACCTCAGCAGGCCGTCGATATCGCCTTCGATGCTATCCGCGAAAATAAATTCTATATACTTCCTAATGGCGAGCCGTTCACACCCATAATTCAAGCCCGCATGGAAGATATTCTCCAGCAGCGTAATCCCACTGCCGTACCTCTTGAGTCTCTTGACCTTTAATATAACCGTAACCGGCTAAGCAATGCCTATCTCCTGCTCTGAATTACAGACTCTCTAGTCAGGAAAACCCAACTCGTTTCCTCGTACTGGATTAGGGGTAAAGGAGGTGGCGTCCTCTTCCAATCATTCCCGGCACTGGCCTCTTTGCGGAAATGAAACAATCAGCCAGATTCCCTTTGTAAATATCCCCCCTTCTTTCCTAAAAGCTTTGCCTAAAAAGTACCTTTTTGTGTCACCCTGAGCCCGCCGGAGGTGGGCGTGAGGGTCTCGAAGGGGTGTATGTTAATACCAGATTAATAACTCCATCCTGAGATTCTTTCATCGTTTCCATCCTCAGAATTACTTTTAGGGCAAGACCTTTTCTAAAGGAAGGGGCTAGGGGGATGGATTCCTATAACTACAAGTTTGCAACTTTCGTAAAGTTGTATTTATTTCTCACTAAGACGGGGAATATGCCGCGAAAGGGGCGCCAGTCATTCCTTTTTACCGCTTCCCCCTCCTTTCCCAAAGGAGGGGGACTGAGGGGGAAGATAATATAAAAATAATATTTCCCCCTCTCCTACTGAAAGCCTCGCAAGTAGGAAAAAAGGGAGCGGCTAAGAGAGGCGAAGCCTCTCTTTCTTTTTACCCCCTTCCCTTTATCAATACCCAAGGGAAGGGGGCCAGGGGGATAGGTCACCATATAACCTTTTAGATAGGGGGCCAGGGGGTGAGGTATATCTAAATCTATAAAAATGTATAATTTACATAACAACAATTTACTTAACATAACTTGTCATTCAAATCAAAGCTAAACACACCCCATCCACCCTCGATTTGTTTCCCTGAAAAATTATCTTGCCTCGTGTGGGCTTGTACGTTTATAATCAAGGCATGGAGATACTCAGGCATCACAACTGGCAGGTAACCACCACCGAAGCCATCGCAATACAAACGGAGCTTGCGGAACAGGTATCCCGAACCGGTGATGTTCACCCTCGCCTCATAGCTGGCGTCGATGTCTCGGTGAACCGATGGGCAAAAACGGGAACAGGTGCGGTGGTTGTCCTGAGCTATCCTGAGCTTGAGATAGTGGCCGTCGAAGTTGTTACCGACCGGATTGGATTTCCCTATGTGCCCGGCTTACTGTCATTCCGCGAAGCGCCGCTGATACTGGCTGCCTCTGAAAAACTCACGGTAACCCCGGACCTTTTCATCGTGGATGGGCAGGGGTTAGCTCATCCGCGTCGTATAGGACTGGCCTCTCACCTGGGATTGTTTTTGGATACGCCCACTATCGGGTGCGCCAAGTCACGACTGTCCGGTATCCATGTAGTACCGGATGATCAAGCCGGGAGTTTTACTGAATTGACAGATAAGGATGAGATAATTGGTGCCGTCTTACGCACCAGAACACGGATAAAACCGGTTTATGTTTCCATCGGTCACAGAATTAGCTTACAATCGGCGATTAATTGGGTACTGGCGTGCTGCGGTGGTTATCGCCTGCCGGAGCCGACTCGACTGGCTCACCAGGCAGCAGGTGGTAATCTGAAAGTCGAATCGGTGACCCCTGACCTTCAGATTTTGAAATAGAATATCTAAACTAGAGTGAGGTAGTATGTCGGAGTTAAAGAACAGATTAAACGAATTAAAAAGCCGGATTTCCCAAGCTCTGGAGCATCTTTGACATTGCCGGTAAAGAAAGGGAAATTACTGAGCTGGAAAAGCGGTCCGCGCAGCCGGATTTCTGGAATGACCAAGCTGGTGCCCAGAATGTTATGCGTCAGTTAGCTGAAAAGTCCAGAGTGGTGCAGCGATGGCGTGAGTTGGAAAGCAAGTTGGCTGACTTATCCGAGCTGTTTGACATATCTGACGAGGGCGATATGCTTCAGGCTGATGTGGAGAAAGAAGTAAATGAGCTGGCGGCTTATCTCGATGAGCTGGAATTTGAGTTATCTTTTAGTGGTGAATATGATGCGCGTAATGCCATCCTGGCAATTCATGCCGGAGCTGGTGGTACCGAGTCACAGGACTGGGCGGAGATGCTCATGAGGATGTACCTACGCTGGGCGGAGCGCCGTGGTTACCAGACCGAAGTCTTGGATATATCACCGGGTGATGAAGCGGGTGTAAAGAGCACGGTAATCGCGGTCAACGGTGAATACGCTACCGGCTACCTGAAGTCGGAGCACGGTGTCCACAGGTTGGTTCGGCTTTCACCGTTTGATGCTGACCATGCTCGGCATACATCGTTTGCTTTGGTGGAGGTAATGCCGGAAGCCGAAGGTGATATCGATTTGCAGATAGCCCCAGATGATATCAAGGTAGAGACCTTCCGGTCCAGTGGTCCCGGCGGTCAACACATGCAGAAAACGAGTAGCGCTGTCAGGATTACGCACCTGCCGACGGGAACGGTAGCCAGCTGCCAGAGTGAGCGTTCCCAGTTTATGAACAAGGATATCGCCATGAAGATATTACTGGCGCGTCTACTGGAAATAGAACTCGAAAAAAGAGAAGAAGAAAGGGCTAAATTAAAGGGGAGAAGGATTGAAGCCGGTTGGGGTAATCAAATCAGAAGCTATGTCTTGCATCCCTATAAAATGGTAAAAGACCATCGTACTAATTATGAGACAGGTAATCCTGAAGCAGTACTTGATGGTGATTTGGATGATTTTATTACCACCTATCTCCGGTCTTCAATGGGACAAGAAGAATGAAGTTAATAACGGGATTATTAATATCCCTGGTTTTGGTACTAATAGGGGCATTATGGAGTCCGTGCCTGATACAGGCCAGCAGCGAACTCAGCGTATTAAGTTATTCAGCGGAGATGGATTTTCCTACTAGGCTTATCTTTGATATCTCTGCCCAGAGCGATGTTAATATCAATGATATTCGTCTACATTTTCAGATTAAACGTACCGAGCACGCCGTGATAACCAGTGAGATATATATTGAGTTTACCCCGGCGAAAACCGTATCGACGGAGTGGGTGTGGGACATGAGAAAAACCGGTGGATTACCGCCGGGTTCAAGCCTGGAATATTGGTGGACGGTGGCTGATGTCAGTGGTAACAGCATTCAGGCCAGTCCTACTGAAGTGCGGATATCTGATGACCGCTATCAGTGGCGGAGTTTTACGGAGGGTGAAGTGACCATTTACTGGTATGAGGGTGATGATTCATTTAGCAGTGAATTAATGGACACAACTCAGGATGTACTGGCCCGTTTGGATGAGGAAGCCGGAGCTGAACTGGAACATCCGATCAGTATCTATATTTATGCTAATTCGGCTGACCTGCGCGGATCCATGATTTTTCCCCAGGAGTGGACCGGTGGTGTCGCCTTTACACGGTACGGAATTATACTTATTGGTATTGGAGCGAACTCTATTGACATGGATTGGGGAAAAAAAGCGATCGCCCACGAGTTGACACATCTGGTCATTCACCAGGTAACCCTTAATCCCTATAACGATTTACCTACCTGGCTCGACGAGGGTCTGGCGATGAACGCCGAAGGTAAACTACAACTATATTTCGTCAACGAACTTAATAAAGCTAAAAACGATGGTATGCTTTTCTCGGTACGCAGCTTGGCAAGTCCCTTTCCCACTGATACCAATGAGTCACTGCTTTCCTATGCCCAGAGCTATGAGTTGGTAAGATACCTTATTAATGAATACGGACAGGAAATGATGTTTGAACTGCTCAGCACTTTCCGGCAGGGTGCTGGCTACGATGAAGCATTAAATAAGGTATACGGATTTGATATGGACGGGCTGGATGCCCGGTGGAGAGCTGCTTTTGAGGCTATGGTGGTACCCTGACCTTAATCCTGACGGTCTGTAATCAACTGCGGTTTGGTCTCCTCCACCCGTCCGTTCATTTTAGCGTTACTCATGAATTTAATCTTCGGAGTTTTTTGGTACCAGGTTGCGCCACACTGTATGCACTCGGCATAAACACCGTAGACATCACATTCCAGCGAAACGTCGCCTCCGCATCTTTTACAGGCTTTTATTCTGACAAGACAGAGCATTTTTCTCCTTGCGTAAGGTTCTTCTTTTTTTTATTTAGTTTCCCAGAACTTCTTTTTGATAATAGGTGTTGGGGTGGTAGTTTGAAATCCTGTAAACCCTTATTCTGGTAATAAACCACTCCCAAATATACTAATGGTTAATACCTAGTATTAAAGTAATATGAGTTGATGGCGTAATATGATCAGGTGGTTGCCATGTTCTTGGTATTGGTGCTAGACTAGGCTGATATGAAAAAGTCAGCGACGAATAAGTCAAATACATTGACTATTCACGACTTGCCCGTTTCCGACAGGCCGAGAGAGAGATTGCAGAGATTAGGGGTTGAAGCCCTGTCGGCGCAGGAAATACTGGCAGTTATTCTGGGAAGGGGCATTTCCGGGGAATCCGTAATGGTTACCGCCCAGAGATTGCTCAGTCAGTTCGGCGGGCTCAAGGGAATCTCGGGTGCTTCTCTTGAAGAACTATCCCAAATCAGGGGAATTGGTATTGCTAAGGCGGCGCAGATAAAGGCGGCGGTTGAACTCGCCAACCGGGTGGACGGTTACTCAGAGACAGGATCCAAACCTCTATTAAAGACTCCCGAGGATGTGGCGGCACTGGTAAAAGGCAGGCTGAAAGAGAAGAAAAGGGAGTATTTCCTGGCGGTGTTGCTCGATACGAGAAACCAGCTCATAAAAACGGCCGAGATATCTATCGGTAGTTTGGACAGCAGTATTGTACATCCCCGTGAAGTATTTAAAGAGGCCATATCAGCCAGCGCTGCAGCGGTAATCTTCGTGCATAATCACCCCTCGGGCGATACCGAGGCATCGGAAGACGACATCCGGTTAACCAAACGACTGGCTGAAGCCGGTGAGATTGTAGGTATAGATGTTCTCGACCATGTTATTATCGGCGGCAAGACGTTTCGCAGTTTGAAAAGGGAAGGGCTGTTCTAGATAGACATAGCCATTATCGCTTGGGTACTATTGTGGTATTGACACGGTATTCTTACCATAATAGTATTGCTACAGACGGATGAGGAGGAAAAAGGCATGAAGAAGATATTTCTGGTGGTAATTCTGGTAATCACGTTACTCCCATTTACGGCTTGTGAGGGAGAACTGCCCCCGGTGGGAGAGGTCATAGATAATATGGTGGAAGCTATGGGCGAGGTTGAAACCTACCGGCAGGATACGGATATGACGATGCAGCTGTATTTATTGGCTGAAGATACGCCGAGTTTTTTCCCTCTGGATATAGATGTAGAGTTAAATGCGGTAACGGCTCATGACCTGGTTAATAATAATATGGAAACGGTTATGGATGTGGTTATTACCGGTGCGGATGACGATTCCCTGAAAATGGAAATAGCAGCCTATCTCATAGATACGACCATGTACGTGATGGTTGATGTCCCGATAATATCTCCCATGTGGACGAAATCTGAGATTCCGGAAATGTATACGCAGCAAATGGATAATTCCCAGATTCTAACGGAAGTTCTTCAGATGGTAGGTATGGAAATAACGGGTACGGAGAGAAAGGAAGGGATTAACTGTTACGTACTTGAAATAACGCCGGATATTAGCCAGATATTCGCGTCATTGATGCTGCCAGCTGAGGTGTATAGAGCAGGAGCCGAATCGGAATTGGAGATAATCGATAAATTATTCAGTGAATTTTCGGTGAAGTTATGGGTCGCCCATGATACCTATCGTATTGTCTATGCGGATATTAATATTCAAGCGGAATTTTCTCCCGAGTCGATGGGTGTTTATGATGAAGAAGGACTTACCAGCCTGGAAATTGCCATCACGACGCATTATCATCACTATAATAAGTCAATGGAGATTGACTTACCACCGGAAGCTGAAAACGCCGATGAAGACTCTCTGTGGTAATAGATATTTAATACACATCTAATAATACGATTTGGACAGTTTTGTGGGCTATACATCCGGGATTAATGCATAGCCCACAATTATAAAGGAGGTCACACAGGTAGACAAGTTATCCTGTGTTTTTACGTTTCAGCCAGGATCAGCAATGAACCAGCTTTTTTAGTCGATGCTGACCGCGTCCTGTTCGAGTTTACATAGTTTCTTTTCTTGCTCCGAACTGATTTCGATACCCAGTATCCGCAATCTTTGCACCACATCTGTAGCCTTGGAGCCGTTTTTCTTAATGAAGTTATGAATCGCCTCTCTACCAATAGTGGTGAGTCTAAACCCTGTTGAGAGGTGTCCCTTCAGGTACCCGCGGTTTACCAGAGAATTATATAAATAACCTATATACTCGCTGGTGATATCCATCGGATTGGTGAGTAGTTTCTGACCGGTGCTTTTATTAATGGTTATTGCCATCAATATGACCATTTCACTTGGTAGCATTCCCATCCCCCTATACTGTAACAAAGTCAATAGTCAAAAATATAGCACAAATAGTGACAAATGTCAAATTTGCTCGCATTGATTACCCATTCTCTCTCGTACACTTGTTTCAATAGATACAATGAAGGAATGTATGATATATTGTTTTAAGTAGCACTAGTAGCAAGTCTAGAGAGAGTAATGAAAAACCTTTTACTCATTACCACCGTATTGCTGATAACCAATCTAGTTTTAGCAGGCTGTGGATTATCTCAGCCAGAAACGCCGGAGAGTGGTAAAGGAACTCTGCATTTATATGGAATCGATCCTTTTACTCTGGATCCGGGAGTATCTGGTGAAATGACTTCGCACGAATATATTGCCCAGATTTTTAGCGGTCTGGTCCGGATGGATGAAAATCTTGAAGTTGTTCCGGACATCGCCGAAAAGTGGGATATCAGCAGTGATTATAGGACTTTCACTTTCTATCTTCACCGGGATGCCAAGTTTCAGGACGGACGGAAAGTAAAGGCGGAGGATTTTAAGTATTCCTGGGAGCGTGCCTGTAATCCGGCTACCGGGTCTCATGTCGCGGCAATATATCTAGGGGATATCGCCGGAGTGGATGATGTCCTGGCAGGGAAATCCCAAGAAATCAGCGGGGTGAAGGTAATTAATGACCATACCCTCGAAGTCAATCTGAAAGCTCCTCGCTCGTATTTCCTATACAAACTTACCTATTCAACGGCGTTTGTCGTTGACGAATATAATGTCGATGACGGGATATATTGGTGGCGACAGCCGAACGGCACCGGGCCGTTCAAGCTGGAACAGTGGAATGAGGGGAGTTTACTGGTCCTGGAGAGAAATGATCTCTATTATGGCCGGAAAGCCAGTCTGAAAAGGGTTGAATTCCTGTTGTGGGGTGGCATACCGATGAGGATGTATGAGACCGATGAGCTAGATGCTGTCGGTGTTTCTGTTGGGTATATTGACCGTGTCACCGATACGAGGGGTCCATTTTACGATCAGTTGCAGATATCGCCTGAATTAAAGCTCAGCTATATCGGGTTTAACTGTACCAAACCGCCATTTGACGATGTTAATATTCGGCGGGCTTTTTCACATGCTGTCGATAAAGAAAAGATAGTATCGCTGGTATTTCGAGACTTAGTAGAGAAAGCGGATGGAATCCTGCCTCCGGGTATTCCCGGCTACGACGAATCGCTGGAGGGGCTGGAGTTTGACGTGGAACAGGCAAGAGAACTCATCGCTCTTTCCTCGTACGGGGATGTAGCCAATCTGCCGCCGATTACCCTGACCACAACAGGGTATGGGGGTGAAATATCATCCTCTCTGAGCGCTATCATTGCACAGTGGCGGGAGAATCTCGGGGTAGAAGTGGAAATCCGCATACTAGAGCCGGAAAGATTTCTCTATCATCTCAAGGAGGAGAAGGACGAGATGTACGAGACGGGGTGGATTGCCGACTACCCCCATCCTCAGGACTTTCTAGAGATACTGTTTCGTACCGGCAACGAGAATAATTACGGCGAGTACAGCAGTGCGGAAGTTGATGCCATACTGGACAGGGCGGCTGTCGAGACAGACCAGGTTCTAAGCCTGGAGATGTACCAGCAGGTGGAGCAGATGCTGGTGGATGATGCCGCTTATCTGCCATTGTGGTTCGATAAGAGATACACCCTGGTTAAACCTCATGTGCGGGGTTATGAGTTGAATCCGATGGGCTTTGCCTGGCTGAACCTGGTTTCCGTACAAACGGAACAAGAGTAATTTTTTTTAGAGAAACAATTCGAGGGTAGAAGGGGTTCTGTCAGGCGTAAATTGTTTTAGAGTTATGGTAAGTATCTAAGGGATCAAGGATTCTTTACCCACCCCGTTCGGGGAGCAGGTCAGCTATATTTTCTGATTTTAGGGGACTTCACCTATTTTAAATAGATGGTTTCATTCAAGACACGGCCCGGCTATTCTGCCAATATAATATAAAATCGGGGAAAATACTCCTGCCAGGATAATCGCTGGTTATGCTGGTTGACTGAGATGATTGGAGATCGTATGGGTATAAGGCTTCTACCAAAGAGAATAATCGTACCTCTGGACGGGTCAAAACTTGCTGAATCAGCACTACCGTATGCCGAAGAAATAGGGGAAAGAACCGGGAGTGATATCGTTTTACTCTCAGTATTGGAGTCTGCCGACGAAAAGTATCTGACTTATCTCCAAAGTATAGTTGATGCTACTAAAAGTCGCGTCAAACAATACTCGGAGGAAAATGAAACTAAAGAGGTAGAAGTCTATACAATAACTCGCGAGGGTAATCCGGCTGAAGTAATCGTAAATATCGCCGGTAAGTGGGGCAACAGCTTGGTTGTTATGGCTACTCACGG
>Ga0255055_10003802_pt1 | contig 10090 bp, 9 predicted proteins | sample JV7_2_27_MG_FD_188633 | JGI IMG/M metagenome (GOLD analysis project Ga0255055, IMG submission 188633) | Seawater microbial communities from Jervis Inlet, British Columbia, Canada - JV7_2_27 | ecosystem: Environmental > Aquatic > Marine > Inlet | place: Canada: British Columbia | collected... | reverse complement strand
CAAGATATGATGATCATCACGGATGAGGTGTGTCCGTTGCTGCTTCCCGAAAGACGTGTGTTCTCTGATATGCTCCAATTTTCTTGACAAGATGTCATGCTGAAGTAAGTTAGTAGAGAATATGGGAAATGTAATGTGTGAGTTGTGTACTATACCCCAATTGAGCGCTTTTTTAAGTCGCAGTACAGTTGTATCTGTGAATCGTGAATTATAATTCTTACTATCAATAAAACCACTGTCTGAAAGGGCTTCTAATACTGCCCTGGGGGCGGCACTTACAACTATAGTCCCCCTATTGGTAATCTGATTGATGCCATCTCCCGTGCTAATCCCTGTTGCCTGTGCTTTTGATGAAACCTCCACAGTCGTTCTATTCGTACCCTGCTCATCCGCATCAGCATTCGCCCTGGCTTCCCCTACATTGGCCGCTGTCACGCGTACCATTTAATTCTTACTATCAATTAACCTTTCATACGATGACCCATATATGAAGCCGCCTCCTCACTCTGCTATCCTGTAGACAACGCTCCAGCATATGGTGCTCTGTCTACAGGGATGATTGTAGTACATATGGGGATTTTAGGGTAGCGCCAGTTTTCAAAAGAAACAATGCCCCGCCATTTGATAAGGTTGAAATAAAGGCTTCCTGACACGCTCCCCTTTTCCATACGTCAAGATATGATGATCATCACGGATGAGGTGTGTCCGTTGCTGCTTCCCGAAAGACGTGTGTTCTCTGATATGCTCCAATTTTCTTGACAAGATGTCATGCTGAAGTAAGGTAGTAGAGAAGATGGGGAATGTAATTCGTGAAGTGTATATTACACCCCAATTGAGCGCTTTTTTGAGTCGCAGTACAGTTGTATCTGTGAATCGTGAATTATAATTCTTACTATCAATAAAACTTGACAGCTGAAACATAATGACGTTACAGTGTGATCACATTGTTAAGTTGTATCTTAGTAAATTTTTACAAATTTATGGTAAACCGGAGTATTTGAGAATGCTATTATAGTCGTCGTGAAATTAAATCGCTGCCGGAAATAAAATAGGGAGGCTAAACTGATATTGGCGCGATCATGCTGTCCCTCTCATGCTCCAGTGTATATCCTGATTGAATACATATATTAATATTCGCCTGGCAAAGGGTATTGTATGTTGTATTGTTTCGGGAATATTTATTTAAATTAATCTTTGGAGGTTAAAATGAAAAAGAAGGTAATGTTGTTGGTTTTGGTATTTGCTTTGAGTGCCACTTTTTTGTTTGCAGGAGGTGATCAGGAAGGATCAGGAGATGGTGATCCAATTCTAATAGGTCACTTGTCTGTCTACACCGGACCTTTTGCAAACTATGGTGTATTCTTTGATTCAGCTATAGAGTTTACACTAAGGTACATCAATGAGAATCCACCGCTGGGTCGTGAAGTTGTTCAGCTCAACAAAGATATCGGAACAATCGGTGAAAGCACTGTTGCAAGACAGTTCGTCGAGCAAGATGGTATCGACATTCTTACCGGAATTGCGGCTGACTACTATTCTTACAGAGAGTGGATAGTAGAATACATTGGTGAAAATGGCAGGCCACTGATGCCATCCATTCACGCCGGTTCTATCACAGCTGATATTGGTGGCACAGCAGAAGAGCCTCTTTTCCGTGGGCAGCCGATGGATGACAACCAGGCGCTTATCGCTTCGCTGCACATGCTGGATGAAGGCGCTACGTCTGTTGTGGTCTTTGGCGTGGACAGAGAAGAAATGGTACTGCAGAAGGAAACAGCAGCTAAAGCTTGTGCAGAGCTCGGAATTGAAGTTCTTGATGAAGTAACAATTCAGCACAGCATGACCTATACTGCTGAAGCAGCTGCGGCTGTTGCGCTCAATCCGGATGGCATTATCCTGTTTGGACAGGGCGAGACGGGCGGCACGCTTGTCAAGAACCTGTATGAAGCAGGCTTCACAGGCAAGATCATTGGTGAAACTAATAGCACAAACGAGGAGTTCTTTAACACGGCTACTCAAGAGGGAATTTCTTCGATGGAATTCGTAAGAGCTGCTACATACGCACCGGCTGGCCCAGATGCAACAGACCCCTACTATGCCGGATGGAATGATCCAGATAACGCTGATGTGCTTGAAGGAATCGACAACGACTTTAACAGCACATATGTTTTGTCTACTTACGACATTCTGAATGCGGCTTGCCTCGCTATTGAAGCGGCTGGGTCTACTGATCCTGGCGATTGGGCAGAAGCTATGCGTTCGGTAACGAACCCTCCGGGCAAAAAGGTCTACACATATCTTCAGGGCATGGAAGCTTTGGCTGCAGGCGGAGAGATTGACTACGACGGCGTTACAGGTACGTTTGAGTATACAGCGACCGGCGTTGTCAACGGTATCTATGCGATTGCGAACTGGGAAGATAATGGTGTTCTGACACAGCAAACTATCATTGATGCAGATAGAGTGGCAGAACTTGGTTTGAAACTCGTTGGCGCGAAATAAGAAACAAACACTTATTTTAAGCAGCTGCCCGATATCGGGCAGCTGCTTAATTAGAGCGAAATTCGAGTTTTAGAATTCAGGCACTTGCAAGCTGAATTTCACCCGCTATATCGTTATGTAGTTTCTCAAATAGATTTCTCAATAAGTAATTGCAAATACAATACAGATAATGTCGGAACAATCCATGTACTCCTCGGGCAAAAGAATAGGCCATATTCATCCGCTCCTTCAGTGTGTTCCATACATTCTCGATCACACTCCGGCGTTTGAACAACTCATGCTGTTCCTTCGTCATCAACCGCTTCATATTTTTTCTCGTCGCAATGTACAGCCGTTTCTCTTCCTCGAAGAACTTCTCAAGCTCTTGCTTCTTCAACAGATATCCTGCATCACAGACGAACAAGCCTTCCAGGTTAAGGATCACATCAGCCACCGCACGGCTGTCCTGCACGTTCCCAGGGGTGAAGAAGATACTCTCAAGATCCCCCTCAGTGTTGCACACTCCATGAAGCTTGAACCCGTAGAACCATCCCTTCCTCGTTTTCCCTCGTGCAGCTATCTCTTTTGTTACTCTATGTTTATAGATATTGTGATTCTTACATACAGGTACATCAGTCGAATCTACAAAATGCTCCTTATTGTCATGGCTATTCAGGTGCAACAGATATTTCACCAACAGACTGATGAACAACCCCGAGCGGTTTGTTGCCTTCAGAAAGTTCTCGTAATTAGGAAGCTCGGGAAAATAGCGTTTATAATGCGTGGCCACAATCCGATGGAAGGTCTTCAAATCTTGCACTCGTATGGAAAACCTCACCAGGTTCAGTGTGACCACTTCGGACAAGGTCAGTTTCTTCTTTGGACCTCGTTTATTCTCCCAAAGGTGCACAAGTTTAATCCCAAAGGGAGTATGAAAAAGAGCTTGAAAAAAGTCATCAGCAAAGGTAAAAAGGAAAGTGAGTTCATTAGTGTTCATATACAACCTCCTTGGATATGGTGTTCGGATAAACACATTTTAGCATATCCTCAGGAGGTTGTAATTTTATCTAATCATTGAAACTCGAAATTCGCTCTAATTAATACAGCTATTTTGTTGCTGCTTCAATAGGCGGCAATTTTAAAGGAATAACGCGAGACTCTGTCGAAATATTGACTGATGAAATAAGGTTTAACAAAACTCACTCTTTGGTGAAAAAGATTTTTGTAATCGGGAAGGATATAGAATGGATTTTTGGAGCTATTTAGCCAGCACTCTGCTACTTGGAATACAAGAAGCAGCACCACTGGTGCTCGCAGCAATTGGTTTTACGCTAATTTTCCGTTTAAATGGATTCATTAATGTCGCTTTTGCAGAGAGCATTACAATTGGTGCGTTTGTAGGTGTAACATTAAACTTGTTGGGCTGGAACATTTATGTATCTATGATACCGTCGGCAATTTCAGGTGGTTTATTAAGTGTAATATCTTATCTGGCATTCTATAGACCGGCACTACGGCGTGGTGTTGGTAAAGCTGAAATGATTATCTTGTCAGTAGGTGTATCGTACCTATTTAGACATTTGATCAAAATAGTATGGGGTAATGAAACGATGTTTTATAGTTCGCCCGGCACACAGCCTATTAAGGTATTTGGTGTAGGCGTTACTAATCTTAACTTGGTAGCTATAGGGCTGGTAATAGTTACAGCTGTAGCTATAACATTGTTTATGTATAGAACGAGATACGGCGAAAAGATGAGGGCTTTGGCAGACAACGAAGTCCTGGCAAAATCGAGTGGTGTTAATCCACTTGCGACGTCCACTTTAATCTGGGCAATTGCAGGCGTTGCGGCAGGTGTTGCAGGCGCATTTATCGGAATCAGGCTAATGGTTTCCGCAGATATAGGTTGGAATATCATTCTATTTATAATTATGATTACAATCGTTGGAGGTATTGGGAGCGTTAGAGGTGCGATTGTTGCAGCATTTAGTGTTGGAATTATACAAATGGGCATAGCCCTGCCAGCAAACACTTACTATGCATCGATTGCATTGCTTGTATTGTTCGTCGTTGCATTGAAATTTAGAAAGGAGAAAGTTTAGTTTATGAGCAGTTATTGGATTCAAGCTATTTCCTTTGTAGCCATATTTATTGCATTGGCGGGTTCGCTATACTTGCAGTCTAGTATTGGTGGTATTACGAACTTCGGTATTGTTGGTTTCTTCGGGGTCGCAATGTACCTATACACGATATTTGTTGTCACATTAGCAATGCCGCCGTTGTTGGCACTGCTGGCCGTTGTGGGTATCGTATTTGTTGTTGCACTGGTGCTTGGTCGGGTGATTCTCAACCTGGGACCACAATCAATTCTTGTTGCAACGCTTGCGTTTGCGACGATTATCAGGCATCTGGCGACTGTTTTAGAAGGCGTAACGGGTGCTGCAAAAGGTATTGGTACAGTTAAAATGCCTTGGGACTTTGAAAAAACGTCGGATGAAAAAATTCTGTTTATGGTAGTGTTGATTGTACTTGCAGCGATTGTGTTGCTGTATGCGGCAAAAATCAAGAAAACACCTTATGGCAGATTGATGCTGAGTATTAAAGATAACGAAGTATTGTCGGAGAGCTTAGGTAAAGCGACACTCAACCATAAGGTGATATACTTTGCATTTACATGCGCAATTATTGGTTTGTTTGGTGCACTGACAGCGCCAATTTACACCTATATTTTCCCGCATTTCATTTTGGCAGACGTCACGTTCGTCGTATGGATTGCGTTGATTTTGGGTGGAAGAATGAGCGTTTGGGGTGCGGTTGTCGGTATTGTGGCAACCAAGTTCTTGTTTGACTTTGGTATTGAATCAGCTTTGTCAGCATTCCAAGTCAGAATGGGCCCAGCTTTCGGAGCGATGTGGCCGAACATCAAGCTTGCTGTATTTGGTGCAATGCTTATAGCGATATTCATGTTTAGACCAAACGGTATCGTTTCAAGAAAACGAGAGGGCGGCCAACAATGAGTAGCGGAAAAGTAATACACCTGAAAAATGTTGTAAAAAAATATGGCGGCAGAACTGTTTGCGACATTAAAGATAATGTTTTAGGCGAATGCGGAATCGAAGGCCTTATCGGCCCAAACGGCGCTGGTAAAACAACCTTGATCAATTTGATCTCCAACAAGATCTCATTGACCGAAGGGCAGATATCTTTTTTCAAAGATGATGAAGAGATTGATATATCCAAGTCATCTCTTGGCAAACTTGCACGGATCGGACTTGTCCGCTCAAACCAGATTATTCAGGACTTTGACAGCCTGACGATTATGGATTCACTGCTGTTGTCTTTAGCTCCCTCAAAACAGGAAAGATTCTATAAGCTCTTTGGGGATAAAAAAGCAAGGAAGATGGCAGAAGAAGAGATCGCGTGGTATCTAGACTTTTTCCACTTTAACGATCCGTACGGTCATGCAGATTCTGCGGGTGAAAAGAAGCTCCTAGACGTCATTCGTTGCATGATGCTCAAGCCAAAATACGTACTGATGGACGAACCGACAGCAGGTTTGCCCGAAGATCAGACGCAAAAAGCTATTGAGCTGATGAAGAAGAAGACGCAGGAAGAAGGAATGAAGATTTTGATCGTAGAGCATGACCTTGAACTTATATGGGGTGTTTGTGAAAAGATACACTTTATGTCTGAAGGCAAAATTATGATTAAAGGAACTCCTGAAGAGATTAAGTGTAACGAAATCGTTCACAAAAAATATATTGGGGAATAATAAGAATGCTAACAGTTAAAGATATTGTAAGCGGATACGGGCATGTTGATGTGTTGCATAAATTAAGCTTTGAAGTAAAGCATGAAATATATGCCGTACTCGGAGCGAATGGGGCAGGCAAAACAACGCTCATGAAAACTCTTGCAAGATGGTTGCCTTTGAATAATGGCACAATCGAATATGATAACGAAGATATTTCCGACTTCGAACCGTACCAGACTGCTGCCAAAGGTATTGCCTTTGTGCCGCAAGAAAATAACGTTTTTCCGGATTTAACAGTAAGAGAAAATCTTTCGACTGGCAGTACGCTGTTAGACAAAAAAGTCAGGAAACAAATGCTCGAAGAGGTGTATGACGTTTTCCCTGATATCTACGAGAGAAACAATCAAAAAGCAGGAACCTTAAGCGGTGGTGAATCTCAGATGGTAGCACTTGGAAGAGCGCTGATGCAGAATCCAGAAATGATTTTACTGGACGAACCAACAGCGGGATTGTCTCCTAAATATGTGGGTATGTTTTTTGAAAAAGTGAAGCAGATTCACGTAGAGAAAGACGTTAGCATTTTAATTTCAGAGCAGAATGCGACAAAAGCTATAGAAATTGCTGATAAGGTCATGGTGCTGCAACTTGGCAAAATTCATTTGATGGAAGATGCTGCAGACGTTGACGTTGATATGATCAAAGAAGGTTATTGCATCGGTTAAGTTACCATAGGCAAGTGATAGTGTTTGTAAGCTTAAACATAATGATGTTATGATGTTTAAAGAAGCCAATCCAAAAGTCATGCTCGGAAAACTCAGAAAGGTATTGCGAGGTGATTTCAATTGACGTCTAAGATACCACGTTATCTATGGGTCTACAATACTCTGAAAAAACAGATTGAGGATTTTAAATTCATGGCGGGAGACCGCCTTCCTTCAGAACCGGAACTGGAAAAGCAGTATAATGTCAGCAGGACGACAATCCGCAAAGCTGTTGAACTTCTTGCGAACCAGGGTTATGTCCATATTCAGCAGGGCCGGGGCACCAAGGTCCTGGATTTCAAGACTACCCAAAAACTGCAGTACGTTACCTCTTTTTCCGAAACCCTTCGGGAACAGGGATTCGAAGTTGTCCAGAATGTTCTGGCCTTAGAAACCGTCAAGCCTCCGGATTCGATTGCCGAGATGTTGTCGATATCCGGATCTGAAGATATGGTAAAACTGACCCGTTTAACACTTGCGAATGAAGTTCCGATCGCAATTATGATCAATTACCTGTTTCCGGGGATGGTACCGGATTTTGAACAGAACGCCCGGGAGATGGAATCTCTCTATCTGCTGCTTGAAACGAAATACAACATTTTTATCGATGCGGCTACGGACTTTATCAGCGCTGCTACAGCCGACTCAGAGATCGTTTCCCTGCTGAAGATTGAAAAAGGAGCGCCTCTTCTCATTGTCCGCCGGATCAGTTACAGGGGGGGAGAGCCTATCGAATTCGCGGAGCTGCATATTATCGCGGAACGATACGAGTACAGTGTGCACACCAAGGAACGGCCGCCAAAGGAGTTGAAGTTTTGAAACTGAGCGTTACCGATATTGCCCGCATGATTGACATCAGTGCTGTTCAGGCTTCCCACGGAAAAAAAGAGATCGATGAGCTTGTAGAAATAGCGAAAAATAATCAATTCATTGCTGTCCATGCCTTGCCCTCATGGATTCCCTATTTAAAAGAAAGAGCTGCCGAAACCGATTTGCTGGTAGGCGGTCCTGTCGGGTTTCCGAGCGGAGGCCACACGATCGAAGTGAAGGCGATGGAAGCGAAGCGGCTTGCGGATGACGGAGTCGATGAGATGGACATGATGATGAACATTGGGAAATTCCTTTCAGGTGATTATGATCATGTTCTAAGAGATTTCAGGGCGGTAATCGATGCGGCGGGTGAAGTTCCCGTAAAACTCATAATCGAGGCATTCTATTTAACAGACGATCAGATTAAACAGGCCTGCGAACTCTGCATCGAGGCCGGAGCCGCTTTTGTGAAGACGGGAACAGGCTGGGCCGCCGGCGGTGCAACGGTTGATCAGATCCGAATGATTACGGATTTTGTCGGCGGTGCAATAGAAGTAAAAGCTGCCGGGGGCGTCAGAGGGCTTGCTGCCATAGCGGAGCCGTCATTGATCTGACCGTAGACTGTCACTACCGTAGTGATCAAAACCACTAGGCGTTACGTAATACTTCTCTTCCCATATCTCTTTGGAAAGCGGCGTGAAGCGTCCTTTTTCTTGGACTTCAAAACGAATGGGTTGTCCCGCTTCAAATCGCTCCAGTGGCACAGAGTCTTTCATCACGATAATGCCGTTGACAATCGCATGGGGGATACCTGTAGAAGGCAACGTGCCTTTCTCGTATGTCGCGTTATCTGTCACGGTTTTCGGATCAAACATGACAATATCGGCAACCATGCCTTCTTGCATACGACCTCGCACCTGCATGGCTTTGAGCCCCGTGTCACCAAGCGGCTTGGCCCAGTTGTAGCTCGTCATCGCAATCACTTGCATGAGGGGAATGTTGTTTTCGCGTGCTAAGCGTAATGTTTTTGCATAAGAACCCACAGTGCGAGGGTGGGTGTTTGGCAACTCTTCATAAGGGGTATCCCATTTCAGGTTGTCATTAGGAATCATCGGAATACCATCACTCGCAATGGCAACACCAGGCAACCGAATCCAGTCTACAATAGCCTCCTTGGGCATTTTGTAAACAATGACAAGACGAGTTGGTTCTTTTTCCACCATCTCTTTATAGGTCTCTTCTGTGTAGAACTCACCAGTGATGGTGTCTTGCATCGTGTCTTCGTATTTATTCCCAAGCTTATGAATCCAGGCTTCAGGCTTCAAAAACACAGCGTTAATTGTCGTAGAACCGGCAGCGTAAGGGTAAAGCTCACCCCAAACATTGTAACCACGCTTGCGCATACCCACGAGCAACTCATGCACCATGTTGTAGCCAGGGTTATTGAAATGCTGGGCAATGGCCGGCGCACCTAGTGCTGCAGCATTAGCGAGCATTTCCTGAATGCCCATCACCTCTTCCACATCGGTCCCCGGGGTGAAACGAAAATGGATACCGGTTTGACGACCGTAAGCGCCTGCCAGCTTTTGCACCTCATACATTTCACGGGACGAAATACCGTCCTTCATGTAACCAAGTGTGGAGCCAATACCTATAGCCCCTTGGCGCAGCCCCTCATCCAGCATCGCCAAAATTTCATTTCCTTGCTCCAGGGTTGGTCTCGCAACTGACCATTGACTCCCCTTACGCGTTAATAAAAAATCGTGAGTATTTAAAGATTTCCAATCGTCAAATCCATCCAGAACAGCAGCACGGGCAAACTCATGCCCTGCACAGACACCGAAATTGATGATGGACTTACCTTCCATTTTCTTATACCAGTCATCAACTTTATGCGGTGGGCTACCGGCTTCTAAGTCCATAATGGTGGTTCGGCCATCACGAATCATCAACCTATGTGCATAGGGTTCAAGTTCGTGTTGTTGTCCGTCGATAAAGCCTGGCGCGACCACCATTCCTTTTGCATCGATTGTTTCTTTGCCTTTGAGCCCCTCTTTTGTGATCACAGCTATTTTGCCGTCTTTGATGCCGACATTGGCAACTTGATCAAAACTTGTTTCTGGATCCATGACCCGACCGTTGTTAATACGATGTCAAACTCCTCGGCAATAGCTGTCGACACGACCGATAGACTCAATACAAGTGCAATCAATAACGCGATTGATAGTAAGAATTATAATTCACGATTCACAGATACAACTGTACTGCGACTTAAAAAAGCGCT
>Ga0255055_10003801_pt1 | contig 10092 bp, 11 predicted proteins | sample JV7_2_27_MG_FD_188633 | JGI IMG/M metagenome (GOLD analysis project Ga0255055, IMG submission 188633) | Seawater microbial communities from Jervis Inlet, British Columbia, Canada - JV7_2_27 | ecosystem: Environmental > Aquatic > Marine > Inlet | place: Canada: British Columbia | collected... | reverse complement strand
CAATCACCCGCAGATTCTCGCCTTAACTGCAGACCTCTTTGACGATCACACCCGATCCTCCGATACCACGGGAACAATCCAGCGATTGCGTTACTACATCAAGCAAGAGCTTTATAAGTTTGTTATGGATTATGCGCTGGATATCCTCATCGTTGAGAATGCGCTCTCGCTACCGATGAACGTCCCTCTCGGACTGGCGATCTCGGAGTTGATCGCCGAAACCCAGATCCCGACCATCGCCCACCACCACGATTTCGCCTGGGAGCGCACGCGCTTCTCCGTCACCTCCGCTGCCGATTACGTGAACGCAGCCTTCCCGCCGACGCTGCCATCAATCACGCACGTCGTGATCAACAGCTTTGCGGGACGTCAGCTCGGATTCCGCACCGGAGCGAGTTCCGTTCTCGTTCCAAACGCAATGGATTTTGACAATCCGCCTACAGAGACTGAGGCTGTTTCTAGGGAATTGCGGGAGGCTTTGGGTATCGGCTCCGATCAGATTCTGCTACTCCAACCCACACGCATCGTCCCCCGCAAGCGAATTGAGCATGCCATTGAACTAACGCGTCGGATCGGATTGGATTCGGTCCTGGTAATTACGCATCAATCCGGGGATGAGGGTTCGGAGTATGAGAGCTATTTGCGCAATTTCGCGCAGCTGATCAACGCGGAAGTCGTCTTCGGCGCCGAAATCGTTAATCATAGTCGTGAGGATCTTCCCAATGGTCGAAAAGTCTATGCCCTGGGCGACGCCTATCACGCGTCGGACCTGGTCACTTATCCTTCGACTGTTGAAGGGTTCGGCAACGCCTTCCTCGAAACCATCTACTATCGACGGCCTTTGGTGATTAACACTTACGAGATATTCAGAACCGATATTCAGCCGAAGGGTTTTGAAGTCATCGGCTTTGAGGGATTTCTGCGAAACAAAACTATCGAGGCCGCCAGGCAATGTTTATTGAATCCCGAGATTAGTCAGCAGATGGCGGAGCACAATTACGAGATTGGCAGACGTTACTACTCCTTCACAAGCCTCGAGAGCCAGCTCGTTTCATTGCTGAATCAAAGCCTGGGAAATTGATTCTCAGCGCCCTTTCAGCAACCATTTCCTTCCATGGATGAGCAATCTGATCAGCGTGACGTTCTAGCGCGAACGTTTGTCTCTCCCAGCGAGCGGCGACTACGCGCCGGCTGGCGGCTGCTGGTCCAGAGCGGGATCATGCTCGTCGTTGCCATCGTGTTGTCAATCGGGGGATCGATTATCGTCGCGGGGATTGTCTTTATAAATGCTGATCTCGTGGCTGGAGACAGCATTCCCGAGACGCTGCTACTCGGTCTCACCATCGTCGTCGCCCTGCCTGCCATAACTCTCTCGGTCTGGATCGCACGCCGAGCCTTGGATCACCGGTCATTTGCCTCCCTGGGGCTGGAGCTGAAAACACCCGCAGCTCGAGACTTGCTGGTTGGCTTCCTAATCCCCGCTCCGCTGTTTGCGCTGATCTTCATCGCGCAATGGGGATTGGGCTGGCTCACGATCGAAGGTTGGGGCTGGGCAGGGGGCAGTCTTGCGGTAACTATGCTCGGTGTGCTGCTGGGGTTGGTTGGCTTCTTTGCCGTTGGGTTCTATGAGGAGCTATTGTTTCGCGGCTACTACTTGCAGAATCTCAGGGACGGAACGGGGCTGGCAATTGCGTTGTTTCTGAGCTCGGCGGTGTTTGCACTGGCACACCTGGGAAACTTCTCTTCCTCTTTCGCGTCGAGTATCGGGATCTTTGCTGCGGGTTATTTTCTGGCATATGGGTGGATCCGGACCGGCGCGCTTTGGCTTCCGATTGGGCTGCACATTGGATGGAACTTCTTTCAAGGCCCAGTCTTCGGCTTTGCGGTGAGTGGAACTCCAACCCCGTCTATCGTGGTGCATTCTGTTGAAGGACCAGAACTGCTCACCGGAGGAGGCTTTGGTCCGGAGGCCGGGCTGATCGTGCTTCCGCTCATGGCCCTGGGTTCCTTGTTCATTTGGCTTTACACGAGGGGACGCAGTCGGGATCCATCGCAGGTTGAATTGCCCTTGGAATCTTGATCCTCAGCGATCTAGCTGCAGCTTCAAACTTTAATCAGCTCCAAAGACCAAAGTATCAGGATGGAAATCCTTCCATCCAAACCAGAAGCTCGTCGAACTCTTTACGCGAGTCAGCATTTCCCCAGCGAGCGGACCCTCGATAGCCTCCCCCGCCGACGAGTCCCACACGCTTCCCGTCTCGAGATCTCGAAGCAGACCGGTTCCAGATGATTCGAAGGTGAGCACGCGGTCTGCAGCTTGCCGGCTAAATGCGATGCCACTCGCGTTGTCGGCATCAAATAAGACCAGGACAGGAAACTCCCCAACCTGTGCATTTACGACTGGCTGCAGCGAAAGTGCGCTGAAGGGAAAGGCCATGGTCCCCTGGCCGGTGTCAACCCCGATCACGAATTGTTTGGTCTGCAGGCGGTCGTCGTTGCGCGTCTCGCCGATGACGCCGGCCGACCCGGAGAAGTAATAGCTGGTGTAGGGATCGTAGTCGCCTGAGTATCCTTTGACCAATGCCCGCGTATTTGGATGGCTGGATTTCCAGTCGCTCCAGGTTGTCTGCCAGGCGGGGAGGTACTCCAGCTCCGTGCCTTCAAATGGTCCTCGAATTGCCTTCCCAAGAATCTGGGACCACAGGCTGTTGGTCTGACGATCGTACATCACCAGTACATTCATGATCAGTTTTCCACTGACCCCGAAATCCAGGACTTCGTCGCCGACTTCTCGGGAATACACGATTCCCGTGTAGCAGAGCGGTCACCAGGTTACCGCGATCGGTCGCCCGCCCACCATGTCGTTCACGATTTCATGGCTGGAAAGCAAGCCGATCGGATACGCTCGAGCGTCGCCGTTGAACTCCACGCCCATCACCACCTCGTCGGGCTCGTACTCGGCGTCCGCCTCCTGGATGCTGTAGAAGCGTGGATTATCGATCGACGGGATAGCATCCTTTGGCAGGAGCGTGATGATGTCGTATTCGGCCTCTTGCCCCTCTTCTCCGGCGGCGCCCTGTTCATTATTAGGGGAGCAGGCCGCCAGAAGCAAGGCTAAAACGATGATGCCGAACAATCCATTCCTAGAAACCATGGCTCACAAAGTTTCACGTTAACAGGCGGGCGGGGCTGTAATTCGACTTACTTGGCTATGCGCTTGACTCTCCAGAACGCTTGTTCTATACTCGCCAAATCGAACAGTTGTTCTAATGGAGGTGGGAAATGTCAGTTTACGCACAGGTAGCACGACCCGAAACAGATCGGTTGGCGGAGATCCGGTCACGGCTCTCCACGCTGGGCGGCGAACGCGATTTGCTGTTCGCAGCGATTATGGTGGGCGCCTTGATCGCTTTTGAGCTGTTCAACTTCGGTACAACGGAATTTGCTCTGGGAGATCTGCTCGGCGATCTGAGCCTGGGTGTCATTCGCTGGGCGACCATTCTGGCCCTGGCTTTCAGCGCCATGGACTTCGCCGGTCTTTCCTGGTTATTCACGCCCAAGAAGAAAGTACGGGTGGAAGTCTGGTATCTGGTCGGCGCGTGGCTACTGGCGGCAACCATGAATGCCATTCTGACCTGGTGGTCCGTCTCGCTTGCGCTCCTGAATCATCCCGCGCTGGGCAATGAGGTGATTGCGCGCGAGTCGCTGCTAACCGGCGCGCCGGTCTTCGTGGCTGCGCTGGTCTGGCTGCTGCGTGTGCTTTTGATCGGGACCTTCACACTCGCCAGTCACCGCAGGCGATCTAAATCGCAGACCCCGGTCCAGTTGAGGCGAGCGCCGAACGGTAAACGCTCGAAGCGCACGCTTGTTGCGCAGCCGATCAGCCAGCGCTAGGCATAACCAGATGTTCCACTTAGCCCGCACTGGCCTGGTTCGGAAGGTATTCTCAATTAACGCGAGCTTGATCCGCTGGCTGCCGGTCTTATTGGCGGCCAGCTTTCCGCTGGCGGCCGTCTTGGTCATTGTGAGCGGTCGCCAGCAAGCCGAGGCTGCACAGCCTATCCTCAATCAAGATCTACCTTCCCAACAACAATTATCCCTCTCAATTCCTGAGGCCTTTACACCCGAAGTAAAGCATTGGGCGCCTGATATCTTGCGGTGGTCGGTGCAGTATGATCTGCCGCCCGCACTCGTGGCGACCGTTATGCAGATCGAATCGTGTGGGCACCCAACGATCCACTCGAACGCCGGCGCGGCTGGCCTCTTTCAGGTAATGCCGTTCCATTTTGGCGCTGGGGAAGACCCGTTGGAGCCTGAAACCAATGCATTCCGCGGCCTCAGCTATCTAACGCGCAGCCTCGAGCTGGCAGATGGCGATCCGGCCCTTGCGCTCGCCGGATACAACGGGGGGCATGGCCAGATTTCGCGGGTCCCTAGCCTATGGCCTGCAGAAACCCTCCGCTACGTACGGTGGGGAGTGGCAATCTTGAGCGACGTACGGCTTGGAAAGGTCCCAAGTCCGGGCGTCAATTCCTGGCTCGAGGCCGGAGGCGATAGCCTGTGTCGGCAGGCGGCTCAGGCGCAGGGTGCTGGCTAGGCCGGACTCTCCGCGCCATCGACCTGCAGGGAAGGCTCGATGGCGGACACGCATTCCCCCTCAATCCGAGGCAGCCAAACTGAGAACGTCGTTCCCTTGCCATCCTCGGAGGCCACTTCTATCCGTCCATTGTGGCTGCGGGTGATCCAGTAGGCAATTGACAGTCCGAGGCCCGCTCCTCCGGTATCGCTGCGCTGCCTGGATCGGTCGACGCGGTAGAAGCGTTCGAAAATGTGAGGGAGCTCATCGTTTGGGATCCCGGATCCCGTATCTGTGACGGTCAGCCGAGCCCAATCTTCAACGCAGGCAAGCGCCAGCGTCACTGTGCCTCCTGATGGGGTGTGGGCGAGCGCGTTAGCAACCAGGTTCAAGATGACCTGTCGCAAGCGATCGCGATCTCCGATCACCTGTACCTGGTCTTCTCTGCCAATTTCAACTTTCACTCCATCGCCTGCAAGCAAATTCCCCTGTTTGTAGACTTCCAACATCAATGTATCGAGCTCAATTTCCTCTAATGCCAGAGGCAACCTGCCGGACTCTGCTTTTGCAAGCAGCAGAAGATCGTTCACCATGCGCGTCATGCGATCCACTTCGGCCCGGATGGCGTCCAGGGAATCGCTGTCCAGTTGCTCCATCCGCGATATCAGATCTACATTGCCGCGGATCGTAGTGAGCGGGGTCCGAAGCTCGTGCGATACATCGGCCAAGAACCTTCGTTGGGTTTCGAACAGGCTTTCGAGGCGCTCCAGCGTCTCGTTGAAGGCTAAGGTGAGTCGGCCTACTTCATCGCGGGGAGGCCCGGATTGTGGAATTCGACGCGATAGGTCATCGGCACGTGTGATGTGAAGTGCTGTCTCAGTTACTTTGTCAAGCGGGCGAAGGGCCGTTCCGGCTGTCGACCATCCTACGATGCCCGCAACGACAACTGCGATGACGCCCCCCACGGCCATGAGCACCAGAAGACTTTGCAATGCTTGCTGGGATGCATCCAGGGAACTGGCCAGCTGGAGAAATCCAATCACCTCGTCCTCCGGCTGCAACAGCAGGGGATACGTCAACACACGGTAATTGCCATTGCCGATCGTTACGGTGCGGTAGAGCGCCGTCCGCAGCTCCATGTCGAGCGGCTCCAGGCTTAGCTCTTCCATTCCAAGGTCCTGGAAAGCAACCTCGCCGTCGTTTCGAGTCAATTGCACGCCGACGCCGGCGGTGAGGGCCAACGCCTGAGGAGGGAAGGCAATCACTTCGCCATCCACCGATCGGATCGCAGTGGAGCGGATGTCTTCAGCGGTTCGGAGGAGCGTATCGTTAATTTGTTGGGTGAGGAGAAATGAGAGCAGCAGGTAGACCGCTGTGCCAAATAAGATCAAAACCCCTGCCAACAGACCCGTGTACCAAAGGGTTAGCCGGGCGCGCAGGGTCAAGATTCCTCCCGAAGCACATATCCCACTCCGCGTACGGTGTGTATCAGCCGCGGCTCATCGGCGGTCTCGGTCTTTTGCCTGAGATAGCGGACATAGACTTCGATGATGTTGCTCTCCCCCCCGAAGTCATATCCCCATACTCGATCGTAGATCACATCCCGGGTCAGAACCTGTCGAGGATGTCGAAGGAACAGTTCAAGCAGCTCATATTCCTTGGCGGTCAGTTCTATTTCCCGGTCACCTCGGTAGGACTGATGGGTTCCAGTGTCTAAACGCAGGTCTGCGAAAGACAACACTTCCGGGGCATCCTCAGGTTTTGCTCTGCGCAGAAGGGCCCGGATGCGTGCCAGAAGCTCGTCGAATTCGAAGGGCTTAACGAGGTAGTCGTCGGCCCCCGCATCGAGGCCTTCGACGCGATCCGCGACCGCGTCTTTTGCGGTCAGCATGAGGATCGGCACCGCTCCCGCAGCCCGCAGCCGTCGACAAACTTCCAAGCCATCCAGGCCCGGCAGCAGCCAATCCAGAACAACCAGGTCTGGCGGCCGCTCTCTAGCCAGCACCAGGCCTTCCGGCCCGTCTGCAGCAGTTTCGACGGTATATCCTTCGTAGGTCAACCCGCGCCGCAAGAGCTGTAGGATCCGGGCGTCGTCTTCAATTACAAGTATGTGTTCTCGCATCGGGGATATCCTACCGCAGTCTGTCGGGCTGGCGGCGAACGATTGGAGGCAATTCACTCTTCAGAAGAGTGATGAGTTTCTTCCGTTGTGCGGCGCGCAACGGCCGCCCTATTAGGGCGGCCGCTTCAACTCTCTCGATCAAACTAACTCGACGGTTGCGCCTGCAGCTTCTAGCTTGGCCTTTCCGTCCTGTGCGGCTTCTTTGCCTGTGCCTTCAAGCACCTTCGCTCCGGGTGTCTCTGCCACTTCCTTGGCATCCTTGAGCCCTAGAGCTGTAATCTGACGTATGGCCTTAATGACATCGATTTTCTTCGGGCCGACGTCTTTGATTATTACATCAAATTCAGTCTGTTCCTCGACCGCCCCACCTGCGCCATCTCCTGCGGGCGCGGCTGCTACTGCGACCGGCGCAGCTGCAGAAACCCCCCACTCTTCCTCGAGCATCTTGGTCAACTCGGCGGCCTCGAGAACCGTAAGTTTGCTGAGCTGATCTGCTATCTTTTTTAAGTCTGCCATCTTCTATCTCCTCGTTTGCCTTTCTAAGCAATGCTCTGAGCTAGGCGGTTTCAACGCCCTCGCTCTTCGAATACGCGTGCATAACTCCTGCAAGCTGCCGTAGGGTTGCCGCAAGTGCACCCGCCACCTGGCCGGCTGGAGTGGTGATGAGGCCTAATAGCTGCCCTCGGACAACCGGCATCGGTGGCAGATCGGCGAGCGTTAGTATCCTGGCTTGATCGATAAGCTCACCTTCAATCAAACCTCCCTTGATCTGGAGGGTCTTTGCTTCTCTGCTGAGATCGACGATCGCTTTCGCTACTCCTGGCACTTCCTCCATAGCAAATCCGATTGCGGTTGTTCCATCAGTCGCACCTTCAGGCAGCGGTAGGTCAAGCTCCTTGAATGCAAGATCCATCAAGCTGTTTTTTACAATGTGGAATTCGCCGCCCACTTCTCGGATCTGACCGCGCAGCTCTTGCAAGTCTTTTACGGTCACTCCAGAAAAAGAAGCCAGAATGATCCCGCTAGAGTTTTTTGCAAGTTCCATGTATTGCTTTACCAGAGCTTCTTTGCGCGCCTTTGATATTGCCAAGTTAAACACCTCCCTTAACGAAATTAGCCTTTGCGTCAGAGGCAAAGGCTAAGCTTGCTGGTAGGCACCGCTGAAACCTTCACCTCGGCAGGAAATTAAGCCCAATTCAGGCACCTGCTGTCTTTGGTGAGCGTAGAGATTATTCTGTTACATGGCCTGTGCTGCGATCGGGTCTACTTTCACTCCAGGCCCCATGGTGCTTGCGACCACGATCTTTCGGAAGAATATACCTTTGGCAGCCGCCGGTTTCGCCCGGATGATCACGTCCATCAAAGCCGCCATGTTGTCATACAGCTTATCGGTGCCGAAGGAGGCTTTTCCGATCGGTACATGAAGATTCGCAGTGCGATCCAGTCGGAACTCTACTCGGCCCGCCTTTAGCTCATCGATTACGCGCGGCAGATCTTCCCCCGGAACAACCGTTCCCGCTTTCGGATTGGGCATCAAACCACGTGGGCCAAGGATCTTGCCCAACTTGCCAACCTTCCCCATCATGGATGGGGTGGCGACCGTGGCATCAAAAGCGGTCCAGCCATTCTGGATTTTCTCCATCAGCTCGTTGTCGATGATGAAATCCGCGCCGGCTTCGGATGCCAACCGGGCATCGTCCCCTTCCGCGAACACCACAACGGTCACCGACTTGCCCAGGCCGTGTGGCAGCATGACGGTTTCGCGAATCTGCTGCTCTGCATGGCTCGGATCCACACCCAGCCGCATATGGAGCTCGATCGTTCCGTCGAATTTCGTGAAGGAGGTTTCCCTTGCGAGGTCGAGCGCCTGGCGGGGCTCATAGGACTGCTCCCGATCGATCTTTTCCGCTGCTGCTATGTATTTTTTCCCGTGTCCCAATTGACTATCCCTCAACCTCAATGCCCATGTTGCGGGCAGTGCCCTCGATTTGCCGCATGGCGCCCTCGAGGTCTATTGCGTTCAGGTCCTTCATCTTGGTTTCCGCGATCTCCCTAACCTGGTTACGGGTAACCGTCCCGACCTTCTCTCGGTTGGGTTCAGGCGACCCCTTTTCAACTCCCGCTGCTTTGCGGAGAAGTACCGCTGCTGGGGGAGTCTTCAAAATGAAGGAAAAACTTCCGTCCGTGTAAATTGTAATCTCGGCCGGGATGATCTCTCCAGTTTGGCTGGAGGTGCGCGCATTGTATTCCTTGCAGAATGCCATTAAATTAATGCCATGCGGCGCCAGCGCTGGCCCGATCGGGGGCGCAGGATTAGCCCTTCCAGCCTCTATTTGTAATTTCGCTACAGTCTTGATCTTTTTTGCCACTTTTTCACTCGCCTAACTATGAATTCTGCTTTCTAATTCGCCCCTAGGCCTTCTCGACCTGCAGGAAATCCAGCTCAACGGGCGTTTCCCTTCCGAAAAACGAAACCATCACTCGCACTTTGGCTTTATCCATATCGATATCATCTACGGTGCCGATGAAATCGTTGAATGGTCCATCAATGATGCGCACCTTTTGGCCCACGTCGTAGGTGACTTTGATTCTTGGTGCATCGGCCTCCATGCGTTTCACAATTTGGCTGACTTCTTCGGGCCGCAGTGGCGTGGGATCGTTGCCCATCCCTACAAAGCCGGTGACGCCTGGAGTGTTTCGAACTACATACCACGAGTCTTCATCCATGATCATCTGAACCAGGATGTAGCCGGGGAATACGCGTCGCTCTATCGTGCGCCGCTTGCCTTCCTTTACTTCCATTTCCTCTTCGGTTGGGACCACAACGTCGAAGATCTTGCCCTTCATATCCATGGTCTCAATTCGCTGCTCGAGGTTGTGACGAACCTTGTTCTCATATCCGGAATAGCAATGGACCACGTACCACTCGCGCCCATCATCCGGCTCTGCGACTCTTTGCTCTGGTGCTTCCGCCTCAGCTTCGGTCGCGAGCTCTTCTACCTGTGCAACGAGCTGGCCATCACTTCCATTAGCCGCGGACGATAGATCTGCGAGAGGCTCGGCTTCTTCTGCTTCGGCAACTTCTTCTTCCTCGTCAGCCGATTCTTCAGCCTCTGCTACCGGCTCTTCTGCTTCGGCAACTTCTTCTTCCTCGGCAACCGGCTCTTCAGCCTCTGCTACCGGCTCTTCTGCTTCGGCAGCTTCTTCTTCCTCGGCGGCCGATTCTTCAACCTCTGCTATTGGCTCTTCTGCCTCGGCAACTTCTTCTTCCTCGGCAACCGATTCTTCAGCCTCTGCTATTAGCTCTTCTGCTTCGGCGACTTCTTCTTCCTCGGCCACCGATTCTTCAGCCTCTGCTACCGGCTCTTCTGCCTCGGCAACTTCTTCTTCCTCG
>Ga0255055_10003800_pt1 | contig 10101 bp, 8 predicted proteins | sample JV7_2_27_MG_FD_188633 | JGI IMG/M metagenome (GOLD analysis project Ga0255055, IMG submission 188633) | Seawater microbial communities from Jervis Inlet, British Columbia, Canada - JV7_2_27 | ecosystem: Environmental > Aquatic > Marine > Inlet | place: Canada: British Columbia | collected... | reverse complement strand
CGGGGAGCGTGTCGGGAGCCTGGTCCGACGGCAGGATCACATAGCGCACGCCCAGCAGGTTCCAGAGGTTCGAGCTGCCCAGGTAGCGCCACTGGTTCTTGCCGCCCATCAGCTCGTCGAAGTTGTGCAGCTCGTTGCCGTGGTGTCCCAGTACCTGAGGGATCCCGAACGCCATGAGGTTGGAGCCCGGGTAGGCGTTCACGTTCAGTACCTGGAATGGGCCGGGCTCGGCCTCGAGGTGCTCCGTGATCGGGTCGGCAGCGTACAGTCCGTCGCGCGGCGCCTCACTGTAGATCCAGAACGACTGCGCGTTGTGCCAAAGGTCGGCCCCGACAATGAGCGGGAGCCCGAACATGAGAACGGGCAGCGGGGCACGCCCATTCAGCCTCAGGAGGGCAATCGCCCCGACCACGAGGAGGGCTGCGCCGCTCCAGAATGCTCCCGAGCGGATGCCTGGCTTCGCCGCCTCCACGACCAGCATCGAGCGCCCCTGCACGGTCTCGAGCGTGGACGCCAGCCCCTCTGCGAAGCCACCGAACGCACCGGCGAGTGCCAGCACGATTACGCCCGCGCCCACCACGAGCCACGCAATCGCGTGGCGCCGGCCTTCGCCGCGCTCCAGGCGCTCGGCGCCGAAGCCCGCGAACAGCGCCACCACGAACGCGACCACGAAGAATGCCATCCCGGGCGCGCGCGTCTGTTGCACGAATGGCATGACCGACCACCACAGGCGGTAGAACGGCGTCCCGGCGCCGAGCGTGATCAGCAGGAACAGGAGCCCGATACCGCCCAGCCACAGGCTCACCCGCTTGCGTCCGCTCGCCGCGCCCAGTGCCGCCAGCGCGACCACAGCCAGCCCGAGGTACTCCGAGTGCAGCTTGAGAGGATTGGATCCCCAGTAGTTCCGGATGGAGCCGACGAAGCCGGCCAGGAAGAATTCAGGCACGTGCTCCCAGGGAATCGCGAACGACACCGAGCCCTCGAAGCCGTAGTAACCGGTGGCTCGTGGGGAGAACGGGATGTAGTGGTAGAACGGGAGTACCTGGATCATCGCGATCCCGAAGCCCACGAAGATGGCCGCCAGTGCCATACCGAGCGCGAGGAAGCGGTTGGACAGCGGCTCGTCCGACTTCTCTCCGAAGCTCAGGTAGAGCGCGAACAGTCCTGCTGCAATCAGCAGGTAGTACGTCATCTGGTAGTGGGGAGACAGCAGCGCGAGCCCGACCGTGAGCGCGAGCAGGCCATACCCCTCCCAGCGCTTCCTTCTGATTGCCAGCACCAGCGCGATGAAGGAGAGGGGGAGCAGCGCCGTCACGAACAGCTTGCCGTCGTGGCCCGGCGCGGGATACGATCCCACGATGCCGGAGAGCTGGTAGGCCATGCCGCCCACGACCGAGCCGAGCCAGGAGACCCCCAGCAACCGCAGCAACAGATAGGTGAGCAGTCCCGCTGCGATGTAGTGGACCACGAAGCCGAGGTTCATCACGACTTCCGTAGGCAGCAAGAGGCGCAGCCACGAGGTCCAGTAGAAGATGTCGCCGTGCTGCGCCGCCACGAACGGCAGGCCCCCGAACAGCTCCGAGTTCCACTGGGCCACGCTTCCTGTCTCGCGCAGCTGCTCCGCCCCCCAGGCGCGGAATGCGTACCCGGTCGCATACTGGTCGCTCACCGGGCTCGCCAGCCACCTGCCCACCACCATCGGCGCCGAAAGAATCAGCACCCATATCGAGAGCAGGCCGGTCGCGAGCAGCGTGGGCCGCGCCGGGGTCGCCTGAGCGGACTCAGTGTTGGGATTGCTCACCCAGTTCCTCCTGTGTCATCCCCGTCTCTCCCTGCCAGTGCCGCAGCGCCGAGGGCGGCGGTCACTTCCGTGAGCGTGAGCAGCAGTCGCGAGGCCACGCTCAACCCGATCGCCGGGCCGCTGCCCACGAGCGGGGCGAGCTGTCCAATGTAGGCCAACTCTCTCACGCCGATGCCGCCGGGCACGAATACGGCCATGAGCCCGATCAGGTATCCCAGGGCGAATACACCGGCGGCGACCGGGAGTGACAGACCCTCCACGCCCAGACCCTGCGCAAGGCACCAGAACGCCACACCGTAGGTCACCCAGCTGAGCAGGGTGAGCGTACCGGCAGCCAGCACCGTAGCGACAGGCAGCGCTCTGAGCTCACCCGTCCGGCCAATCATCCGGGCGAGCCACTGCACCGCCCGATCCCAGGCGAGCAGCGCCAGGGTGCCGGTGGCGACCGCTGCCGCCACGGAGAGTCCGACGGCAAACGTCCCCGGCCTGAGTGCTGCCGCGACCAGAATGACTCCCGTCGCGACACCGACCGCCTGTACCACGACAGCCGACGCGCCCGCGGCCCACCCTGCGACTCCGGCCCGCTGTGCCAGCACGACCAGGCCGGCAATGCTCCACAGCTTGCCGGGAACGTAGCGGCCCAGATTCGCGAGGCACCAGGCCCTGGCAGCATCGCGGTACGCGATGCGCTGCTGCCACCCGGCGAGGATCGTGCGCCAGGATGCGATCTGGATGGCGTAGGTGGCCCATACGACAAGAACCGAGAGCAGGATCCACTCCGGCTTCAGGTGGAACTCGAACTCGATGGCGCTGAACTCATCCCAGTTGCGGGACAGCGAACGCCAGATGAAGGCCGCAACGATCGCGACGAGCGCGACCTTGAGCGCGATGCGCCCCGCCCTACGCACGCGCAGCCTCCCGCCCCAGGGCAGCCGCGTAGACCGCCTCGAGCACGGCCGCGGCCGAGCCCGAGCCGAGCCGCTTCATGAGCTCCCTGCCGGCGGACGCCGCGGCCTGGCGGCTGCCCGGCGCCGCGTCGAGCAGTTCCCCGATCGCGGCGCCGAGAGCCGCCGCGTCGCCGGGGGGCACGAGCCGTCCTCCGCCCTGCGCGGGCACCAGGTCGGCGACGCCGCCGCTCTCCACCGCCACCACCGGGATGCCGAGCATGAGCGCCTCGCCCAGCGCCAGGCCCAGTCCCTCGCGCTCGGCAGCGAACGCGAATACGTCGGCGTCTCCAATGACCTCGGGGATGCGCTCGGGCGGCACCGCGCCGGTGAACCGCACGCGCTCGCCCAGCCCGACCTTTTCGGCCCGGGCCTCGAGGGCGGCGCGCTCGGGGCCGTCGCCCACCACCGTGAGCCTGAGCGGCCTTCCCTGCGCCGCAAGCCACGCGACGCCGTCCAGCACGACGTCGACGCGTTTTTGCGCCGTGAGCCGTCCCACCGTGGCCACACCTCCCCCGCCGGAGCTGAGACGATCGAACCGCTCCACCTCGACCGGCATCGGCTGCACCGTGATGCGCGCGGGGTCGATCCCGGCAATCCGCGCCGCGCGCTCGGCCAGATAGTAGGAAACCGCCGTCACCCCTGCCGCGCTGCGAAGCACGCGCCGCGCCAGAGTGCGCAGCGGCGCCGAACGCTCGAGCAGCGCCACGTCGGTGCCGTGCAGTGTCACCACGTAGGGCGGTGCGCCCGCCCACGAGGCGAGCCACGCGCTGATCCCGCCCGGGATCCACCAGTGCGCATGCACCAGCTCGGCGCCTCCCCGCTGTCCCTCCCTGGCGATCGCCCACGCCAGCGCCGCTACCATCCCCCCAGCGCTCAGCCTTCCGCGCAGCGAGCGAGCGCCCTCCACCATCGTGCCGGTGTAGGCCAGGGTCTCCCAGCGGGCGGGCGCGTAGCGCACCCGCTGCACCGCTATGCCGTGGCGCTCCTCACTTCCGCCCCGTCCCTCTTCCGAGGGCGCCAGAACGGTCAGTTCGTGCCCGCGCGCCGCTACGCCCATGGCCAGCCGCTCGATGAAGGCCCCCGCGACGTCGCCGTCCCAGCGGGGGTACGCGTGTGTCACATGGAGGATGCGCACTGGCGTGCTAGGTGGACTGGTCCTTGATGAAGCGGTAGACGATCGACCGGGCCAGCAGCGAGAACATCGGGATCGGGGGATGCAGGTACGTGCCGCCCGTCGCCTCGAGCCGGAAGTCGTTCATCTCAGCGAGCCGAGTCATGGTCTGCCTCGTCCAGCCGTAAATGTGTCCCTGCCGGTCGGGCACCTTGAACAGGTTCCAGAGGATCTCCTTGATGTGGTACGGGTTGGGGACCGACAGAATCAGCACTCCGTCCGGACGCAGCACGCGCCGGAACTCGCCCAGCGCGTGGAACGGGTTCGGCACGTGCTCCAGCACCTCGATGCAGAACGCGTAATCGAAGGAGCCGTCCGGAAACGGCAACCCACCCGAGATATCGCCGGTCACGATGTCCGGAGCCGCGAACTCGGGCGCGATCTCGAACCCCTGATACTCCACTCCGTCGGGCAGGTACGGCCTGAGCCCGCCGTCGCGCGCTCCTACGTCGAGCACCCTCGCAGGCGGCTGTACACGGGCGAGCTTCGCCGCCTTGCGAAAGCGCATGCGCTCCTCGCCGGAATGCCGCCAGGCGGTACGGTCGCTGTAGAACTGCTGCAGCTCCGGGGACGAGGGAGCGAGTCGCTCGCTCACTTGGTGCGCTCGGAGCGCTCGCGCTTGAGCTCACCCACGAGCTGCTCCACCGACCGCCCCACGCTGCGCAACTCCTCGCGGGTTCCGGCCAGCATGTCACCGATGAAGCCGAACCCGAACAGCGCTATGCCGGAAATGACGAGGACCATCACGAGATCGAGCAACGGCCGGAAGCCCAAGCCGTAGCCGAAGCGCAGGATCAGCGCGGCCACTCCCACCAGGAATCCCAGCAGGAAGAGGATTGCTCCGGAGACTCCGAAGAACAGCAGTGGCTTGCGGCCGAAGCGCAGCTGGAACCACACCGATAGCAGGTCCATCACGCCCACCGGGATGCGCCCGATCCCGAACTTGGACTCGCCGGCGCGTCTTGGAAGTAGAGTCACGGGTCTCTCCGTCACCTCATAGCCGTTCGCTGCTGCGATTACCACCATGAACCGATGCCAGTCGGGTCGCGCCGGCACCGCCGCCATCACCTCGCGGCGGTATGCCTTGACTGCATTGAGGTCGGTCACCCTCAGCCCAAACAGCCAGCGGCATATCATGTTGTACACCCCGGACACCAATGCCTTCTCGTACTCCCCCTGCTTGGTTCCGGTGACTATGTCGGCCTCGCCCTCCCTGATCGGCTCCACGAGCCGTGGTATCTCGCTGGGCAGGAACTGCAGGTCCGCCGGGTAGAACACGAATATGTCGCCGCGCGCGACCTCGCCGGCCGACCGCAATGCGTCCGCGATTCCCTGCCGCGCGCGGTGAGTGACCACATGGAGGAAAGGGTGCTCCCGCCGCAGCCGCTCGAGAACGGCCGCCGTGTCGTCCTCACTGCCGTCGTCCACGACGACGACCTCGCAGCTGTAGGGGACCTCGCGCAACGCCTCCTCGCACTGACGGAGAAACTCCGGGAGGTTCTCCGCCTCGTCCTTCGCGGGGACGAGAACGCTCACGTCCACGTGGCCGCCGCCCGCCAGCGTCATACGCGCTTCCGCATCCGGGCAGGCAGTACGCCGAGCTGCTCCCGGTACTTGGCCACGGTGCGCCGCGCGATCTGGATGCCCCGCTGCTTGAGCGCTTCTCCGATGGCGGCGTCGGTGAGCGGCTTCGCGTGGTCTTCCTCCGCCACGATCTTCTCGATTTGTGCCTTCACCGCGCGCGAGCTCGCGTCCTCCCCGGACGTCGTGCCGAGGCTGGAGGAGAAAAAGAACTTGAGCGAGAACACGCCGCGCGGGGTCTGCACGTACTTCTGACTGGTGACGCGGCTGATCGTGGACTCGTGCATTTCCAATACGTCCGCCACCTCGCGCAGCGTGAGCGGTTTCAGGTGCTCCACGCCCTTCTCGAAATAGCCCCGCTGTCGGTCCACGATGAAGTTCATCACCTTGAGCATCGTCTGGCGCCGCTGCTCGATCGCCTGGACCAGCCACGTCGCGCTGTTCAGCTTCTGCGTCACGAACTCCCGATTCTCACCCACGAACTTCTTCTTGTCGCCGGCGAGGTCCCGGTAGATCTTGCTGATCCTGAGCCGCGGCGTACCGCTGTCGTTGAGGAACACGCGGTACTCGTCGTCGATCTTCTCGACCACCAGATCGGGCATGACGTACTCCTCGCCCGTCTCCGCGAAGCGAAGGCCCGGCTTGGGATCCAGCCGCGCCAGCTCGTCCGCGGCGGCCTGCACCTCCTTGGCACCCAGGCCGTAGCGCTTGCCTAGTTCCGTCCAGCGGTGCCCGATGAGGTCCTCGAACGCCTCGTCGACGAGCTTGTACGTGAGCGTGTCCGTCTGCCCGTCGCTCTCGAGCTGGAGCATCAGGCACTCGCGCAAATCGCGCGCCGCGATGCCGGCGGGATCGAGGTGCTGGATCACATCCAGCATCGCTTCCACGTCGGGGAGTGTGAACGGCTCGGCGAGCGAAGGGTCGCCGTCCTCTTCCACCGCGGCTTCGCGCGATGCGTTCGCGCCCGTGACTATGTCCTCCAGAGCGATCTGGAGGTAGCCATCGTCGCCGATGTTCCCAATGAACTCCTCGCTCAGAAAGAGCTGCCGCTGATTCAGATCCAGCATCTGGAGCTGGTCCCGCAGATGGTCGCCCAGCGAGCGCGTCTCCACCGCCACCGGCTGGTAGAACTCGCGCTCATCGTGGTCGGGCCGCGCTCCTCCCACCTCGAAGCCGTCCAGCAGTATTTTCTCCCAGTCCGCCTCGTCGGTGTGCTCGTTCTCGCTGACCTCGGCCTCCTGCTGCTCCACCGATTCGGGCTCCTCTGCCTCGGCGAGCTCCAGGAAGGGATTGGTCTCGAGCTCCAACTTGAGATGTTGCTGCAGGTCGAGCAGGGGCATGTACAGCAGATCCATCGCCTGGTACAGGCGTGGATTCATCCTGAGCTCTTGCTTCAGCCCGAGACTCTGCTGCAGTGAGACCTTCACGCCACCGCCCCCAGTCGCTCGCGCAGTCGTGCGGTGAGAGTCGGGCCCAGATACAGGTCCGCCACCTGGTCGTCGAACACCAGCCGCCGCACCGTTCCCGACACCTGCACCTTGCCCTCGAACATGATGTATGCCCGATCCACGATGTCCAGGGTCTGCTCCACGTTGTGGTCGGTTATCAGCACTCCGATCCCGCGCCGCCTGAGACCAGCCACGATCGTCTGGATATCGGCCACGGCTATCGGGTCGACTCCGGTGAACGGCTCGTCCAGCAACAGGAACTTGGGCTCGGTCACGAGCGCGCGGGTGATCTCCAAGCGGCGGCGCTCGCCCCCCGACAGCTTGTAGGCCTTCACGTCCCTGAGGTGCTTGAGGGACAGATCGTCCAGCAGCGACTCCAGGCGCCGCTTCCGCTCCTCTTCCGGAATCGGCAGCGTCTCGAGGATCGCCATCACGTTGTCCTCGGCCGTGAGCTTGCGGAAGATCGACGGCTCCTGCGCGAGGTAGCCGATGCCCCTGCGGGCGCGCTTGTACATGGGGAGCGCGGAGATGTCGTCGCCGTCCAGGTAGATGCGGCCCTCTTCGGGGCGCACCAGGCCCACCATCATGTAGAATGTGGTGGTCTTCCCAGCACCGTTCGGCCCCAGCAGACCCACGATCTCACCCTGCTGCACGTCGATCCGGACCTGATTCACTACCCGGCGCCGGCGGTACGTCTTGACGAGACCGTCCGCCAGGAGTCTGCTGCCCAACGGAATCGCGGCGCCGGTACCCACGCCCTCGGCGGCGCGAACCTCCTCCACGGCGAGGTCCACGAGCTCCTTGCGCTCGGTCTCTGCTATGGGTCCCAGCTCGCTCCACAACGTGGGACGCACGCGTACTTCGTCGGCGTCCTCCAGCTGCTCGGGCAGCGGCTCCAGCAACTCGGCGATCCGGGGCAACACGGAGGTCTGGAGATGGCGCCGCACTTCGTCAACAGAGAGTGCGCCGCCCTTCCGCCCTGCCTCGCCCCACTCGATGCGCTGCGCGTCCAGATACTCCTCGCGGTAGGCAACCGCCAGGTCGCGAAACGCCACGGAGCCCGAGTCGTCGGCCTTGTCGAGGATGGCGGCCATGGCGAGCGGCAGCGACGGGTCCTTCCCCGCAAGCACGGACCTGAGCTGCGGCATCATGGCTGCCGCCTCCCGGCAGGCTCCAGATACACACCGTCGCCCGCATCGATTATGTCCACCCGATCCAGCTCCTCGTTCTTGAACCGTGCGGTGATCCGCTCGCCCCGCGAGTAGTTGATCGCCGGCGGCCCGAGGCGGTTCAAGTCCTCGTAGATGTAGTAGAAGGCCTGCGCGTGGCCGCGCGCCTCGAGCAGCACGAGCACGCGCTTTCCGGTCCCGGTCGTGTCAAACTGCGCAACCACCGTGTCGCCCGCCATCCAGTCCGGTTCGGTCACCAGCGAGTCCGCGCGCGCGGTGGCGTGGGCAGCGCCGAAACCCAGCAGCTCGCGCAGCTTCTGGTCCGGTGTATCGATCCAGAGTGAGTCGGCCTCCATGCTGTGCTTCTCGGACTCCGCGTGAGCACGGGTGGAGTCGCCCCAGACGCTCGCGGTCTGGATGACGTCGTTCGCCACGTTGAACTCGATCGTGTCACCCACGATGCGCCACTCGCCGCTGGTGGCCCTGCCATCCTCCTGCGCCTGCACCCAGCTGAGCTCGTCGTCCGTGAGCCTGAACGCGATGCGACGGCCCTCCATGGTGTACCCGGCCGAGTCGGTTCCGGCCGCCTCCGCGTGGCCGATCAGGAAGCCCTCGCCGTCAGCGGTGTTCAGGATTGCGCTGTCTCCCTTCGCAGCGAAATCGGATCGGTCGATGGTGACCGCTCCGCCCGCCCACGCCTGCGACTCACCGCGCAGGTGCACGCGATCGCCCCGAATCAGATAGGGCTCGGACTCGGGGTCCTCGACAGCCCGATACTCCACCAGCGGCCTGCCCGACGCGTACAGCTCGGTGACGGTCCGCTCGCCCGGAATCTCGCGGTAGTAGGTCAGATTCGGCCCCGTGAGAACCGACCCCGACTTCTTGTTCACCAATCGCACGTTGCCCCACGCCTCGAGCCGCTCCAGGCCCGGCGTGTAGCGCGCGCGGTCTGCGTCCAGCGACATCGCAGAGTCGCGGAAGTGGAAGGAGCCCAGGAAGTCGAGCCGGTCGAGCTCCGAGTACCAGGCCACGCTGTCCGACTGCAGCGTTGTGGCCTCACCAATGCACCGTGCGAACACTCCACCAGCGCCGAACTGGTGGACGCGCCCCATCCCCAAGTCGAGGTGGCGCCCGATCCGTGCACTGTCGAGCTGCATCTTGCACGTGCCCCGATCTTCCTGCGCCGCCACCGGTACGGCGATCAGCGCGGTCAGCGCGGTCATCAGGAGAGAGAATGCGGAGCGCCGCACCCGTCACCTCCCCGCGTCCACTTCGCCCATCCGGCCCTGCCTCGGCTGCTCGGTGACGACGTTCGTGAAGTTCGGATCCGACACGAACCCGTCGCCCTCGAGGTGCTGGTCCGGCGCATCGAACACGAACGCCTCGGGGCCGGTAATCTCATCACCCCCGCGTTCGAAGCGGAGGATCGAGGTCGTGAGGCGCCGATCATCCGGCGTCACCGCCACCACGTCGCCCCGCGCCTCCATGTCGCCGGTGCGCCACTGGTAAGTGCCCTCGATGGACGTCACCGTCGAGGTGAGCGCACCCTGCTCTGAGTAGAACTCCACGCGGACGCCCAGCAGCTCGGCCACCTGGCTTCTCTGGTAGAAGTACGCGGTGTCGGCTTCCACCCGCACACGCCTCACACCATCGACCGTCAGATTGTGCTCCATCCCGAACAGCACCTGATCGGCGGTGTCCGGCGGTGCTCCCGTGGTGGTGGGCGGCTCCCCCACATCGCACGCGGCCGCAGCCGCAGCCAGTGCCAGCAAGGCGGCGGCGAGCACGTGCACCGGCAGCCACTTCACTGCCCGGCGCAGCTTTCGGCGCGCAGGCTCACGCACGCTGCACCGTCCGTCCCTCGCGCGCCGCGTGCCACACTGCCAGAGCCCGCTCCACTAGCTCCTCGAGCCGGGCCAAGGGCCACATCGTCGCCGAGTCGCTGGGTGCCGCGGCTGGATCCGGGTGTGTCTCCAGGAAGAAG
>Ga0255055_10003799_pt1 | contig 10109 bp, 12 predicted proteins | sample JV7_2_27_MG_FD_188633 | JGI IMG/M metagenome (GOLD analysis project Ga0255055, IMG submission 188633) | Seawater microbial communities from Jervis Inlet, British Columbia, Canada - JV7_2_27 | ecosystem: Environmental > Aquatic > Marine > Inlet | place: Canada: British Columbia | collected... | reverse complement strand
AAAGCTACTTATAAATTTCCTTCAGTGGGAGATATATGCCGACCAGTAGTAGATGATAGAAAAGAGAAAGAAATTTATGATTTTTGCAAGAAAATACTTAAAGAACATTCAATCAATATAGTTCTCAATGCTCAACCTTTACACCCTCTTAATGAGATTATGACGAAAGCTTGTAATGATTTAGGTATCAAAGTTCTCAATTCTGAAACCTTCTTTGATGGCAAATGGCATTTTGATTATAAGGGTGGTCAATACACCTCAAAGAACGAAATATACGATTTTGTCAATAAATACAACGAAAACACCAAAATGCCTATACTATTGCCTCAAACTACTAGGCAATTCCAGCCAAAACCTATCGCTGGTCAAGAGTTCTTTAATAAATACAAGTTAGACCCTTATGGTAAATATATCGTCATTCTAGGGCAATTAATGTGGGATATGAGTGTAAAACAAAGTGTCAATCCTGAAATAAAGACCTATGAGGAATACATAGACCTTATCTTGACTTCTAACCCTAATACTACCTTTATTTTCAAGCCTCATCCTCTTTATATGAGAAGGATTTATGAGTTAAAATTCATTAAGAAATACCCTAATGTAAAATTCGTCAATGAGAGCTTGGAAACCTTATTTAATATTTTTGATTATTTTACTTCCTTTTCTTCGACTACTATATTCGAAGGATTAATCAAGAATAAGCGTTTTGCTACTATCGGTTTTCATTTCTGCAATAATGATAGATTGGTATTCCAATTACGATTAAATCATAAAGCACGAAATCTGTATGAGAGATTAAAACATTTAAATATTAGTTCTTACCTTAGAGCAAAATATATTAGATTTATGTGTAATTATTATGGTATTGATTTATCTTCGCCTAAATTATATTATAGACTTACAATGTCTTCAAAAGAATATTTTAATTTAGATTTATAGGAGGGAACATGAGAAGAAAGAGAAAAAGAGGATTCAGGGTCAAAAAGGTTAAAGGAGCTTTCGGAAAGCCGAAGATATTTAGGGCTGAAAATATTATAAAACTTCCCCAAGAGATAATAGAGAAGAAAGAATCTCAAGGGATATTTTCCAAATTAAAGAACATCTGGAAAAGAAAGGACAGAAGATTAACATGAAAGTAAGCAAGTATTTATCAAATGTTCCGTTTGATGATTACGAAGTGATTGAAAAATCTAATGGCAAAGGTATCAGAAATGCCATAGAAGCAGATGATAGCACTGGTGAGTATTTAGTGGAGGTATTTGATTCAGAGAAGGATTTATTTGTAGCAGAAAAGAAAAATGGTGATATTGCAATAGTCAGAAAAGACCATGAACATAAGTTAATTTTTGATAAGTGTGCTATTATGTATATAGGTAATGAACAAAAGATGATAGACCATTATAAGTGTATTCATTGTTATAGGTGGGTTTTTAAGGCAAGAGATACAGATAAGCAAGTTGATTTTGACGATAAGTTAAGAGGAGTAGAAATTAAAGACTAGAAAATTCTAGTATTAGCTTTTCCTTTAATAATACCTATCTTCCAACCAGTAGTGGGTTTTCCTTTCCATTCCTTCCCCCATTCCGCTACATCATAATCTATCCTACGAGTCTTAAAATCATACTTAATAATCATTATATCATTCTCTTTTTTAACCATAAGCCATAGTATCCTAACTTCTATGCCTTTAGATACCTTATAATGCCTTTCAGTAGCATGATTATAGGCTTGATAGCCTTCCATAAGGATAGTTTGCTTCTCAAGGATGTATTCTAGTTTTTTAATAGGTTTAGAAGGCATATCATTCCATTTACTATTAATGGGAGAGCCACCTTCAAAAATCGTATCGTCTTCAAATGTTACTTTATACATAAAATTCAGGATTATAGATATACATTATTAATTTACCATCTACTTGAGGAATAGGGTCAAGAGTATAATAATTTATAGTAGTTCCAACTAAAAGAGTAGCTCTTACAATGCCTACTCCTCCTACATCTTCTTCATCTATTCTTACTATATGATTAACTTCTTTATAACTACTGACATCATCACTAAATCTTTTATTCATTATTATAGCGAATTTGATGAAAGGAAGAAATCGTTTTGGAATAAAATTAATTTGAATTTCCCATAACTTATATCCCCATTGTTTATATTCATCTATATCTAGTTCTTCAAAAGGCATTTCTATTTTATTCATTCTTCTGAATAAATGAAATCTTCCATCTTGAATTGCTTCTTCTATTTTTTTATCTTTATCTACTTCCTTTTTAATAGCCTCTAAATTTTCATTAGTGCCGAACCAGATTTTTCTTATTTTGTATTTTGTTTGTTTATATTTCATCTAAGTTTATTTCCATCTTCTATTAATAAAAGTTACTTTTGTAGACCCTCCATGAAATTTGGTAGACTTAATCTCATCATAATTATGAGGAGGCACTATAGATACTATTAATTTTACTTGAGGATAATTTAATGTTTCCCATTCTTCATAAGGACTATGAATAAAAAGACTTCCTTTAATTAAAAGTTTATATAAATTTTCTCCCATTTTTATCCAAAGTTTTTCTGGATGTTCATTGGCATCATTAAAAGTAACACGATAATCTTCTTCCATTTTAGTTAATATTTGAGTTTCTACAAAAGGCAATAAATCTTCTGATATTTGAAGAGAAGGAGTTTCAAATTCATAATCAAACCTAACGAGTTCTTCATCCGTTCCAAATAAGCGAATATTATCTACATAAAAATCTAAATTTGCTTCAGCAGGAGAAGTATGTCCTCCTACTACATTACCTCCACCAAGAGCTATAGTTCGACAAACAGCTACAGCCCCTTCTGCATGAGCATTAGCTTCTATTACTACTTTTTTGACTTCCCACTCTCTCCAAGTCTCTTCATCCATTCCACTGCTTCCATATATAGTTTTATAATCATCAAATAAAATTCTTTCGAAATTTGCAAGTGAAGCGAGAGTAATACTATTTGTAGGAGGAGTAGGTGCTCCTTGACTCCATTGAGGATAATAATAAGTTATATCTTTATCTCCTGAATCAGTTGCAATAGTTACTATAATAAACAATGCTCCTCCAAGTTGCAGATTCGGTTTAAGAGCATCTAAATCAGCTTGAGTATCATGACATCTTGGTTGAGGGTCTCCTTCCAGAGTAAAGCAACAATAAGGATTAGAAAAAATTACATCATTTCCATAAGTGCCTGATGCAGTTAAATTCATGACATCTATTTTAAATTTCATTTTTACTTGACAATCTTCATTGATAGTTCTTGTTAATCTTACAATTAAATTTGCCAATGCAGGAAATAAATTTGAATAACTAGAATCCAATCTACCATTATAAGAATTAAAATATTTTAAAGGATTTTCTATAACATTTTCATTAGCTTCATCAGGGTCAATAATAGGATTTCCTTCAAAATCTACAGGACATTTTCCTTCAAGTAATCCCTCTTCCCATCCTCTCCAGGGAGATGAAGCACATCTATAATGTTTTCTTTCGAATCCTACTCCGCCTTGTGATACTTTAAAATTAAAATCTACACTACCAGCATTATTAATATATCCAGCTCCAGGTATCAATTGCACAAACCATCTTTCATCAAAATCATGGAAAGCTCCATATACAGAAGGATAGCCTATACCAAAATCTTCATCAATTGTATGTGAAGGAAGACCTTCTACTGAATTAAATGATTCCGTAATCCAATCTTTTTCAGGAAAAGTAGGAATAGTCTGTTCCCATTGTGATTCATATAAAGGAACTACACTTTGGAAGGTAGGTTTTTTGGGGGTAGGTATTTCAATTCTATTAAAAAGAGTATCTAATAAATTTTTATCTCTATTAGTAGCTCTAAATAATTTTTGAAATTTATTTCTTATTTTTTTGAATTTCATGAGTTAATCTATTATTAGCAATTGTAATCATCAATTTAATTTCTATAGGAATAGGTTCTCCACTATCTAAAGTAATGATACTGCCACCAACATATAATTTACATTTATAATCAAATACTTCAACTTCTTGACCACCCACATTAATTATTCTAGGTTCATCAGTGATACGGTCTATAGAAGGAAGCATAGAAAAATATGTTATATAATTACCTGTAACTTCTTCTTTATTTATCTCCTGTTGCTCTTTTACTTTGTCTATCCAGATTGTATTATCAGGAGTCATTCCAGCGATTCTTAAAATAGGGGTAAATCGAATAAAAGGAATAAAATCTTCAGGAAACCCTTCAAGAATTAATGTAATAGTTCCAGACTTACCAGAAACCCATTCATTAGCAACGTGATAAAAATTATCTTCTCTATGAGTAGAAACTTCTTTAAATCTTATTTTTGGAATATTTTCTATCTCATATTCAACAGATTTAGCTTTTCGGTAAATTTTTTGAATTTTATTTTTAGTGCTTTTATATTTCATATTTATTAAATATCTAAATCACCTAAAGTAGTAAAACTGTCTGATTCAAAATCATGACTAAATTTTTCGTGAGCTTCTCCCCAATGAGATAAATCCCATTTCTGTCTTCGCCAAATAATTTCTTCTTTTCTAGGAGTAGGTTCGCTAGGATACTTGTCATTTATTCTTTCTAATTCGTAATCCGATTTAGTATTATCCAATTCTAAATTAACTTTCATTTCATTAGAGCTAATATGAATAGCTTTAACACTTACAGGAAATCCATGATTATTTTCATAAACTCCATCTTGAGTAGTTTCTACAATATTTATTCGATTTAATAATTTAATACCATAATATAAAAATCCGTCTAAAGTTACATCTACATTAGCACTTGTAATTGGAAGAATATCTCCATTAATATTTTTCATTTTTTCAAATTCTAAATTTGCTACTTTTTGAGCATAATAAGTATAATTATACCCTCCTCCTCTTACATCATAAAGTCCATCAAATTTATCTTCCCATCTCCATTTAGGAATATATCTTCCACTTTTTACACTAATTTCTTTATAAGGAAACTCTCCTAAAAAATACCATCCATTCTGTAATACTTGATTATCATAAATTTTTTGAGTAAAATAACCCACTCCATAAACATCATATAAATCTCCACTTAAAGCACCTAAACTAGTTCCTAAATATATATCATCAATAGTTCTAAATCCTCTAAGATAAGAAGTTGGGCTTGTTGAAGTTAATGCTGAAGGAGTTCCTAAATCTACTATATCTACATTCCAAAAATAAGTAAGACCTTCTACACTATTAAATTGTCCATCTTTGATTAATTGAGCTGTGGCTTGTCTTGACCAACCAGGATTGAAGAATCTAGCGATTCTTTCAATTTCAGTAACTCCCATATCTACTTTAAGTCCTCTATAATAAGGAGGGTCTTTAATGATATGACCTACTCCATTAGTAGCATCTGTTGTATATTCTCCAAATGAATTAGTTGTAATAGTTTTTTTAGTAGGAGTTCTATTAATAGTAATAGCATTTTCATTATGGAAGGATATAATTTCATAAGTTCCTAGAAGAAAATTAGTTCCACTTACTATATCAATAGATTCTCCTACCATACTTTCATTAAACTGATTTCCTGTAGTAGTCAATCTATTTGCCCCTGCTTTACATGATAGATTGGTAATGGTTATAGCCCCTATATCTGCTTTAGGATTATTAATATTAATATCTTGAACTATAGCATGATAAAGATGTTGCTGTTCATTAAGAGTAGCGATAGGTAAATCTATTTGTGTAAATCTCTTTGTCCAATCAAAATATGCTTCGGCAGTGATAATAATTTGCTCTCCTTCGGCTGTAGGAGTTAAATTGGTAATTGAACCTGAAAAGATTAGTTTATTTTTTAAATATATTTTAACTTCATTTTGACCAGTAATTTCTGAAAAAGTATTATCTAAAGTATAATCTGGTTTATCAAATTTTCTTCCTAATATAAAAATAGCTTCACTTCTTTCATCAATAGTATGAGTAACATTAATAGAAGCTAAATCAATATCTGAAACGGATACATTATCAATTTTTACTACAAATTGCTCTCTAGCTATAGGAGTCAAATAAGCATAAGAACTTGGACTAAATCGTAAATCAGTATTTATCATTTGTGAAATAGAAGATAAAAATACAAAATTAGTTTGAAGTAATTTTCCTTTAATAAAAGCTAATATAGTAGTAATTTGTTTAGTTACTCTCTGAAGGAAAGTAAGATTGGTAGGAATAATTTTGGCTTCCTGTTCATCTAACTCATATAATTCGGCTGTTTCGGAGTCCGTTCCCATAAATGTCTTCTTTACTGAAGGGAAGGTTTCGATTGTAGTTAGATTATCAGGATTATCTATGATAATTTTTTCTTTAGTAAAAGGGTCAAGTAAATCAACTTTTGCTAATTTGCCATCAGCACAAGCAATATATATGTAGTTCCAAGTATCATCTATGACGAAATCTTTAGCATTTTTAAGAGCATCTCCAGCTATATTAAGAATATAAGTTTCCCAACATACATCATCACAAGGAGGACTACAGCTAAAGTTTACCTTGATTAATCTTGCAGGGTCTTCATTAGTGATAATATATACATAAGGAGCTTGGTAAATTATTTTAGTAGCATAAGCTCCACTATTGGCATCTCCACCTAATTTATCACATAGGTATATGGTATCTTCCAGATTTACGAGTCTTTGAGAAGGTTTAACTACTATTTCATCTGTCAATACAATAGTATCGTTAAGATTTACTTCACCTGGGGCAGACGGAACTCCGCCTCCATTAATTAAACCTTCATTTAATTTCTTACTATTTAACATATATTATACTCCTAAAAAAAGATTATACTGCAATCATTCTAAAATAATCAAACATAGCATAAGAATCTTCACTTAACATATTAGTAATACTTATTCCAATTTTATCTGCTGATGTAGTAAAATGATTAGTAAAAGCATTTGTGCCTAAAAGAATCCAATATTCTCCATCTATAGAATAATAAAATTCATACTGCGAACTTGTTCTATTAATTTTTATTTTTAAATATCTAGCTTTAATTCCTCTCCAAGTTAAACCATAATTAGCATAAGCTTTAGAACCAGCATAGACATTTCCAGAACCTCCAATTGAAGTCCATTTTACTGCTCTTAATACTTCTCCACTTTCAAACCCAAATTCATGAGTAATAGCTTTTCCTGTTCCACTTTCATATAATATAATTCCTATACCATAATTACTAGTAGGCGGATTATTTTTAGAAGCTACAATCTTAGTAATAACTTCCCAATCATCAGTTCCAGATAAATCAGGAATATTTCTTAAAATTCCTCTTGTATGTTCTTGTCCACCAACAAAAGGAACATATAATTCCATACTACTTAAATCAGGTTTATGAGTAATAGTTCCACTACCTTGATTAATCCAAGCCCAGGGAGAGCCTGATACCATAGGGTCAGTATCAAATTCATCCGAATAGGTTTCAAATAAAGTAGCATCTGTTTCTATCGTTCTGTCAATTGTAGGAAGAATAGCATTTTGTAATGCTCCCCATAATTCAGCAGTATCAGTAAGCCATATTTTATCTCCAGTTCCCCAAGCAGTTTCGGAAGTTCCTTGCTGTGCTCGAATTACTGTTAAAACATCTCCACTTCTATCAATTACCAATACAATTTCATCATTTTCATCTGGAGCTGAACTCGCAGAACTAAATAAGGTAAGGTAAAAAGGAGTAGCAGGAAAATTAACTCCATCTCCAGTATTAACAGTTAAGGTATTAGAACTTAGAGAGGATACTGTAGTTTCTATATTATTTTTTGGTCTAGAATACATTATAATCCTCCTTACGCTACCGTAATGGTAATAGTTATTTTTAAATTAGTTTCATCATCTACAGCTTGTCCATCAAACTTAAATCTATCTAGCATGGTAGTTCCAGAACCAGTGCCATCAAAGACTCCTGATTCAGTAATGGTATAAGCTTCGCCTGAACCAAATGTAAAAGTCTTTTCAAATTTTACTTTTTTCGTTTCAGGTTCAGTAATTGTAGCTGATTCTCTTGCAACTTCGGATTCTAAGGCAGTATCGTTTACTGTAGGGTCAGTTGTTCCACCAGAAGCCCCTTCTCCTATTGCGATATAGTCAAAGACATTCGCACTTAGTCCACCGATTAATTGAGCTACCCTAGCCTTACCAGCATTGGTAACTAGGTTATGTAAGTCTATCTTGCTCAACACTTTACCTGTTTTCTTTTCAATCCGTTCCACTGTTATGTGGTCTAGAATTTTTAATTTTCCACTCATCTTACTCCTCCGTTATTCAATTTGCCATGATAATAGTTGCCAACCACTATCATCATATAGCTTTGCTAAAGTAATTGGGTCTTCATTTGTGGCAATATATAAAATTTCGTTATCTCCATCTATGTCTATTGCACTAGCATTTCGGATTGTTACTGCTCCAATATCTAGTTCAATGTTCTCTTGTAAAATAGTATTAACCGTATTATACCTTAATATCCTAGCATTTTCTCCACTTAGTTCCCCTGGAATTAAAAAGTAAAGCCCTGTGCCAACAGTTACGCCTACACAGTCTTCAGAAATAGTTCCAGGCTTATCATAATATAAAGTAGACCCCAATGGATTCTGTCTAGGAATTCTTACTCCAATATAATCATCATCTTTTACTGCTAAAAAGACATAAGTAGCATTTGTAACCATATCTACGACTTCATCTACATTAATACTAATTTCATATAGCACTCTAGTAGGGTCATAAATAGTGCTTTTAATGACTTTAGATACTCCATCTGCACCTTTAAAAGCTGTCCAAAGATGTAATCCATCCTTGACTATAGCTATAACTTTATTTTCAGTAAAAGTATATCTTATTTTGCTCATGATTAATTCGCTAAATATTTAATAGCCATTACTGGTTGCTCTAAGCCTGATACTTCTAGTCCACCAGGAATTACTATTTTAAGGTTAAAGTAGAGCTCTCCTCCACCACTACCTAATACTCCATTCTCATTATTGAGCCATAAAAAGTAACCATCAGCATTTCCAGCTAACGGAGTTCCAGCCCAACTAGCTCCAGGTAATCCATCAGTAGTAACTGCACCTTTCCACCAGCTATCTCCAGCTACTCCTAATCCTAAACTGTTTAAATCCCTACTATTTAGATTTACATCATCCCATAATTCTAATACAGGTTCAGAAGCAGTTGCTCCATCAAAAGAAGCACAAAATACATACCTCTTATTATCAGCAAAGTTAAAGATTTCTCTTAGTAACCCTGCACTAGCATCTGCCAAAAGGCATTTTGCTACTTCTACATCATTTGTAGGATGTAAAATCGTTCCAGCTTGGTTATAATCTGATTGAGAAGGTATTGCTTCTCCATCATCTACAGTATCAGACCCTTCAGAAAAGACTAAAGTATCTGCACTAAGATTAGCTATAAAAGCTAAATCTATCCAATTTACTCCACTAGAACCATACTCTAAATCTTGAGTATCATTATTTACTGCTACTATTAAATTAGTCATAATATTTCCTCCTTACCAACAATTCACTCTTAAAGTAATTGTAAATTCTATAAAATTATTTCTAAAATTAGTTGTTCCCCATGTTATAGGAAGAATACGTTTTATTTTATATTCATACGCAGTGGTAGATGTCTTATCTATCTTCATGATAAAAGGAGTATTCAACGCTACTACTGCATCTAAAGCATCTTGAATAGGCACTAATGCTTCATAATTATCGGCACTTAGCACTCCCCTAAAGGTCAAATCCCAAGATTCTTGTCCTCCATCTATGATGATACTTCCTTTTCCTCTTTGGCTTTCTATTTCAACAGCCTTAGAAGAAGTATGAGGATGATTTGATTCTTGAATTACAGGAAAAGTATATAAAAGACTTATTCCTGTTGAATCATATAATTTAAATTTAGGCACAAAAGACATAATTACCTCCGAGTCTCTTCATTGTAATCTCTAGACATTTCATAAAAGCCATGTGCTCTTAATTCAGCTCTTACAGCTTGAGTTACTGTATTTTTTACTCTTAAATCTATCCCTGCTAAATTAACATTAAATTTAATAGAAACAGGAACTTCATA
>Ga0255055_10003798_pt1 | contig 10109 bp, 8 predicted proteins | sample JV7_2_27_MG_FD_188633 | JGI IMG/M metagenome (GOLD analysis project Ga0255055, IMG submission 188633) | Seawater microbial communities from Jervis Inlet, British Columbia, Canada - JV7_2_27 | ecosystem: Environmental > Aquatic > Marine > Inlet | place: Canada: British Columbia | collected... | reverse complement strand
GTCGATCTTCTGTCGATCATGTTCGAGCTCAAATATTCACCATCTGTTGATGTGATCGAACGCAACTTGTCAATCGGTTATTTCACTCAGTTTTAGGGTGTTTATATACGTATACCTTTCCCATTCTCTGCGTCTGCTACCGCGCAATTGACGAAGCTTCATGACTGGTGTATCCTTCCTGAAGGACGGATTTTCAATGCGAGATAAGGTACAGGATAGAGTTAAAAATGTTTTCCAGAACATAGACGGAACAAAGATTCCTGATTGCATATTCATCTACAACGGGGACCGGGTGGACAGTAATTTTCTCTATGTAACGGGACTGAAGGGTGGGGTGTTTGAAAACTGTGGTGTGCTCTGCGAGCAGGACGGTAGTGTAACCATATTCAGCACCACCCTGGAAGAAGAAATCCTGCGAGACGCGGAAGATTTTGCACAGCTCATTGTCTATAAAAATGAAAAGGAACGCAATGAGAAATTGGGCAGGGCACTGTCAGAGTACTCCTGTATTGGAACCTCCTTCGGATCAATTTCTCATTCCTTTTACATCAACCTTTGTGAACTGCTCGACGGGACACAACTGATCGATGTTGACGGCGCTTTTCGAAAATCAAGAATGATCAAGTCGGATGATGAAATTGCGCTGATCAGAAAGGCCTGTGAAATCGCAAGTGCGGTGGCTGATGAATTCCCGCGTTACTTAAAGAGACGTGTGACCGAAGCGGACCTGGCCACAGAGGTTGACTATCGCATGAAAAAACTGGGCGCACGCAACTCAGCCTTTGAGACCATTGTTGCATTCTCTCCAAACAACAGCAAACCCCATTACAGCGGTAAGGATGTTGCGTTACAGCCGGGTAACACGGTGCTTCTGGATTTTGGCGCAGTCTACGAAGGATACGTGTCAGACATTACGAGGACATACATCACGGGAGAACCGGATGCCCTTCTGAAGAAATGCTATGAAACCGTGCTGCATGCACAGCGCATGGCAATCGATCTCATCCGCGACGGAGTCAGCGCTGAGAAGGTTGAGAAAGAAGTGAAGCGCTACATTAACAGCCATGAGCGGTTCAGACACCGCTTTATTCACGGTCTCGGCCACAGTATTGGCCTCACTGTACATGACAACAGCTATCCGGGTCCTGAGTTCGATAAAACCTTCAAAGAGGGTATGGTCCTCACTGTTGAACCGGGTATATACCTCCCCGGTGAATACGGTGTCCGCATCGAGGATGATGTGCTCGTGAAGAGCGATTCCTGCGTCGTACTGACTACAGCGCGGAAAGAGCTTGAGGTCAATGAAATTTAAAATCAGGGACAGAGTAAGCAACTACATAGATCTCTTCTTCCTCTTCATCGAACTCATCATATTTGTGCTCATCCTATTTGAACTGGGTTCCTCCGTCACTCAGTTGGAGTATAATCTGGGAGTTGCGGTGAGTGGCTTCCTGTTGTTCGAGCTCATCATCCACTTTCTGCTCAATCCACACCCAAAGGATTATATCAGGGACCACTGGCGACAATACCTGGTTGCTGTTGTCATTATCTATATCACCTATCAATTCAGAAGGGTGGATCCGGAAGGCATATACAGCACACTCCTTTCAATGATCTATCTTGCCTCTCTGCTTGCTCTCCTCTTTATCAAGTTTGTGATACAAACCGAGCGGCTGCGACAGATATTCAGGTCATTCCGGGTCAACCCGGCCCAGGCAATTGTTGTGAGTTTTTCAGCAATCATTGTTTTCGGTTCCTTCCTGCTCTATCTGCCATATTCACGGCCCGATGGGACAGCTATCAGATATATTGACGCGCTGTTCACCTCCACTTCAGCTGTCTGTGTTACCGGATTGATTGTTGTGGACACTGCCACTGCATTCTCCACCATAGGGCATGTATTCCTCATACTGCTCATTCAGGCAGGCGGGCTTGGTATAATGACCATTGCCGCATTCATTCAGGTCAGCCTGGGAAGCCATATGAGCCTTTCCGGCAGGTTTTCAACGGCAAGCCTGCTCGACCAGGCAGATTTGCGGAATCTGTTCTCTGTTATTCGTGTAATTGTGCTCTATACATTCACCTTTGAGTTGGTAGGCACATTCTTCTTCCTTCCCTATTTTCTCAAACAGTTCGACACAGGTTGGGCGGCAATACTCTATTCACTCTTTCATGCCATTTCCGCCTTCTGCAACGCGGGATTCTCACTCTATTCTGAAAGTTTTATGCATGCTCAGTCCAATGTGTGGATGAACGCTGTCCTCATCTGGCTTATCGTTTCGGGGGGACTGGGATTCACCGTACTGAGAAATCTTATCAGAAAAGCAGTGTATGGGCGGAAGGTGCGGATGACCGTGCAGACGAGAATCGTTCTCATTACAACGCTTTTTTTCATTGTGTACGGGGCTTTGAACTTCTACTTTCTTGAAAGAAACTATATATTGAGGAATATGGAGCCTCGTGGGCAGTTCCTCTCGTCCATCTTCCAGTCCGTCACCACACGTACTGCGGGATTCAACACTGTCGAAACAGCCGACCTCAGGCCCATCACGCTGTTTATGATGAGTATACTCATGTTTATCGGAGCATCGCCCGGTTCAACGGGTGGAGGTATAAAGACAACAACCTTTTTCATACTGGTTCTCTCTATTATTACCATATTGAGAGATCAGCGTTTCAACACAATATTCAAGAGACGGATACCCTTTCAGGTGGTGAACAGGGCCTTTGCCATACTGGCTGCCGCTATCTCCTTTATCATTTTTTGCACGCTGCTGCTTGGCTACTCACAGAACTTTGAGTTCATGCAGATATATTTTGAAACGGTCTCAGCTTTCGGGACCGTGGGGCTCTCGACGGGGATTACCCCGACACTAAGCGATTTCGGAAAGATCGTCATCATGGTATGTATGTTTGTGGGCAGGATCGGGCCTCTTACCATGGTACTGGCAATCCGAAATTTGCAGGGTACAAAACTCGTTACCTATCCAGAAGAACGTATTATGGTTGGATAGGCTGGGAGGAAGAGATGAAACAGTTCGCAGTGTTTGGGCTTGGTGCGTTCGGTGTTGCTGTTGCCAGGAACCTCATGATGGAGGGTATGGAGGTTATTGCCATTGATGACAACGAGAAAAACATCGAGATGATAAAGAACGACGTGACCGAGGCGGCAATCCTGGACAGTACAAAAGAAGAGGCTCTCCGGGCTATTGATATCGGAAGGGTAGACTGTGCCATTGTTTGTATTGGCGAAAATCTTGAGGCAAGTGTGCTCACCTCTCTGCTGCTCAAGAAATTCGAGGTTACAAAAATCGTTGCACGAGCAAACTCTCAGGCCCATCGTCAGATACTCAACCTCATCGGTGTTGATGAGATCATCTCTCCTGAGGAAGAAATGGGACTGCGACTTGCCAGACGGGTAAGCTCGACGCACCTACTCCATCATCTCGACATATCGGAGAACCACACCATATCGGAGGTGATCGTAAGCCAGAGTTTTGTTGGGAAATCGATTCGGGAACTTGACCTCAGATCGAGGATCGGGATCAACATCGTGGGTATAAAAAAGAAGATTCCGCAGGTGACCGATGATGGTGAAAACGTTTTTGAGGAAAAGTATGTTGATTTCCCAGCTCCCGAAGATGTGATTGATGAGGGGGATGTACTGGTCATGGTTGGAAGCGATCGTGCAGTCATGGAAGTGGAACGGCTCATAGAACGTGAAACTTAGAGAGGGGAAATCATATGAAATTATTCTATAATATTGTTGTTCGCATATACAGCTTCTTTTCCATTCTGTTCTTCATCTTTGGTGCGCTGGCAATAATTATCGGCGGAAGACCTCTTGTTGAGGGCTGGGAATCCGTCGAACCTGCCGTAACCTCGAGCCTCATCATATTCAGGATTGTGGTCATACTGCTATTGGGGACTGGGTTCGTTGCCTCTTCGCTGCTCCTCGTCATCACGAGGAGAAAGGGGTTTGTTGCCTACAACAGAATAATAGACCGCCTGGGAAGCGGCAGGAGCAGGAATTTCAATCTGAATATCACCTTCCCGGAACAGGATGAGTTCGGCAACCTTGGCAGTACTCTAAATAAGTTCATGGAGCAGATTCGTCTTTTTGACCGTATCAAAGTTGAAAAGCTGCGCGCCCTTCAGCAGCAAATATCATTTCTCATGGAAAGGATCGACAAGGGAATCATCATTCTGACAGAAGAAAACAGGGTGGATTCGATCAATACGGAGCTTCGAAAGCTGCTCAATATAGGGGATAAAAAAGTTGCAGGATTACCGATAATTAAATTAGTGGAGAATGAAGAAATTCTCGATGCACTGGAACAGATTAAGGAAAAGCCGAAGAACCTGGTGCTTGAAGACCTGAAAATAAAGGCCGGTGAAACGGTATACAAGACACAGGTCACCGTTGTTCCCATTATCAGCAGCGAAGTAGCGTTAATGCAGACCATGATTATATTCGATTATATACAAAAGAAGGTATTGCAGAGATGAGCCGCACGTGATGTGAGACAAAGAACTCCTTCTCACTATTCTAAAGAGAGTCCATACATGAAGTACACTGTGATTATTCTTCCTATGTTGCTTTTGATCATCCTGCCTGCTGGGGCTTTTGCCCAGTCTGAACTTTTTGGAAAGGCAGAGGATGTGGAGATGACATGGGGAGGGATAGTACAGGAGTGGGGCGAGGTCCTTGTCTTTGGCGATGCGGCAGGCCTGTCCTATGCGAACAATGTGAGAATGGTACGTGGGCCTGAAGGTCAGTACAGCGTCATCCTCAGGGACAATTCACCAGCATATACGGGGAACACCGAACTTCTCCTCCAATTTGACCGTGCCACTCGCACCCATGTATCCGAAGAGTCGGAGCACTATGAGATTGATGGGGTTAGCATATTTCCATCAGATGACATTGAAAAGCATGGGCAGAGATCTGCAGGTTTCCTCCGGTATGGAAACAGCATTGGTATAAGGCCGCTCCCAGGGAGTGTCTTTTTCGATGAGGTGCCCATGCAGAGCTTTACCATCGATTTTCATCTCTATCCGATCAATGTGCATGATTCCGTGGTTGTGCTCTCCTGGTATGCTCCGACGGTTGACACAGAGCAGGGTTTTTCAGGACTAAAGGCATACTTCCATAACGGCAGGCTGCACTGGGAGTTCGGCAACGTGTTCCATGAGGTTCACTATGGTTTCGGAGAGGGAGGCGTGTCTGCCCCGGCGCCGCATACTATCGTCGTGGGTGAGCTCGATCCCACACCCTTGAATGAGTGGCATCATCATGCAATGCAATACGACTCCAAAACCGGGCTTATAACGCTCCGATTTGACGGCAGGGAGAGTAATCTGTACTGGGCCACTGCAGATAGGCAGGAAGAGGGTGCCATTCTCGAGGGACGATTCTCACGGCATATCGGTGTGCCCATGACCCTTGGTGATCATTTCCTTGGGTACATCGACGAGTTTCGTATATCCAGGGGAAACAGGGAGTACACACCGGGAGAGTATGTTGTTTCCGGCAGGGCTGATGACGAAACCACAGCAACTCGCGTAAGCGCTACGCGAGCAAGCTCATCGGAGAGGGGTTTTCTCATCAGCGAGGTGATCGACTTGAAAAACCGGGGTACGAAGATAAACAGTATCACATGGGATGGCGAGGAGGAGAATGGAACAGCACTCCGGCTGTTCTTCCGTGTGTCCAACGAGTATTTTACGCCGAACAGTGATTACCTGGATCCCCAAGAAGATCCAGATACCGATGATTATATCAGGAGTTTTATCGGGTGGAGAAAAACGGTCGAACCTCAGCCATGGATTCCTGTAAGAAGCGGGGAAGAGATTTCCATACATAACAGGGGACGCTATTTTCAGTGGATGGCTGTGCTCTTTGGCACTGATGGGCTCTATACACCAACACTCCACAAACTTACCGTTTCATTTGAGCCGAATATGCCGCCGACCAGGCCCATTCTTCTCGCGGCAGAGCCGGTTGCAGGCGGTATAGAGCTTAAATGGGTGCGAAACAAGGAGAAGGACATCACGGGGTACAATATATACTATGGTAACCGGACCGGATACTATGTGGGGAATGAACCGCGGTTTGTACCCGCACTGGATCAGGTTTCCTCTGACAAGGCATCAGCCCTGGAGTACGGAGAGATCGGTGATACCAGAACGTTCGTACTGCACGGGCTCAAGAATGAGGATGTGTACTTTGTGAGCATCACTGCAGTTGATGAGGAAGGCCAGGAAAGCGATTTCAGCAGAGAGCTCATTGCCCGCCCGTCTAACTTGTATTCGAAGCAATAGCATTTCCTTCTAATATTTCATTTCAATTAAAAAAGTGTTGACAAATGAAGAGGTAATTATAGAATATTTAAAGCGCTTTAATTAAAGCGCTTTAAATATAATGTGGGTATGTATTGCGGAATCATGTGTTCTGCATAACAAAAATCAAGGAGGCAGTAATTATGAAGAAAAAATGGTTTTTGATGTTGTCGTTGATGGTTATCGGCATCATCGTTGCCGGACTGTTTCTTACAGCGGGCAGCGGCAAGAAAGGGGCGGCACCAAAGAAGGTCGAGATAACCATCTGGTGTATGGCCTTTGACCCTCATGTCAATGGGTTCATGAACGTGATCGATGCCTTCCATGAGGGTCATCCCGATATCACGGTTAATCTTGAACCCCAGCCGGGTCAGGCCGAAATGGTTTCCAAAATGCGCTCTTCCCTTAGTTCAGGCAAGGGGGCCCACGGATTTACGACTCCTGGAACGACGATCACAGAATGGGTTGTTCCCGGGAATCTCCAGCCTGTCTCTCCAGATGTGGTCACGACCAAGCAGGTGAAGAAGGATTTTCTCCCTGAGAACTACATCCAGTGTCACATCGATGAACAGATCTGGGCGATCGGTATACCGGACCCTCCCGGTGACTGCGGGCTGATTGTCAATGTCGAACATCTGAAAGAGCAAGGCCTGCCTGTGCTGGAAAAGTTCGAAAACAAGGATCAGCTCCTGGATTATGCCGAAAAGCTCGCTCGGTATGAGGGAGGCAAGCTTGTTCGGGGTGGCCTGTCTTTCCAGGAATCAAATGATCCCATGTTTTTCTACAGCTATATAGTGAGTATAGGCGGGGAGTTCTGGGACAATGACGCTCAGAAATTCAATCTTCAGACCCGTGAGGCAAAGCAGGTGCTGCAGTTCTTCTACGATCTGTTCTACAAGTACAATGTTGACGATGTAGAGCTTCCGGACACCCTCAGTGCTTTGAGCCAGAACCTGACTTCAATGGGATTCATGTGGCCGGAATTCCTGCCTTTTGCCGAATCGCTCTATCCCGATCTGGATTTCGACTTCATTATGAAACCTGCCCCTGTTGGCAACACATCTGAAAACCCGCCGGTTTTCAACCATACAGATACGTGGAACGTTGTGGTGCCCAACTATGTTGAGGGTGCTGAAAAGGAGGCAACCTTCGAGTTTCTAAGATTCCTCATTTCTGAGGAAGGACAGCTGCTGTTCCTCGACGCGAATCCGGGACTTTCACCGCTGAAGAGCCTTGTGTTCAACCACGAGTATTACAAAACGGGAAAGGGAGAGTACCTGGCCCCTGTTATAGATGCCATGAAAGCTGGGCAGTACCGTTACTGGGGACCCTTCATCGATGCTGACGTGATGCTCTATGACATTCTGTGGCCGAACATGGACGCCTGTTTCCATCAGCAGGTGAGCGTTGACGAGGCACTCGCAAAGATGGAAAAAGAGCTGAACGAACAGGATGCCCGGACAAGGGCAAAGTATCCCGATGCTCCCAAGACAATCATCTATTACGACAGTCTCCCATCCGGGTTGGAACTCTAGCAGTGCTTGAATACCGGGGAACCCCATGGTTCCCCGGTATTCATATTTTTCGATATCGACGAGCGGGACAGCTATGGCACGGAGTCTTCTCATTAAACGTAAATATCTCTTTCCAATCGCAGTTCTTGCACCCATTGCACTTTGGTACATTCTTTTCATGTACTATCCTATGGGATATTCCATCTGGTCGTCCCTTCACCTGTGGGTCGTGGAGAACCCGGCCAAAAGCACCTTCGTTGGTCTCAAGAACTATGTTGATATGTTTACCACCGATCCGCGCTTTAAGAAAGCACTCTTAAACACCATGATCTATGTAGCCACCAAATCCGCCGTGGTCATCCCCGTCGGCCTTATGCTGGCATCACTGCTTGAACGCCTCAAGAGAGGACAGAGGTTCTATATCTTTGCTGTCTTTCTTCCGGCACTCTGTTCAGCAACTGCGATAGGCATACTGTTCACCTATCTCTACCAGCCGCGTTTCGGTCTGTTTAACGAGTTTTTAAAATGGGTGGGATTTCAATCACAGCCCTTCCTGAGCAGCCCAAAGCAGGCTATTTTCTGCGTTATATTCACAGATTCATGGCAGTATATGGGCCTTACGACGCTCATCTTTTTCGCAGGTCTTATGAATCTACCAGCAGTGTTTGTTGAAGCGGCACGGGTGGACGGTGCTGGTCCTATCAGGACCTTTTTTCAGATCAAGATCCCCCTTCTCGGTCATACAATTCTCTTTCTCACTGTGTACACCATGATCAATGCGTTCCAGTTTTTCGACTTCATATTTATCATGACCTCAACAGGAGGCGGTACCGGAGGGGCGGCTGGAGGTCCAGGATACTCGAGCTACGTACTCAGCCTCCTTGTGTATAACCAGGGAATGCTCAGAATGCAGATTGACAAGGCCACATCAGTGGCAACGATCATGCTCATCATTGTTCTAGTGTTGACTTTGTTGCAGTTCAAACTACTGCGTCCAAAGTGGGAGTATTGATATGGGTAGAAGGATGAGAAAACGTGCGTTTGCCGGACAAGCTGTAAGGCACTTCGTGCTCATATTTATAAGCCTCATATTTATAACTCCTTTTTTATGGATGTTTCTGGCATCGTTCAAACCTGCACTTGAAATTATCAAGATACCACCAACATTTATTCCTGAGAAGTTTACCCTCAACAACTACAAGACCATATTCGAGCGGCTGCACTTTTGGCGTTTTTTTCTCAACTCTAGTGTGGTTTCCCTTGCAATAACCATTGTTGCGATGTTTACGAGCAGTCTTGCCGGGTTTGTCTTCACAAAGTTTGATTTTCCTGGACGTGAGTTGATTTTCATCATCTTTCTTGCCGGCCTCATGATTCCCTTTGCAGTCATCGTACTTCCGATGTATCTGTTTGTGTCAAAGATAGGGCTGCAGAACAACTATCTTGGTCTGATTTTACCCTTCTGCGTCAGTCCTTTTGGAATATTCCTCGTTCGGCAGTTTATGGAGGGAATCCCCATGGAGATGATCGAAGCAGCCAGGATTGACGGTGCTTCAAACATGTGGATCTATTTCCGAATCATGGTCCCACTCTCCTCAGCCGGCATAGGTGGTGTTGGAGTCTTTACCTTTCTCTGGACCTGGAACCAGCTCTGGTGGCCCCTCATGATCATCTCGAAACAGGACATGCAGACGCTGCCTCTGGCAATTGCTGCGCTTACATTCCAGCATGCAAAAAGATATGACATGATTGTGACTGGTGCAGCAATTGCCATTGTCCCTGTTATGCTCGTGTTTGCCTTCGCACAGAAGCGTTTGATCAAGGGTGTTACACTGACAGGTATGAAGATATAGAACTTTAAACTGCTGTGCACTGCATATATGTTGACCACAATGTTACATTTCGGTAAAAGAGAGGAGTATAGGACATGCTAAGAAGATATCCAGTCATTGTCTTTTTCACGCTTTTATGCGTTTTTGCATGCTCTTCAGTCGCGTTGTCACAAACGGCTGAAGTGGTGGGAACAATAACGAATGATGATGTGAAGATGGATGGAGTGACGTGGGATGGGAAAAACCTGTGGATTATAACCTATCAGAGCAGCCCCATTGAGTGGAGAATTGCGAAATTGGATTCGAAAGGCAAGATTATAAGTTCCTTCGTCGTTCCTGTTGATAGTCTCGATGACATACACAACTTCGGCATGACGAATATTGCGTCTGATGGGAAAACCATCTGGGCAAACCACTGGAA